>Ga0114967_10000494_pt1 | contig 33777 bp, 35 predicted proteins | sample M_130628_MF_Meta_FD_92639 | JGI IMG/M metagenome (GOLD analysis project Ga0114967, IMG submission 92639) | Freshwater microbial communities from Lake Montjoie, Canada to study carbon cycling - M_130628_MF_MetaG | ecosystem: Environmental > Aquatic > Freshwater > Lake | place: Lake Montjoie...
AAAGTTCCGGCAGGTTCAACATTTATAGTAGAAGGTACATACGATAACACAGCTGAAAATCCAGAAAATCCTAATAGTCCTCCAAATGATATTGGTTACGGCTGGGGTACAAAAGATGAAATGTTTAATTTAGTTTTGTATTATCTCGCTTATAATGTAGGTGATGAAGATATAGAACAAAAATAGTCCTTAGAGCATACAGCCAACTGGTTCTACATACTTAAATTTAATATTTTGATTATTCTTAAATGCGTTTATGGCGTCTAACAGGTAAAATTCTGTTGGTACTGCACGGTTTCTTCCCAGCCCATAAAACCAATTATCAATCGCTCCATGATAAAGCGTTTTTTGCTTATTATCCAGCAAAAAGACTTCGGGCGAATATTTGGCTTTTAGCTTTTTAAGGAGCTTCCTTTTGGGGTCATAAATGATTGGCAAATTAAATTTAAATTCGTCTCTAAACGCTGATAATGATTTCGCTTCTAGTATTTTGAAAGGATAAATTATATATATTTCTATTCCTACTTCACTATACATTTTGTCCATTTCTATTATATTTTTTGTGTATTTCTCACAAATAGGACACTCCGGGTCGAAGAAGATAATGATTGAAGCCTTATTTTGTTTCAAATTTTTGAAGTCAAAAACTTGACCTTTATCAGAATAAAGTTTTTGGGCATTTGAACAATAGAAAGTAAAAATTTGGAGTATTAAAATTACTGAATAAAGTGTTTTACTCAAATTTGTAAAATGATATAGGGTCTTCATAGTAGCTTATTTTTTAAACTCTTAATATTACCCAAATATAAGATTTTGAATGAAGGATACCTTATAGTTTGATTAATTTGCTTTGTTTTTGCTTAGTTTTTATCAAGTTTATTAGTAAAATCTTGAAAGTAGGCTACTTATCTGCCATCTTCAATTCTTTATTTTCCCTTTTCAAAGATTAACCGTACTTTTGTACAAACATTTATCATATCTTACTATGGAAATCAAAGGAAAACTTATGCACGTGTTAGCCGTGCAAACAGGCGAAGGCAAAAATGGCACTTGGAAAAAACAAGATTTTGTAATAGAAACTGATGGACAATACCCAAAAAAAGTATGTCTTACAGTTTGGGGAGATAAATTTAATGAAACATTTTTGACGATCGGAAACGAACTTTTAGTGTCGTTCGATGCTGAAAGTCGTGAATATAATGGTCGTTGGTTTACTGACCTTAAAGCATGGAAAATTGAATTGGCTGGCTCAGAATCTGGAGATGCACAAGCTCCAGCACCTTTTAGAGCTTCTACTCCAACACAACCAAGTGCAATTTCTCCAGAATTTGCAGTTTCTGCCGAAGGAGACAAAGACGATTTACCATTTTAACCGTCGACTACGCTCAGGTAACGGAAAAAAATAGTAGTAATGTGTTGATTAATAGCGATTTATATGATGAATAACTCGTAAATCGTAATTCGTAAATCGTAATTCTTTTTTTAATGTTTTCTATTCAAAATATTGGCGTTGAAGCCTTAGCCGAGCAATTCGGAACACCAGTTTATGTTTATGATGGGCATAAAATTGAAGCACAAATTGCTAAAATGCGTACTGCATTTGCAGGAACAAATCTTAAAATCAAATATGCTTGTAAGGCATTGACCAACGTTAGTATCATGAAATTGATGCGAAAAAATGACGTTGATATTGACGTTGTTTCGATGCAAGAAGCTCATTTGGCTATTTTAGCTGGTTATGCTCCAAATCAGATTCAATATACGCCGAGTGGCGTTGCGTTTTCGGAAGTGCAAGAAGCCGTGGACATGGGTTTACGGATGAATCTTGATTCATTACCACTGCTCGAAAAATTTGGGCAAACTTATGGCAATCGTTTTCCGATTTGCTTGCGAATCAATCCGCACATTATGGCAGGCGGGTCGCTCAAGATTTCGACTGGACATAAAGATTCAAAATTTGGCATTTCGATTGAGCAAGCCGAAGAAATTAACGGGATTATTCAGAAATATGACCTCAACGTAGTGGGTTTGCACCAGCATACAGGTTCAGATTTTAAAAATGCTAATGTAATCATTGAAGCCGCTGAAAAGCTTTTCGACCTTACGTTTAAGTATTTTCCAAATATACAGTTCATAGATTTAGGTTCGGGTTTCAAAGTAGCTTACAAGGAAGACGACCATATAACTGATATGGAGAAATTGGGTGAAGGCGTTGTAAAAGTTTTCAATGATTTCTGCGTAAAATTTGGTCGTGACGTAGAGCTTTGGTTCGAGCCAGGAAAGTTTTTGGTTAGCGAAAGTGGGTATTTGTTGGCTCGTGCAAATGTGGTGAAATATAGCCCCGAACGTAATTTTATTGGAGTAGATTCAGGTTTAAATCACCTAATTCGTCCAATGATGTACGATGCTTACCATGAAATCATCAATGGTTCAAATCTTGCTGGTGAAGAAAAAGAAATGTATGATATTGTAGGTTATATCTGCGAAACTGATACTTTTGGCAAAGATCGACTTCTTCCAAAAACCAAAGAAGGCGATATAATGGTCATAAAAAATGCGGGAGCTTATGGTTTCTCAATGGCCTCAAATTATAATTCACGTTTTCGCCCAGCCGAAGTTTTGATTTATAACGGACTTACGCATCTTATCCGACAACGTGAAACAATGGAAGATATTTTGAAAAATCAAGTAGTGATTAATTTGTAAATTTCTTATATTTGATTTAAAATCAGAACGTTATGGAACTATTAGCAACTCTCGAAACTGAAAATCTGCAAGATTGGGATTTAACTCAAATTATAAATGGAAAAGAAATTATGTCACCAAGCCCTATTTCTCGACATCAAATTATAGTATTGGAACTTTGTGGTGTATTTATTGAGCATACCCGTAAAAACAAACTGGGTAAAATTCTAATTTCACCTCTTGATGTAATTTTTGAGGATGGAATAAACCGAGTTCAACCTGATTTGATTTATATTTCTAACGAGAATAAAGATATTATTAAAGACTGGATTCGTGGGGTGCCTGATTTATTAGTTGAGGTAGTTTCAAAAGGCTCGTTTTACATTGATACTGTTGATAAAAAAGAAATCTATCAAAAATACGGGGTGAAAGAGTATTGGATTGTTTTTCCAGAATATGATACGATTGAGGTTTTTTCATTGGAAAATGATGTCTATAAGATTTTCTCGAAAGGAACAGATGATGAAATCGTAAAATCAAAATTACTTGATGGACTTGAAGTCAAGGTAAGCGATATTACAGCAAAATAGAACGAATTTTAAATTGATACATCAAGATAAAGGGACTTTTTGTGAAGTCCCTTTTTTATTTCATAATCAAAATCATATTTTTGTAAAGCGATAAGTCGCTGTTTTGCAAGATATTATTAATTCCAATTCATATAAAAAATGATTCCTTCTCAACAAACCTTCAAGCATTCAAGCAAAAAAGACGAATTTGAATCACCCGATTTTTACCAATTAGATGATTTATTTACCGATGAACAACTCATGATTCGATCGGCAGTGCGTGATTTTGTGAAAAAAGAAATTTCTCCCATCATCGAAGATGCTGCTCAACGTTGTGAATTTCCTGAATTTATTGTTAAAAAAATGGGAGATATGGGTGTTTTCGGGCCAACGATTCCACTTGAATATGGCGGGCAAAGCCTTGACTATATTTCTTATGGTTTAATGATGCAGGAAATTGAAAGAGGAGATTCGGGAATGCGTTCGACGGCTTCAGTGCAAGGCTCACTTGTAATGTTTCCAATTTATAAATATGGCAGCGAAGAACAGAAAATGAAGTTTTTGCCAAAATTGGGCAATGGAGAATATTTAGGTTGTTTCGGACTCACCGAACCAGATTTTGGCTCAAACCCAAGCGGAATGACTACTAATTTCAAAGAAGACGGCGATCACGTGATTTTGAACGGCTCAAAAATGTGGATTTCAAATTCGCCAAAAGCAGATGTGGCGGTTGTATGGGCAAAAAATGAGCAAGGACGCATCAAAGGAATCATCGTTGAACGAGGCATGATAGGATTTTCAACGCCAGAAATTCATGGAAAATGGTCGTTGCGTGCGAGTATTACAGGTGAATTGGTTTTTGATAATGTGCGAGTACCGAAATCAAACATTTTGCCTGAAGCCGACGGGCTAAAAGCACCGATGTCGTGCCTTGATAATGCCCGTTATGGCATTGCATGGGGAGCTTTGGGGGCAGCAATGGATTGCTATGAGTCGGCAAGAAGATACGCCATGGAACGTATTCAGTTCGATAAACCAATTGCATCTTTTCAATTAATACAAAAAAAATTGGCTGAAATGCTTACCGAAATCACCAAAGCACAGTTAGTTTGTTGGCGTTTAGGAAGTCTGAAAAATACAGGAAAAGCTACCACAGCACAAATCTCGCTCGCAAAAAGAAATAATGTAGCAATGGCTTTGGATATTGCTCGTGAAGCTCGCCAAATTCATGGTGGAATGGGCATTACTGGCGAATATTCAATTATGCGTCATCAAATGAATCTTGAATCTGTTGTAACTTACGAAGGTACCCACGACATTCATTTATTAATTATGGGTCATGCCATCACCGGGATTTCGGCTTTTAAATGATTGAGTATAATGACATAACAAAAAATAGAAATTGTACGAGATTTGATTTATTGGTCTTATGCTAAATTAGCAATGGCTCACATGGCAATTGAAAAAAAATACGAAAAGTATGGAATGATAAATTACATGATTAGAGCTAAACTATTCAAAGGCTTGAAAGATGGCACAATGAATATGCGAACGATTTTTGATGATGAAAAAATAAAAATTCAGACAGGGAAAATCTGTAATTATTGTGGTTCGTCAGATAAATTAGCTATAGACCATATTTTTCCACAAAAACTTGGAGGAAAAGATGATGCCGAAAACTTGATATTTGCTTGTAAATCATGCAATAGCTCAAAAGGTAAGAAGGATTTGATTCAGTGGATGAATTTCCGAGGAGAATTTTTGCCACTAATGATAATCAGAAGATATTTAAAATTAACCTTTAATTACTGCCTTGAAAATCAATTAATTGATAAAAATATTGAAGAGTTGAAAGATTTAGAGTTGCCTTTTAAAATTGAACTTTTACCAACTTTGTTTCCAAAACCTTATAAACTTATTTTGAATATTGGAGAAATGTAAAACTCCTTGAAATTATTTCAATTGCCGCCCTATTTAGCTGACGGATAAAAAGAAGAAAGTTCTAAATTGGCTTTAGCCCAACTTTAAACTAATGTTTTGTTTGGCTAAAGCCGATTTTGTTTTTCTCTCAGTCATCCGTCAGTTAAAACTGACGGGGTCGCCCAGACGGCAATTAACTTTTTTGGTTTCCAATTTATGCTACAAATAACCTTTATTTAAGTAAAAATCCTTATTTTTGCAGAAAAATTGGCTTTAATATTTATGATCAATTTTAAAGATTAGTAATTGATAAAGAAATCTAAAAAATGTTAAGAACTCATACGTGCGGGGAACTAAGAATCTCTGATGTGAACAAAACCGTTACTTTGAGCGGTTGGGTACAAGTTGTTCGTGATAAAGGCGGTATTATTTACATTGACCTCCGTGACCGTTATGGTATCACACAATTGATTTTAAATGAAAATGCAACTGACACTAATGCCATTGCAATATCACGTACTTTGAGCCGTGAGTTTGTGATTCAAGCTAAAGGTGAAGTAATTGAACGTATTGCAAAAAATGATAAGATAGAAACTGGTGATGTTGAGATTAAAGTCACTTCGCTTGAAGTGCTTAATCCTGCCAAATTACCTCCGTTTTTGATTCAAGATGATACGGATGGTGGCGAAGATATTCGAATGAAATACCGCTATCTAGACTTACGTCGTAATGTTGTACGTCAAAATTTACAGTTGCGTCATAAAATGGCACAACAGACCCGTATTTTCATGGATGCCCAAGATTTTATTGAGGTGGAAACGCCAGTTTTGATAAAATCAACGCCCGAAGGTGCAAGAGATTTCGTAGTGCCGAGCCGTATGAATCCAGGTGAATTTTATGCTTTGCCACAATCACCACAAACATTTAAGCAATTATTGATGGTCGGTGGTTTCGACCGTTACTATCAAATCGTGAAATGTTTCCGTGATGAAGATTTACGTGCCGATCGTCAGCCAGAATTTACACAAATCGACTGCGAAATGTCGTTTGTTGAGCAAGAAGACATTTTGAATATGTTTGAAGGTCTTATCCGTCATTTGTTCAAAACAGTTAAAAATGTTGATATGCCCGAAGTGCCTCGCATGAATTATGCTGATGCAATGCGTTTGTACGGAAATGATAAGCCAGATATTCGTTTTGGAATGGAATTTGTGGAATTGACGGACCTTGCTAAAGGAAAAGATTTTCCAGTTTTCGATTCGGCCGAATTAATAGTTGCAATCAACGCCAAAGGTTGTGCTGAATATACTCGCAAGCAAATCGATGAGCTAACAGAATGGATGAAACGCCCGCAAATTGGTGCAAAAGGCTTGATATATTTACGTTATAATGCCGATGGTACTTTGAAATCTTCAGTTGATAAATTCTATTCAGAAGAAGACTTAAAGGCTTGGGCTGAGCGTTGTGGAGCTGAAAAAGGAGACTTGATTTTACTCGTTTCGGGCGAAGCCAACAAAGCTCGCAAGCAAATGAGCGAACTTCGCTTAGAAATGGGAACTCGTTTAGGTTTAAGAAATCCACAAGAATTCAAGGCACTTTGGGTGTTAGATTTTCCATTATTGGAATATGGCGAAGAAGAGGATCGTTGGTTTGCCATGCATCATCCATTTACTAGTCCGAAGCCAGAAGATATTCCTTTGCTTGAAACAAATTTGGGAGCAGTAAGAGCGAATGCTTATGATATGGTTATCAACGGAACAGAAGTTGGTGGAGGTTCGGTGCGTATTTTCCAAAGACCTCTACAACAAAGAATGTTTGAGATTTTAGGATTTACCGAAGAAGAGGCCAAAAAACAATTTGGATTCTTGATGGATGCCTTTGAGTTTGGAGCTCCGCCACACGCAGGTATCGCTTTCGGTTTTGACCGTCTGTGTTCAATCTTTGGTGGTGCTGATTCGATTCGTGACTTTATTGCTTTCCCTAAAAACAATTCAGGTCGAGATATGATGATTGACTCGCCATCAACAATTGACGCTAAGCAAATGGATGAATTGAAGATTAAAACGACTGTTTAAAACAATAAAATCCAATCTAAACCTGCAAGTCTATTTAAGACCTTGCAGGTTTTTTTATTAGATTTTACTCCTTCTTTATTTCCTGCTCTTTTGCTTATTTTTTGAAATATCTTCTAAAAAAATGTTTTGCTTCAAAGCCTCCATGTTTTGGTCAAGTTTGGCACTGTTACTTTCTAAATTATTGATTGTCTCTTTTTGATATTATTGGCAGTTTTTTGATTATTAAGCAAAACCTCGATGGGGGAGGTAGTATTAGTCGACATTTAATTGATATTCTTAGAGGTTTGCTCCAAATTATCAACCATTTGTTTGGCTGCTATCGATGTCTGTCTCAGCTTATCGGATGTTGTTTATAAAGTCGAAATTTTATTTTTTATTGCCGAATAAAACTCCTTATTAGTATCAAGCGAATTAAAAAAAAATCCTTCGGCATTGAGTTTGTTGGCGAGTGCAGCTAAGCCAGATGCACCTTGTTTCAAATCTTTTGTAGCAGTTTCAGCTGTTGTGAGTGATTTTCTCAGATTTTCGTACATGGCGTCATCTGTTATTAATTTGCCAATTGAGCCTTGTCCTGCACGAATATGGGCTACTAAACTTTTCAAATCTTCGGTAAACGACAGAATATTTTTGTTATTTTCCTGCAAGGTTTTCATCATTTCTTGCGTAGATTCTTCTTTTTCAATACGAAATTCATGTCCATTTTCAATCATCGGAACACTAGGCGAACCTCCCGAAATCAGAAAAATAGGATTGCCAATTAAACTATCGGCTTACCCTAACCAATGCATCTTTCTTGATAAATTTCTGAGACTCTTCTTCAATACTAAATACAACCCGAACTTTTGAATCGGGTGTAAATGTAATTTATCTCACAGTGCCCGCTTTCATTCCCGAAAACCAATCATTGTTACCTTTTGTAAGTTCATTTACATTTACAAAAGTGGCATTGGCATCAATTCGGGTGATAAAACTTTTTCGCATCGTTCCGAGCGTGAGGATACTTGCGGCCAATATTGCGATTCCGATAACAACAAAAAGTCCAACTTTTGTTGTTATTCTTTGTGAAGATCGTGGGTAAGTCTTCAATTTACTTTTAACTTTCTATAAAATTATAATCATAAAAACTTTTGATTCGATGGTCATGATTCTTAAAAACCTCATCGAATGTACCTTTAAACTTGAAATTCTCATCGAATAAAACTGCCACGCGGTCGCTTACTTGTTTAGCACAGGTAAGGTCGTGGGTAATGATGATTGAACTCGTATGGTAATTTTCTTTTACCTCGTTTATCAACTGATTAATTATACACACGTAATTGGGTCGAGATCAGCCGTTGGCTCATCGTAGAGCATAATTTCAGGATTCATAATGAGCGTGCGAGCAATACCAATACGCTTTTTTTGCCCTCCAGAAAGCTCAGAAGGCATTTGCGTAAGTGCATGCAATGAACCCACCGAATCAAGCACACCGTGTACGGCTTTGTCAATTTCTTTTCGAGTCATGCTTTTATTATTTCTAACCAACGGAAATTCTAGGTTTTCTTGCACAGTCATGTTATCGTAAAAAGCACTGCTTTGAAACGAAAAACCAATTTTCAAGCGAAGAGCATTGAGTTCTTTTTTGCTGATATTTATCAAACTTTGGCTCAATACGCTAACCTTTCCTTTAACGGCCGTGAGCAAGCCTGCAATAATTTTTATTAAAACCGATTTTCCTGTTCCTGACCTTCCTAAAACCAACAAGTTTTCACCTTTAAGGATATCAATACTGGCATCTATAAAAATATCTCTATCACCAAACGATTTAAATAAATGCTCTATTTCGATAACTTTATTCATAATTGTGGACTGAAAATAGGTGAATTGCTTACTGGAATTTACTGTAATAAATCTTAATTTTATACTATTTGACATCCGATCACTTTCCTCCCCTTTTTTCAAGGGGAGGTGTCCTGAAGAAGTCGGACGGAGGGGTGTTTTGGTAGTATTAGCTTAAAAATGTTTCATTTGTGCTACATACGACGCATAATAGACCACCGCGTCAAAATTCGACTACCTCAGAATTTCGCCACCGAAGCGTCGGTCTCCCCTCCTTGAAATAAGGATGGGAAATTTCACACAAGGTCAAATTAGTATGTATTATTCAGTAATATTTCAACATCTTAAGGTAAAATAAACTTTTACCGTGGACACCAATTTGTTACTTGAACTATGAAAACTACTTCGATAAAAATCAAAAACATCGACATTGCAACCGAAGCATTGGCGGATTTTCCTATACCCAAAGTCCCATTGCTGGCATTATAGCCTTTGTAGCAACCCACGATTCCGATTGTAAAACCATAAGAAACTGCCTTAATGATGGCAGTCCAGAGGTCGAGAAAAATAATATTATTGAAAGCTTGTTCGGGAAATGCGGAAAAACTAGTGTCTTCGTTTGTCGAAACAATCAAAAAAAAACCAGCCATTGCCATCAAGAATAAAACAATAGTAGGGGAATTGTAATTGTTGATGACAAAACCCTCGTTACAACAAAAAATCGGAATGGATTTACTGCCGAAACTTCCATTGCATCAATCTGCTAGGTAACTTTCATTTAGCCCAATTCGGCATCGTTATTTGAGCCGACTTTTCCTGCACAAATTAAGGACGAATCCAATGGAGCTAAAGCACGATTGAGGGCAATCGTAACGAGTGATGGAAGCCAAGAAGTAGCCCAAATGTTTCAAGTGAAGGACGAGATTGTTTGGTAAAAACAAAACCTTTGCCAAAGCCAGTTAGAGAAATTAGCAAAAACGAATTATTTTCAATTCGATAACATTGATTGACGAATTCCTTGAAGTCAAAATCTCTGCTAATGGTTTCTTTGAAAAACATTACAACAAAATCAGCTCCATCTTTGAAGCTAATTAGCCAATGGTCGATTTTAGGAGAAAATAAATTTTGTAGTGAACGCATTTTTAGTTGTTGGATTGTAAATTATTTTAAATTAACACTAAAAACGTGCTAACCATCGCAAAATATTCGTAATCGAGAAAATTAGCGATAAAAAAGCTAAATTATCTTTGCTTTACATTCAATTTCTAAATTGCTCCAAATGGTTGATGGCAAAAGATAACCACATCCTTCCTACTTTAAATAAATGAATGCTTACCTAAATGCTTCTCAAAAATATTCCAAAAAGTAGATATATCATCGAAAAATCCTTTTATTTGCTAATAATCATTCTCCACAAAATCCTGTAATGTTCTTTTTTATCCTATTACTTTGAAAAATTATCTAAGGAGAATTCTTTGACTGCCAATATTTTATCGTGCCATAGAGTTTCATGTCTCGCCTAAGAAATAGGAAATTGTAATGATGGTACTAGCCAAGATAGTTTTTAAACAAGAATGAAAGAGAAATATTTCTTCTCAAACTGTTCAAGTTGGTAATGAAATCGACATGAAACTTTTAAGTCTTAGTTTTCGTTTATTTTTTGTGAAAGCACATATAGCACGATTAAAATCACTAATGGGTTTTATCGTAATTAAAATCAATAATTAGATTTTTCAGGTATCTTTCACGAAAATATTCATTTATTCAATAAAATTATGGTAACTGTAACAGAAATCGCAAAAAATAAAATTATAGAACTCCGAGCCAAAGATGGTTTAGAGGGCGACCTCGGTGTGAGAGTAGCCGTTGAAGGAGGAGGTTGTTCGGGTTTGATGTATGATTTACAATTTGATGGCGAACAACGCCCAACCGACCACATTTTTGAAGACAAAGGTATCAAGGTTTTTGTTGATAAAAAGAGCCTTTTGTATCTAATCGGTACAGAATTGGACTTTTCTGATGGCTTAAACGGTAAAGGTTTTCAATTTAAAAATCCAAATGCTTCACGTACTTGTGGTTGCGGTGAAAGTTTTTCTGTATAAAATGACAGCTTGAAAAGTTCTATCGATATTTATACTAAAATGGCAGCCCAAAAAGTTTTGGGTTGCCATTTTTCGTTTAAAAATAATTATTATTTAAACTTAACTCAAAATCTTTACCATTATACCTTCTTTCAAAGCGTAGCTTGAAACTCTAATTCTTTGAATATCAAGTGTTTGTATTATAAAACGGATCATGCACATAGCCACTACAATCATATCGACGCGAAGCTCAATCATACCCGGAATTTGCATTCTCTCAGCGTGATTCTTAAAAATAAGCTCATCGTAAGCCCAATAAAATGCCGGAAGCGAGTATTCAAAAGCAATTTCATCTCTGGCTGGAAGTTGACCCTTTTCCTTCATATATTTCATATCAATGAGCGTATCAAAAGATCCTGACGAACCAATCAATACTTTTGGATCATATTGATGACAAGCATTGGCCAAAGGAAGCAGTTTTTCACGAAAAAAATCATCCATCATTTGTACCGAACGCATCGAAATAGGGTCAGATTTCATGAATTTATCCATTAAACGCTGTCCACCAATCTCGAAACTTTTTTTCCAAAATATTTTTTCATCATTGCAGATAATAAATTCTACACTTCCGCCGCCAATATCCATTATCATGGAAGTTTCAGGGATTTTCATGGCTTGTTTTACGCCCAAACTAATCAATTCGGCTTCTTTCTCGCCCGAAATAACTTGAATTTTTATTCCCGTTTCATCTAAAACTCTTTGAATAAATACTTCTTGATTTCCTGCATTTCGAATCGCACTTGTGCCAGTTGCAAAAACCTTTTCTATCGAAACTGATTGGCTATCAATAATTTCCCTAAAATCCTTCAAAACACCCAAAGCCCGTTGAATTCCTTCTTCAGAAATCACGCCATTACTAATTCCATCCATCCCGATTTTAGCAGGAATTGATGTCTTAAAAAGAATTTCTAAGCCTTCAACAATCATCAAATGAAATGTATTTGTGCCTAAATCAATAATTGCTATTCTCATAACCCTCGACCCTAATTGGAAGTTTTTATTTTAAATTTAACAAATGTAGGCTTAAACCTGCAAGGTTTGAAAAAACCTTCTAGGTTTTAATTGCAAAAACTTGAAAAATATAAGAAATATCGTTAATTTTGCATCCCAAACAAAAGGAGGTGTATTTATATGTTAATAATCAACGTAAAGGAAAACGAATCTATTGATAAAGCTTTAAAACGTTTCAAGAAGAAATTTGAGAAAACCGGTGTATTGCGACAACTACGCAAGCGTCAAGCGTTTGAAAAACCATCAGTGGCTCGTCGTAACGAAGTTATTCACGCTACTTATGTAGGACATTTGAGAAGCAACGAAGATATGTAGAAAACAATTTTCAATTTTCAATTAACAATTATTTGGGAAATTTTTACCGCTAAATTGTTACTAAATAATTCAAAAATTGTAATCTAAAATATTTATAACCATATTAGCAGTCAGATTTTATAAATAATCAACTTTGATAGCCTATCGCTTAATAATTGATAATTAATAATTGATAATTGGTAATATGGTTTCTTATTTTCTACAACACATCAAATACGAAAAACGCCTCAGTCCTCATACCGTTACGGCTTATGAAGGAGATTTGAAGCAATTTTCGATATTTCTACAATTTCAGTACGAATTTAAAGAACCAGATAAAGCGGATTTTCAGATGATTCGCTCTTGGATTGTTGCCTTGGTTGATGAAAAAATCGAAAACCGTAGTATTAATCGCAAAATTGCTACACTCCGCACGTTCTATAATTTTTTGCTTCGCCACAAAACAATCGCTGCCAATCCTATGCTCAAAATAAGAGCATTGAAAACCGATAAAACTCTTCCCAAATATGTTGAAGAAAAACCCATGGAAAATCTGCTTGATGATATGCAATTTTCTGATGATTTTTCTGGTTTTCGAGATAAACTCGTTATCGAATTGCTTTACGGAACAGGAATGCGTTTGGCCGAACTGATAGGCTTAAAAATAACCGACCTCAACCTTTATAATAATACTTTAATGGTTCTCGGAAAACGCAATAAACAACGAGTTATTCCTGTAAATAAATCGTTGGTTGAGGCAATCAAAAAATACCTTACCCTTCGCACCGATATTACTGACGATACTACAAATACATATTTGATTTTGACCGATAGCGGCACGCAAGCCTATCCGATGTTTATTCAGCGTTTAGTAAAAAAATATCTTTCTTTAGTTACGTCGCTTGATCAGCGTAGTCCGCACGTTTTGAGACATACTTTTGCTACACATTTGCTTAATCGTGGAGCAGATTTGAATGCCATCAAAGATTTATTGGGACATACAAGCCTTGCCGCTACGCAAGTTTATACTCATAATTCGATAGAAAAACTCAAAAAGGTATTTAAACAGGCTCACCCGAAGGCGTGAAATATTAAATAAGTATTCGCTTAAAGCAAAGGCTTTCTCAGATTGAAAAGTTAATTTGATTTTAATTAAAAACTGTATATTTTTAGGCATTAAATAGAATAGAAATGAGTGCAGCAGAGAAAATTCAGAAAAATTATATTTCCGTTGAAGAATATTTTGAAATGGAAAAACATAGTGAAATTCGCCATGAATACTACGATGGCGAGGTTTTTGCTATGGCTGGAACTTCCTTAAATCATAATGAAATCATTCAAAATATTGCTGGTATATTACGACCGATATTTCGCCCGAAAGGTTGTAAAGTTTTGCTTGAAAGTGTCAAATTAGAAGCAATCAAGCATTTTTATTATCCATATCCAGACTTGATGCTCACTTGTGATGCAGATGATATGGATGCCGAGTATATCATCAAAAAACCAACACTGATTATTGAAGTTTTGTCAAAATCGTCAGTTTTAAACGATAGGGTTGCCAAGCTAAGACGCTACAAAAATATTGCATCACTTCAATATTATTTAATAGTTTCTCAGTATGAGTTTTTGGTAGAACTATACAGCCGTGTTGATGATGCTACTTCATGGTTGTATGATGTTTATGAAGATGAAAATGACATCATTAATTTTCCCAAGTTAGACTTAAAGCTTTCTCTATCATATATTTATGAAGGAATAAAGATGCGTGAAGAAGATAAAGAAAAAGACGAAGATTATATTTTGAAGGATTAGTTTTCTAGAAAAGGAAGTCTTCGCTTTTAGCGAAGACTTCCTTAAAATTTCTAGAATATTTATAAAACTACTTTACCAAGCCCCAACTCAAAGCGGTTCCTGCTTCAATATCTTGAGTAGCAGTTTTGCCTAAAATTTCCTCATAATAACGCGTGTGTAAGCCATTTGATGGGCGAATCGAACGAACATTTAATTCGCTGAAAACTTCACCGGATTTCATTGGCTCAATAACATAAAGCGAGCGTTTGTATTGCAAACTTTTTTGTTCTTTTTCTGACAAGATATAATTGACTTTTCCCATCGCCAAAAATGCTCTTTCCGACTCAACAACTAAGTTTTTGAGTTCTTCTGGTTCGAGCGAAAACGAAGAATCTACGCCACCATCAGCACGGCGAAGGGTAAAATGTTTTTCCAAAACTCTTGCACCCAATGCAACAGCTGCTATACCCGCACCGATGCCCATTGTATGGTCTGAAAGCCCAATTTGACAATCAAAAAGGGCTGCCATGTGCGGAATCGTGAGCAAATTAGTACTTTCGGGTGTTGCAGGGTAGGTGCTTGTACATTTCAATAATACTAAGTCTTTGCAACCATTTTTACGCAAAATGCCTACCGATTCTTGTATATCGGCAATACTCGCCACACCCGTGCTCATGATTATTGGTTTACCGGTTTGAGCCACTTTTTTGAGTAAAATATGGTCGGTATTTTCAAAAGAAGCAATCTTGAAGCAAGGCACATTTAAACTTTCTAAAAAATCTACTGCCGTCGTATCAAATGGACTACTAAATGCCAACATACCATGTGCTTTGGCTCTATCAAAAATTGGCTTGTGCCATTCCCAAGGCGTGTAGGCCATTTGGTAGAGTTTGTGTAAATTTTGGTTTTTCCAAAGTGAATTTTGGTCTTTTATCACAAACTCATCCGAAGTGCCATTGAAAGTAATAGTATCAGCAGTGTACGTTTGCAGTTTGAGTGCGTTAGCTCCAGCTTCTGCGGCAGCATCGACTATTTCAAAAGCACGCTCAAGCGACTGATTATGATTGCCTGACATTTCTGCAATAACGAATGGCTTGTGGTCAGGACTGATGATTGTATCTTGAATTTTAAACATATTTCTTTTCCAAAAGATAGCTTGCTTCGTTGCTGATGGTTAACTCGTTAATTATCTCAAAACCTGCTTTTTTGAATGAATTTAATGATGCTAAATTAGTTTTTTTGATGTATGCATGAATGTTTTTTGCTTGAAAATTCGTAAAAAATGCCTCACAGGCGATTGTGAGCATCGGTACTGCCAAACCTAAACTACGAAATTCTGTATCAATCGAAATTCCTATGATGTTTTCATCAGTTTTATGCTCGATTCTGATTTGACCAACCGGAATATTCTCCTCGTTTTCAAAAACTAAAAGTAATGATTTTCTATCTTCAATTTTTCTCGAAAACCAGTTGGTATGTTCTTGATAATCAACTTCTTGTGTGTTGTATGAATTGCTACGAGTAGTAGAATCATTTGCCCATACAAAATATAAATCGAGGTCTGATAGTTTAGCTTTTCGTTGATGAATCTCCATATTTAGTATGAATCAAAACGTCGATAAATTTTTCTTCAAAATAACAATGCTCTTTTAGTCGGGCTTCTTCAATAAAGTCGTTTTTGAGCAACATATTGTATAAATGTGGTCGCAAATCAAAGGCGTAAGTAAATATTTTATGAAAACCGATTTCTTTGAAAGCCACTTGCTGTATCAATGTTAGATAATTGCTCCAATGATAATCAAAAAAGTCTTTCTCGCTAGCCGTATCCATAATGAATGAAATTTCGGCGTTTTGGTCAATCCAATTGATATGTACCAATCCACCGTAGCCGATACATTCCCCGTTTTTTAAAAACGAAAAAAGTAATTGACTTGGTTTCTCTTGTTCAAAAAGTTTAGAGACAACTTTATCGAAGTAATTTTTTTGGTCAGTTTCGATAAGTGGCTTGGCTTGGCGAAGATGATAAATTTGCTCGTTTCGCCATTGCATTATCGAAAACTGGTCTTCATTTCGAAGCGGCACTATTGCAAATTCATTATGCTCGAAACGTTGTTTTTTTAAACATTTGTAGTGTCTCATATCTTCAATCTTATTCGATATTTAAACTCAGCCACCTGCCAATCTTCTTCGGTATCAATATCGTGAGCATCCATTTCTGAAATCACAATTCCGTTGGTATTTTCGGTTAAAATACTTCGATTTTTTATTAATTTTTCGGTTTTGAAAAAGTAAAATTGACCTACATCATGATACAGCGGCGTAAGGTCTTGCGAACGAGCTTGAGCATTTTCTGGGCTTTGCCAACGAAGTTTATTTTCTTGAAAAATTACGCCTCGCTGTGGTGGAAACGAGAATTTCTGAACTGGATAAACCGAATCAAGATTTTGAGTTTGTAGCAAATCAAAGGCTTTTTGTAGCGTTTCGGCTGAAACGAATGGAGCAGTTGGGTAAATACAACAGCCGACATCAAATGTTTTACCAAGATTTTTATATGCTTCAAAAACTTCTACCAAGACATCAAAGGTAGTTGCGTAATCATTGGCATTTTCTCTGCTTCGTGTGAAAGGGACGTTCGCCCCATATTTGCGAGCAATTTCGGCAATTTCTTCGTCCTCCGTCGATACCATTACTTCATCAAATAGCTTACTTTCTAATGCAGCTTCAATCGAATAGGCAATAATAGGTTTTCCGAGAAAATCCTTAATGTTTTTTCTCGGAATTCGTTTACTTCCACCCCGTGCGGGTATGATTGCTATATTTGATGTTGGATGCTTGATGTCAGGTTTTGTTATACTTTCTCCAATAAACACATACAATCAGCATTGCCAGATTCGGTTTGGTTGATGTATGGATAAATTTCTTTTTTTACTAAACGAAGATTCGAGAAGCGGTCAAGGAAAAGTTGAGCGTAGTCGGCTTTCCAAAGATAATCTATGTTTCCTCGGTAGTTGATGCTGGTTGTTTCGGGTGCATAATATTCCCAACAAGAAATATAACGTTTCGAGCAACGCACCATTTCGTCCATGATTTTTTGTAAATTATCGGGAGAAATATGGATTAAAACGCCATTGGTACAAACCAAATCAAAATAATTATCTTTGAAAGGAATGTCAAAACCTGAACCTTGAATAATATTTATATTTTCGGTGAATTCCTTGGCTTTTTGGGCAGCATAATGCTGCAATTCAATGCCATAAATATTCTCAAAACCCGAACGTTGGAAACCAACCAATTGCATACCAGTATTACAACCAACTTCCAAAATTTTGGAATCTTTGTCTAAATCTTTATAAAATTTTTCGTTCAGGGCAACTTTCGTAATTCCCCAATTTTCGAGATAAAATTTATCCCATTCTTCATGGTTTCTCGAATTCCTATCGGTGTAATCTTTGCCAAATTCACCACTCCAAAATTGTTCTTGTTTCGTTTGCATTTTCTGAAAAGAATTATCTGTAATAGGTTCATTTTATGCTGAAAGGCTCTCTAATTCTGTTTTTTGGCGTAAATGGTGGCGATAGTGCATTTCGTGCAGATAAAACCATTCTTTGGCATCGAGCCAGCCAATTGCTACTTGTAGGGTTTTGTAAGATCCATCGTCATGGCTAGCTGCCTCAATCAAATTCTTCGAATCATCCAAAATTTTTGCTAAAATGCTTTTGTATTCTTCCCTCGTTTTGGCAACTGGCTCAGGCCCACGAATTGCATCTGGGATTTTGATTTTTACAGTTTGAAAACCACCATATTTGAATTGCTGTTCGCCAAAATGATTTTTTTCACCACCGAGTTGTCCTTTGCGTTTTTCTAAACAACGTACGCAGTTTGCTAGGAAAAAAAACTGTGACGAAACCGCCAAATGCTCGTACATTTGCCCAAGTGACCAAGTTTCTTCGTCTTTTTTAAAGAAAAATTGTTCGTCAGAATAATCATTAAGACTGCTAATGTATTGATTAACAACGCTTTCGAGATTTGGATAAACTTCGGTCGGTAACATAGGCAATTATCGATAAATAATAATCAATTTTTAGAAAAAGACAGCATAAAGATATGAACTCAGAATCGCACAGGCGGCCTAGATTACTTGTACATTTTGTCGTAGTATTTCGTGTAATCTCCGCTGGTTACGTTTTGAAGCCATTTTTTATTGGCCAAATACCATTCAACGGTTTGTGTTAGGCCTTCTTCAAACTGCAAAGATGGTTCCCAGCCAAGTTCTCTCATTAGTTTGTTTGCATCAATAGCATAGCGTAAATCGTGCCCTGCCCGATCGGTTACGTAAGTGATGAGTTTTACTGAGGTTCCTTCTGGTCGACCTAATTTTTCGTCCATGATTTTGCATAAAAGATGCACTAAATCAATATTTTTCCATTCGTTGAAACCACCAATATTATAAGTTTCTCCGTTAGTGCCTTTGTGATAGATTACGTCAATGGCACGGGCGTGGTCTTTCACAAAAAGCCAGTCACGTACATTTTCACCTTTACCATAAACGGGTAGCGGACGAAAGTGCATGATGTTGTTAATCATCAACGGAATCAATTTTTCAGGAAAATGATTCGGCCCATAATTATTCGAGCAGTTTGAGATAACAACTGGTAATTTATAAGTATTGTGATAAGCCCTTACAAAGTGGTCAGAAGAAGCCTTTGATGCCGAATACGGCGAACGAGGGTCATAACTTGTAGTTTCCAAGAAAAACTCCTCTGGATTGTGGAGTTCTCCATAAACTTCGTCGGTCGAAACATGATAAAATCTTTTTTCTCCATTTCTATCTGGGTTTTTCATCGAACACTCCCACGCTGTTTTAGCGGCGTTCAGCAAGTTTGCCGTACCAATTACGTTGGTCATTACAAACTCCATTGGATTTGTGATCGACCTATCAACGTGAGACTCAGCTGCTAAGTGAATAACGCCATCAAAATCGTATTTTTTAAATAAACTATCAATATAAATGGCATCAATAATATCGCCATGCTCGAAAGTATAATTTGGCGATTTTTCGATGTCAGTTAGGTTTTCGAGATTTCCTGCGTAAGTAAGTTTGTCAAGATTAACTATCTGATAATTAGGGTATTTAGTAACAAAAAGTCTAATTAAGTGCGAGCCAATAAAGCCTGCACCGCCTGTTATAAGTATTGTTTGCATTTTTATATATCAATTGAAAGTATTTTTGATAATCCTAGTCTAATTTCATCCATTTCAAATTCATTCAAAGTGCCTAATTTCTTAATAAATCTATCTTTTGAAATAGAGCGAACTTGAAAGCAATCAGCCGATGAGTCTTTTGCAAGACCATTTGTTTTATTTGGAGTCAGTTTTATCATCCAAGGAGCAAATGTATAATTTTCTTTCCAGTCGGTGATTGGAACAATCACTTTTAATGGTAATTTGCCCAAGGCATCATCATTTACAATGATTGCCGGACGAGTTTTTTTAATTTCTGCTCCAATTGTGGGGTCAAGGTTTACTTGCCAAATCTCATTTTGATTCATAAAAGCTTTCTCCATCAAGATTTGTAAATGCGGTCAAATCTTTATCTCTGAAATAATCTTCATAAAGAATCTCGGCTGCTTTTTTCATTGTTTCTTTTTGCTCTTGTTGGCGTATTGAATGTAACACTTTTTCCACAACAAACATCTTGGTTTGGCGTGGAAGTTTGTCTATTTCAAAGAGTATTTTAGTAGTATTCATGATAAATTATATTTACTTCTTCATCAGTTTCTTTTCCCAACGCCACGCATCTTTTAGGCTGTCAGCAAGTGTTTTTTCTACTTTCCAGCCCATTATTCTTTCAGCTTTTTCTACGCTTCCGTAGATTTTCTCTACGTCACCTGCACGTCGTGGCCCAATTTCGTAATTGAGTTTTAGTTTGTTTACTTTCTCAAAAGTTTTGATTATTTCAAGTACAGTATTACCCTTTCCAGTTCCTATATTAAAAATATCATAGTAGTTATCGGCCTGTTTATTAAGCAATTCGATTGCCGAAACGTGTGCTTTGGCCAAATCTACTACATGAATAAAATCTCTTACATTTGTACCATCGGATGTATTATAATCGTTACCAAAAACGGTTAGTTTTTTTCTTATTCCTGCAGCAGTTTGTGTAATAAATGGCATTATATTGCTCGGTACACCGTTGGGTAGTTCGCCAATATGGGCAGATGGATGAGCTCCAATTGGATTGAAATAACGAAGTGCGATAATTTTAAGATTATTTCCTGCTGCGATGGTATCACGCAAGATGTCTTCACACATTGTTTTTGTATTTCCATAAGGTGAAGTAGCAGGTTGGCGAGGCGTTTCTTCTGTTACAGGAATTTGTTCTGGCTGACCATAAACCGTACATGAAGAAGAAAAAACTAAATTTCTAATGCCCAATTTTATCATTACTTTTAAAACATTGAGCGTTGAGCCAAGGTTGTTTTCGTAATATTTAATTGGGTTTTCGACTGACTCTCCAACGGCTTTATAGGCAGCAAAATGGATAATTCCTTCGATATTTTCTTTTATACAAATCTGTTCTAAAACTTTAAATTCGTTACAGTCTTTTTCGTAGCATTTGACCGATTTCTTGATGATTTTTTTGATACCTTTTAGTGCAGATTTATCTGAATTATTGAAGTTGTCGATAATAATTGGTTCGTGTCCAGCATTAATTAATTCAACAACTGTATGGGAACCAATGAACCCTGCACCACCCGTAACTAAAATTTTCATAAAAAAATGTTTGTTTTTTTTACAAAAGTATGAATTTAGCACTTGAATTGGAAACGCTTAGAAGAAATATGTATTTTAGATCTAAAGATATAGTTTTAAAGTACTAAAAGTCAGTTATTTATGGCATTTTACAAGTGTTTGAACACTTTTAGAGACAAATCGTTAATATGTATTTGAAGCCAGTGAAAATAGAAAACCTAAAAAGTCCTAAGAAAATAAAATGAACGAATCAGAAATAAAAGCCTTAGTTACGTTACTCGATGATGAAGATAGAGAAGTCGCAAATCTCGTTGAGAGTCGTTTACGGACTTTGGGTGGTTCTGTAATTCCTTTTTTAGAGGACCATTGGCAAGGGAATGGGCTAAATCTTATTTTACAGAAAAAAATTGATGATTTGATACATGATTTACAGTACAATACTGTGATCGAAAGGTTGATTGAATGGAAAAAAAATGGCCACGAAGACCTTCTCGAAGGCATGTGGATTGTGGCAACTTATCAGTACCCAGATTTGAATATCGACAAACTACGCCAATATATCAATGATATGTATTTTGATGCGTGGCTCGAACTGCGAGAAGATATGCATCCGCACGACCAAATAAGAGTACTTAATCAGGTTTTCTTTGATAAATACAAATATTTGCCTAATACAAAGAATTTTCATTCGGTGGCAAATTCGATGCTCAATCAAGTTTTTGATTTGAAAAAAGGAAATCCGATTTCCTTGTGTGTGATTTATATGCTTTTAGCCAAACGTTTGGGGCTCCCTATAAGTGGTGTAAATCTGCCGAGTTTGTTTGTACTTACCTACAAAACACCACAAACACAGTTTTATATCAATATTTTTAATCGTGGACTTATTTTCTCGAAAGTTGACATCAGCAATTTTATCAAACAAATGCAACTAAAGCCGCAAGATTCTTTTTTTCAGCCTTGCACAAATTTGGATATTGTGACTAGGGTGTTGCGAAATCTGATTGTGTCGTTTGAAAAAGTCTCTGACCTCGAACGTGCTAAAGAAGTTGAAAGTATTTTGAAAGCGATTGCGTAAGGGCATATTGTAAACGCCCAACATTATTTTCCAGCCACAACCAAGATGTAGCCATCTATTTTCTCGATGTAGATGCTATATTCTTCATCTATATTATTGATTTTTAGTCTGCTTAAAATTTTCACTTGTTGTTTTAAAAAAGGAAAAACGTATAAGTTTTCATTGAAAATTACCTTTTGTTTGCCGTAGAGTTTGTAAAGAGCTTCTTTAGCAGACCAATAAACACAAAGTTTTTCAATGTCACTTTCGGCTTCGGTTCTTTCGGTTTCGGATAAAAATTTGTGAGCAATTCTTTTAAGTTTTTCTGTAGGCTTCTCCATATCCACACCTAATGCTTCGCTTGGGTGCATCACGGCAGCCACGTATTTCGAGGTATGCGTTATCGATATTTGCCATTTGCTTCCTGCTAAATAGGGCTTTCCATGTTCGTCTTTCTTGATTCCTAAATATTTTACATCAAGCGAATTGGCCAAGTGTTTGATTACGAGCCTACTACAAAAAAATTCAATTTGTTTTTGTGGATGACTAATAGATGCCAATTCTGCATCGGTCAGTATTTCTGACGGTAGCATTGCTTGTAATTCGTCATGCGATTCGGTGATTTGCCAAACCGCCAATGAGATATTATTCTCGTATTTTTTTTCTAAGCTTACTGGCATTTCGCAAACAATATTGAACACAAATCTACATATTCTTTTCTGGAATATTTTTTTCGAGTCTAAATACATGGCTTTTTTGCTAAATTTGAAGTTTTTTTGATTAGTTTTTAATACAAATTATTATAAATCTAGTGCGAATTATGACTTTGAAATTGTATTTCTTTAAATTTCCCCTTCAAGCTTTAATTGTTTTAAATTAGGTGTGAGTACAATCAAAGTAATTTGTCATAAATTCAGTTTATGGTTAATGATAAAGTTTCAACTCCTTCAATTATAACTTTTCTTCGGAGTAGTTTTTTTGTTATTCAGTTATCGATATAAATGACTCTTAAAAATGACAGTATTATAATAAAAAGTATTGTATAAGCGACAGAAAATTTAAAAAATAGATAAACAAATTTTGTATGTAAAGAAATGATTACTTTTGTGTTGTTTTATTTTTTATTCTACAACAAACTATAACTTACGAATGAACAAACTTAAACGAGTTTCGTTAGCGTGTTTTTTTCTCTTTGTTTCTTTTTGGGGAAATGCACAAACCGTTGTAACAGGAAAAGTTACATCGAACGAGGGTGGTATTCCGCTTCCTGGAGTATCAATCACAATTAAGGGTACCACAAAGGGAACTAGTACTGATGATAAAGGTATGTTTAAATTATCTGTACCTGCAAACTCAACACTTCAAGCAAGTTTTATTGGCTTTGCTGATGCCAATCAAGTTGTGGGTAATCGCAGTGTTGTTGACTTCATACTTAATTCTGATGTGAAATCATTGAATGAAGTTGTTGTTACTGGTTATGGCTCACAAATTAAGCGTGACCTAACAGGAAATATCGTTAAGATTAAATCTTCTGAAATCCAAGATATGCCTGTGACTACTTTCGAGCAAAGTATTCAAGGTAAAGCTGCGGGTGTGCAGATTAATCAAGGATCTGGTAAATTAGCACAAGGTATTCAGGTACGTGTGCGTGGCCAGTCATCGGTTTCAGCTTCAAATGAGCCTTTGTATGTATTAGATGGTATTCCATTGACGCAAGGCGATCTGGGCAACAATGGTGGTAAGACTAACCCATTAGTTGATATTAACCCACAAGATATTGAATCAATCGAAATCTTGAAAGATGCTTCAGCTGGTGCTATCTATGGTGCTCGTGCGGCCAATGGTGTAGTCTTGATTACTACCAAAAGAGGTAAATCAGGTGCTACAAAAATTACTTTTGGTATGCAATACGGCAAAAGTAAAGCTACAAAGGTTTTGAAATTCTTGAACACTCAACAATACATCGATTTTTATCGCACGGCTGCTGCTAACTCTGATGCCATTGATGGTATTGATGCAAAAGACCCAGATTCTTATACGGCGTACATGGAAAGTTTCTTTGATACACAAAGCCTAGGAACACTCGGAAAGGCCAATCAAGCCGATACAGATTGGGGTAGTTTAGCATTTCAAAATGCTCCATCTAAGCAATATGACTTAAATTTAAGTGGTGGCTCGGAAAAAACAACATTCTTTATTTCTGGACAATTACTTGACCAAACAGGTATATTATTGGGAAATGCTTTTAATCGTTATACCGGCCGCATGAACCTCAATCATAAAGTATCTGAGCGTTTAAATGTAGGTATGAATATGAGCGTTGCTCGCTCGTTGAATGAGCGTGTTTCGGGCGATCGTCAGTTTGATAACCCATTACAATTGGTAGCCTTACCACCTATGACTCCCCAAAATGACCCTACAACTGGTCTTCCAGTAGGTTCACCTCCAGGCGACATTTCGATACCGGTGTATTATAATGGAATAATTAATTTAGGAAATGCATATTATAATACTACCGTTCACCGTAATATAAGCAGCGTTTATGGCGAATACACATTATTGAAAGGCCTTCGTTTCCGTACAGAATTTGCTCTTGATTTGTTGAATCAACAAGAAGAACAATATTATAATAGCAAAACTCAACGTAACTTTGGTGCCCCACTTGGGTATGGTTTCAATCGTTTCGTAAGAGTTGAGAATTATAATACTAACAATTATTTTGTTTACGATAATGTACTTGGTAAACACAGTGTAAATGCAACGGCTGGTTTATCCTACCAAAACTCACAAACTAAAACAAGTTCGGCTGAAGGTAAAGATTTTCCATCGGATGCTTACCGTATGATTGCCAGTGCTGCTCGAAAAACAGATGCAAGTTCGACACAATCAGATTATCGCTTTGCATCATATTTTACTCGTTTAAATTATAAATTCAACGATAAGTACTTATTAGGATTAAGTGCTAGAATTGATGGTTCATCACGTTTTGGTGCTGATAATCGTTATGGTTTCTTCCCTGCGGTTTCGGCTGGTTGGATACTTTCAGAAGAAAATTTCTTGAAAAATATCGAGTTAATAAGTTTCTTGAAATTACGTGCAAGCTGGGGTAAAACAGGAAATGCTGAAATTGGGAACTTTCCTCAATTAGGTTTGTTTACGGGTGATGCAGGTTATGGTGCTTTGCCAGGACAGCGTCCGGTTCAATTATCTAATCCAAATTTAGGTTGGGAATCTACTCAACAAATTGATATTGGTCTCGATTTTGGTATCTTGAAAAACCGTATCAATGGTGAAATTGATTACTACGAAAAAAATACAACAGGTTTATTGTTAAATGTTAATGTTCCAGGTACAACAGGTTTCGCTACACAAACTAAAAACGTCGGTTCATTAACCAACAAAGGTTTTGAGTTTGTACTAAATACTGATAACTTGGTTGGTCAATTCAAATGGAAAACAAGCTTAAACGCTTCTACGAATAACAATAAAATTACTGACCTTCAAGGCCAAGTAATCGAAGGTGGTTTGGCAAACATGAGCCGTGCAGTGGAAGGACAACCATTGGGTACATTCTTTACAGTTGAATATGCTGGTGTTGATCCTACAAATGGCGATGCTCTTTTCTACAAAAACACAAAGAATACTGATGGTTCAATCGACCGTTCAACAACCAAAACTTATAGCCAAGCACAGCGTACAGTTATTGGTAGTCCACTTCCTAAGTGGGTTGCTGGCGTAACAAATACATTCAGTTATAAAGGTTTTGAGTTAAGCGTGTTCTTCAATGGTGTATTCGGAAATAAACTTAATTTTTATGGTGTAGGCCGTTTCTCTTCTGCTAATGGTCGTTATGAAGATAATCAAACAGTTAATCAATTAGCTGCTTGGACACCAAAAAATACCAATACAATCGTTCCGCAAGCACGTTTGTTTTTCAATAATGGAGCTCAAGCATCAAGTCGTTTCATCGAAGATGGATCTTATGTTCGTTTACGTAATGTAACTTTTGCTTACAATTTGCCAAAAGCATTGATAAGCAAAGTGAAGTTGAGCAATGTAAGATTATACGTGACAGGTCAGAATTTATTGACATTTACGAAGTATTCTGGTTGGGATCCAGAAGTTAATGCCGACGACGTTGTTACAAATATCGCTTTAGGATATGACTTCTACACTACGCCTCAAGCGAAAACTTTCATGGGTGGCTTGAACATTAGTTTCTAATAGCCGAAACTTTATTGATTTACTTAAAGAAATTAGATAAAATGAATAAAAATATTAAAAATTGGCTATTTGTTGGAGCAACTGCTGTATTAATAACAGCGTGCGATAGCCGCTTAGATGTAAAGCCAACACAATCAATCGAAGAGTCAACGGCTCTTGCTACTTCGCAAGCTGTAGAAGTAACGCTTATTGGTGCCTATGACGGACTCGCAAGCAATAACCTTTTTGGTGGAGCTGTGCAGTATTCAGGCGAATTATTGGGTGATGATGCCGAAGTTCGTTTCGCAGGTACATTCTCTACATTAGATGAATTGTGGCGTAAAACCATGACCACAACAAATGGACAAACACAATTGACTTGGTTACAGGCTTATAATACTATCAACCGTGCAAATAATGTATTGGCATCGCTCGATAAAGTAGAGACTGACAAAAAGGCTAAAGTTGAGGGTGAGGCTCGTTTTATTCGTGGTTTAGTTTACTTTGATTTAGTAAGATTGTGGGCAAAAGCTTGGGGTGATGGAGATAACGCTACTAACTTAGGAGTGCCACTAGTAATAACTCCTACACGAACTGTTAGTGAATCTGATAGTCGCCCAAGAGCAACAGTTGCAGCCGTTTATACGCAAGTTTTAGAAGATTTGACAAAAGCTGAAACCTTGTTGGGTAATATTACTAATGCTGGTTTTGCTTCAAAAAGCTCGGCTCAAGCTATTTTAGCGAGAGTTTACTTACAACAAGGTAATTATGCTGCCGCTCGTGATGCTGCTAATAAAGTAATCGCAAGCAATCAGTTTGCCCTATCGCCAACATATGCTGAGGCATTTGAAGATGCGTCAAACGGTAGCGAAATGATTTTTAAAATAATCGTAACTGATCAAGACGGATCGAATGACCTAAATACATTTTATGCTCCATCGACCTACCAAGGACGTGGCGATATTCGTGTTCAAGCAAAACATTTAGCACTTTATGCTGCTGGTGATAGCCGTGGTACATTCTTCGTTAGAGCATCAAACAATAACTTTAGTGCTAAATTCCTTGACCAGTATGGCGATGTCCCAGTGGCTCGTTTAGCCGAAATGCATTTGATTCGTGCAGAGGCTAATCAAAGATTAAATACTGTAATTGGTGCAACACCGTTGGCAGACATTAATCGTATCAGAGCAAGAGCGGGTGCAAAGGCTTTGACAACTGTAGATTTAAATGCAATTTTAGTCGAACGTAAGTTAGAATTAGCTTTTGAAGGCCATCAAGTACATGATGCCAAACGCTTGAAAAGAAGCGTTGGTACTTTAGCATTTAGCGATAATAAACTAGTTATTCCGATTCCACAACGTGAAATCGACACTAATAAATCTTTAGTGCAAAATCCTGGATATTAATTCGTGGTAATGTTAAATACAAAAAATGCGAGTCGATTTCGACTCGCATTTTTTGTGTATTGAAAATTACTAATAATAATTTACTGAGAATCAGTAACCAATTACAATTCTTTAATACGAATATTTTTGAATGAAACAGCATTGCCGTGGTCTTGTAAGCCAATTTTGCCTTTGCTATATTTTCCAAAACCTTCCCAACCTTTAAACTTACTTTTAGCTACCATTGAATCCCATTCTGGGCCTTCTGATTTGTATTTTACTGAAAGCGTGCCGTTTTGAAAGATGCTAACTTCACCTTTGTTTTTGATTATTTTTACTTTATTCCAAGTTCCAGCTGGATTAGTTACCGAAGCCGAAGGAATCATATCATATAAAGTGCCCGCCTTGTGATTGCCATCTTTTCCTGCTTTAGCATCAGGGTGACGCTCATTGTCAAGTACTTGAATTTCAGGAGCTGTCAAGTAAGGAACACTGTATTTTTTATCTTCATATATACCGTAAAAAATACCACTATTTGCACCTTCTGATACATTCCATTCTAATTCAAGTTCAAAATTTTCATAGTCTTTGTCGGTCACAAGGTCATCACCGTGTTTTTCGCCTTTAGCTTTTCCAGCAAAAGTCATCACGCCGTCTTTAATTGACCATTTATCCGTCATTGGCTGTTCTGCTTTGTTATAAACGTGCCAATTAGTGAAGGTTTTTCCGTCGAATATTTTCACCCAACGCCCTTTTTTCTGTGCAAAACTTGTTGAAGTTACCAATAAAATAAAGGCAAGAATTTTTGAAATTGTTTTCATTGAATATTAATTGAGGTTGGTTAAATAATAAATTAATGAACAAATTAAGTAAAAGATAAGCAAAGATTGTGTCAGAATAAGAAAAATCGACAAAAGGGTTTTAGTATGGACAAAAATCAATATAGTAATAAATTAATTTTACTATTAAAGTTCTGATAAGATAAACATTGATAGGAAGGTTATTCCTCAACAGCCATTTCTATATTATTATAAATATCGTCTAGTGAAACTTCGCAATTTCCGATTTTGACAAGCTTATCGTTTTTATCATATATGTGCAAAATCCATTCAGTAAGATTGTGTCGTCTGAAAACCTCAACTTGCTTTTTGGTTGATGCTACCAAAATGTACTCCTTTAAAGATTCAAGCGTTTGATAGCACTTGAACTTGTCGGTACGGTCATATAACTCTGTTGATTCGGAAGCTACTTCGATAATAACTTCGTGGTTTTCGAGTGCATCTAAACCATTTTTGGCTTTCTCATATATTGCTTTTTGACAAACAATTACTAAGTCGGGGAACGTATAACGATTACAGGCTTCTATTTTTACGAGTTGGTCGCTCCCCACAATCTGACAACCCGCTTTTTTTAGGCAAGCGAATAGTTCACCAGCAAAATTCATCGCAATGATGTTATGCGAAGCTTGGGCCCCTGCCATTGCCACAACTTTTCCTGCTCGATATTCGAGTTTTACATCAGATTTTTCGAGCATAAAAAAATACTCTTCTACTGATACTAATGCGATGGTTGTGGCGTGTGCTGTCATAAATTTTAATGTTGAATAGGAGCAGATAACCCTCAACTCCTATTCAAATATAGACAAAAAACTATTAAATCCCTAAAACTCTGCGATTTACAGCTTCGTCGGCACCAGTAGCAGCAAAATCATCAAATGCACGAGTAGCTACTTCAATAATATGATTTTTGATGAATGGAGCTCCTTCGGCAGCACCTTGTTCAGATGATTTTACACAGCATTCCCACTCCAAAACTGCCCACGAATCGTAATCGTATTGTGATAATTTCGAGAAAATGCCTTTGAAATCAACTTGACCATCGCCTAACGAACGGAATCGACCGGCACGGTCTGCCCAGCCTGCATAACCACTATAAACACCTTGCTTTCCTGAAGGATTAAACTCAGCATCTTTTACATGGAATGCCTTAATCCGGTCATGATAAAGGTCGATAAATGCCAAATAATCAAGGTGTTGAAGTATAAAGTGACTTGGGTCATAGTTAATGCAAGCACGTGAGTGTCCTCCCAAATAATCTACAAACATTTCAAAAGTTGAGCCATCGAACAAGTCTTCACCAGGGTGTAATTCGTAGCAATAATCTACGCCACACTCATCATAATAGTTTAAGATTGGTTTCCAACGATTGGCTAATTCTTTGAATGCAGTCTCAATTAAACCGCTTGGACGTTGTGGCCATGGATACAAGAAAGGCCAAGCCAACGCTCCCGAAAAACCAACGTGTGATGTCAAGCCAAGATTTTGTGAGGCTTTTGCACCCCATCTTAGTTGTTGCTCCGCCCATTGACGTCGTGCTGGCTCATCGCCATGCACGGCTGCTGGTGCAAACGCATCATACATCGTGTTATATGCAGGGTGTGAAGCAATCAACTGCCCTTGAAGATGAGTAGATAACTCGGTGATTTCTAAGCCTTTATCTTTTAATTTTCCTTTTAACTCATCGCAATACGTTTGGCTTTCGGCTGCTTTTTGTAGGTCAATCACACGGCTATCCCATGCTGGTAATTGAATACCTATATAGCCCAAATTTGCCATGTAGGTGGCAATTGTATCGAGTGAATTAAATGGTGCTTCATCGCCCATAAACTGAGCAAGAAAAATCGCTGGTCCTTTTATTGTTTTCATAAATTAATTTTGAATGATAGAATGAGTGAATGCTTGAATGAGTAAATGCTTGAATAATAGAATATTTTTTATTCTATTATTCTAACATTCATTCAGTCAAAATTAAATTTTTATCAATTTGTATTTTTTCTTGCCTTCGAAAGTACCTTTATTATCTCTTCAGCTTCTTTCATTAAATCTGCTAATTTATTTTCTGTAACTATTTGTGATTCTACTAAAATTTCTAACCAGAAGAGAGATTCATCTGCTTCTTCGATAGTGATACTTAATTTTGCAAAAAATTAAGCTTGGCTTCTTGCTCTGCAAACTGCTCGGTAATTAGCCCCGACAGAACTTGCAGAACGAAGTAATTGTTTGCCAATAATTTTTGCTTCGTCTGTTTTTGGTAAAGACTGGAACACTTTAATATTTCTCAGAGTAAAAGTTTTCGTTCTCTTTTTGAATTCTTCTATAAATGCTTCTTTTTCTTGCATTTGAATCAATTTTTGAATGATAAAAATGAGTAAATGATAGAATATTTTTTATTCACTCATTCTATCATTAACTCATCGCACGGGCGACCCCGTCAAAATTATATTTTTACCCATTTAGAAGAGGATTTTCCTGATTTTATCACAGCCTCCACAAACTGCATTCCTCTGATTCCATCATCAATAGTTGGAAAGTCTAGATCAAATTCGTTGGGTGTTTCACCATTCATTTGCTTGCGAACAGTACGAGCAAAGTTTTTGTAAATATTAGCAAATGCTTCCAAATACCCTTCTGGATGCCCAAACGGAATGCGTGAACTCATTTTAGCTGCTTCGCATAAATCTCCAACTGATGGTTCAAAAATTCTTTGTCCATCAATAGATTTATGCCTTAAATATTGAGGGGTTTCTTGGTGCCAAAATAAACTTCCTAGTTCGCCATAAACTCTGATATTTAATCCATTTTGTTCGCCGTTTGCAATTTGAGTACAAGTTAAAATACCTTTTGCACCATTATCGAAACGCAATAAAACATTGGCATCATCGTCAAGCTGACGACCTTCAACAAATGTTGAAACATCAGCACAAAGTTCAGTGATTTTCAAGCCCGTTACATACTCAGCCAAATTTTCGGCGTGCGTACCAATATCACCCACTGCTCCAGCAATACCCGAACGCTTAGGGTCAGTACGCCATTCGGCTTGTTTGTTTGTGCCTTTTTGTTCTTCAGGAAATGACAACCAGCCTTGAGGATATTCAACGATAACTTTACGAATTTTACCAATCGCACCAGCTTGAATCATGGCACGAGCTTGTTTTATCATTGGGTAGCCGGTATAATTGTGCGTAAGAGCAAAAGTTAAACCTGTTTTCTCAATAATATCTTTTAGTTTTCGAGCTTCCGAAAGTGAGAAAGTTACTGGTTTATCACAAATCACATGGAAACCATTTTCTAAGGACATTTTTGCTGGAGCGAAGTGCATGTGATTGGGAGTAACGATTGAAATAGCATCCATGCGGTCTTTACGATGCTTTTCTTTTTGAATCATTTCTTTGAAATCGCCGTAGCAACGTGCGGGGTCAAGCATAAAGTCTTCGCCCGATGCTTTTGATTTTTCTGGGGTAGAACTAAAAGCCCCACCAACTAATTCGATTTCACCATCAATGGCAGCCGCAATTCGATGAACACCCCCAATGAATGCTCCTCGACCACCGCCGACCATACCTATTCGGATTTTACGAGCCATAGTTTAAATAATGATTAAATTTTTATGATTAATGTTGAATGTGTTGCGATTTACGCTAAGTTTTATAAAATTTTCTAAAGTTTGAATCCTTCTTTTTCGAGAAGTTTTTCGAGCGAAAATTTATATTCGCCTAAAACAACTAATTCTTTATCCCAATTTGCAATAATCCAATCTTGATTTGGACGAGCAATAGCTACTTGTTTTGATGCCGAAAAAAACCAAAAAACTTCTGTTACTCCAAAATCTAACAAACTTTTAGTTTTCATAGAATAGTAGTCAAACTCACTTAGACCAAAGTCTTTAGCATCAGCTTCAATATCTATTTCTAATACTACTAAAGGAGGAATATCAAAATACTTACCTTTATTTTCTCTGTTTTTTAGAGTCTCCTTATCAAAAATTACAATATCTGATGAAATATTATTGTTTTTCGATAGATGAAATCCAGTTTCATTACTTCCTACAAAATATTTATCATCATCTAAATTTTTGAAAAGGTTTTTTAAAATTATGTTTAACAGTATGTATTGAATATCACTTTGTCCCATAATCTCTTCCGTTCTTTTTAAATGATTCATCACATCTTTATAACCCTTATAATACATGGGTTTACCATCGTACATTTCATAGATGAGTGATTTTGGAATCTCATGCTTTGCAAAGTGATCACGATAACGTTTTTTCGGTGAAAGAGTCGTTTCCATACAAAAGAATATATTTGAGTAGCAATTTACAAAAAACAACAGATTCTTGTCAATTTCGTTGTCAAATTTCTGAAAAAGTGCTGAATCAACAATTAAAAATAGGATTTTCTTTTGAAAAATTTTTAAATATTCTATTTTTACGGCTCAATTAATTCAAAACCCTTAAAACCTTCTAAAACTATGGTAAATCAGAACCGTCTTTTTCTAGGAAGTTGTTTTGCTCTCATCACAACAGCTTTCTCATTTAGTATCCGTGCTGGAATCCTTCCACAATTAGCAACTGATTTTAGTTTAACAGCCGAGCAACTTGGTTTTATAAACTCAATGTGGTTTCTTGGCTTCCCGATTGCGATGATTGTTGGTGGACTTGTGTATCATACTATGGGTCCGAAAAAAATCATGATGATTGCTTTTGTATGTCACGCGGTTGGTATTTTATTGACTCTTTATCCACAAATATTAGGTGGTTATACAGGTCTTTTAATTTCAACTTTCTTGATTGGTATCGGAAATGGCTGTACGGAAGCCGCTTGCAATCCGATGATTGCTGATGCTTATTCTGGCTCACAAATGAGTAAAATGTTGAACCGTTTTCACATGTGGTTTCCTGGCGGAATCGTCGTTGGTAGTTTATTATCTAAATTTATGACAGATGGAGGTTTAGGATGGCAGCCACAAATTTGGTTAATTTTAGTGCCAACTTTAATATATGCTTATTTATTTTGGGGACAGGAGTTTCCAAAACCTAAAACTGAAGGTGTGACTTCAATCGGCGAAAACCTAAAAGCAATGGTTACGCCTTTATATATTTTTATGTTTGCTTGTATGGCCCTCACTGCCATTTCAGAATTTGGTCCACAGCAATGGACAGGCCTAATCATGAGTAAATCAGGTGCAAGCCCAATGCTTATCTTGGCTTTGGTAACTGGATTAATGGCAGTTATCAGATATT
>Ga0114967_10000495_pt1 | contig 33730 bp, 32 predicted proteins | sample M_130628_MF_Meta_FD_92639 | JGI IMG/M metagenome (GOLD analysis project Ga0114967, IMG submission 92639) | Freshwater microbial communities from Lake Montjoie, Canada to study carbon cycling - M_130628_MF_MetaG | ecosystem: Environmental > Aquatic > Freshwater > Lake | place: Lake Montjoie...
CTGGCCCAAGCACACGAGCTTTGCCGAGCTTTTCGAGTAATTTATCGGCCAAAAAATGAGCAGCTTTTTCAGCTTTGTTTTGTTCCTCGTGCTTCACAGTTAGTGAAATCACACGAGTAAAAGGCGGATAAAAATACCCTTCTCGCTCCTTGATCTCATCGTTATAATAACCCATATAATCGTTCGCCACGACTTTATGGAGCAAACTCTGCTGCGTATTGCCAGTTTGAATCAACACCAAACCTTTTTTCTCACGTCGGCCGGCACGTCCACTTACCTGCGTAAGCATCTGAAAGGCTCTTTCGGCCGCCCGAAAATCAGGAAAATGTATCATGCGGTCGGCATCAAAAATGCCAACCAAACTCACACGGTCGAAATCCAATCCTTTACTAATCATCTGCGTTCCGACCAAAATATCGGTATTTCCTTGCTCAAACTCCCCGAGGATCGTCTGATAAGCATTTTTTGTACGAGTCGTGTCCAAATCCATACGTTGCACTCGTGCAGCGGGATACATGATTCGGAGGTCATCTTCGAGTTTTTCAGTACCAAAACCAACCGATCGGATTTTACCCGAACCACAAGTTGGACAAACCCTCGGAATCTCTTCTTTATGTCCGCAATAGTGGCAACGTAATTCTTTCGAGTCGAGGTGATAAGTCAAACTCACGGCACATTGCTCACATTCTCCAATCCAATTACATTCTTGGCAATTCAAATAAGGCGAATAACCACGTCGGTTTTGAAAAATAATCGTTTGGTCGCCAATGGCCAAATTATGCTCAATATGTTGACATAAAGTTCCAGAAAAATCATTTTTCATAGTTTTCGCCTTACGTTCTGATTTTAGGTCAATTAGCTGAATATCAGGCAATTGAGCATTGCCGTATCTTTGATTGAGCGTAACCAAACCATATTTGCCAGTAGTGGCTTGATAATAACTTTCGAGCGATGGTGTGGCCGAACCCAACAAAATTTTCGCACCTTGTTTCAGCCCCAACATAATGCCCACATCACGGGCGTGGTAGCGTGGAGCAGGATCATATTGTTTATACGAACTTTCGTGTTCTTCATCAATAATCACCAAGCCCAAATTATCCATCGGCAAGAAAACCGCCGAACGCACTCCCACCACAAACTGGTAGCGACCTTCAAGCACACCTCGCCAAACTTCAACCCGCTCGTTGTCCGAAAATTTGGAGTGATACACGCCCATTTTATCGCCAAAAACTCGTTTCATCCGTACCACAATTTGTGTCGTTAGAGCAATTTCTGGCAATAAAAACAATACTTGCGAGCCACCTTCCAGCACCTGCTGAATCAAATCAATATAAATCTCAGTTTTGCCACTTCCAGTAATTCCGTGCAGTAAAACCACATCTTTTTCTTGAAAATGCGTCAAAACTTCGTTACTTGCCTGCTGTTGAGCATCGGTTAGCTCGATTTTAACTGGCTCAGTTGGCATATCATCGCCAAAACGAGAAACCACTATTTCAAACTGCTCCAAAACTCCTTTTTCAATCAATTTATTGAGCGAAGAATCGGAAGTTTCCCCTTGCGTAAAAAACGATTTGTCAACTCCCAAGTGATTGCGTTCATGGAGTTGGTGCATCGGAATTTGGCGTAAATACTCCAACACAACCGTTTGTTGTTTGGCATTTTTGGCCAACGAATCAATCAAATTAGCTACTTCTTCACTGCCTTCATAAACTCTTTTTAGTCGAACCTTCTTGGCAATTTTGGGCTTGTATTTCTCCTTAACTTCTTCATACATAATAATTGCGTGCTTACCAATCAACGATTTTATCATGGAGTTGATATTGGTTTCGCCCACAAATTTCAAGGCATCATCATAAGTCAACGAAGCGTGGTTTTTAAGAATATCCAAAAATTGAATTTCGTTTTCTTCTAAAAGTTCAGGATGATCAAAGTCTGGGTTGAGTTGAATCCTTGATTGACTCGTAACTTTCAAACCTGACGGTACAGCCACATTCATCACTTCGCCCACACAACACATATAATAATCGGCTATCCAATCGAATAGCCAAAGCTGTTGTTTTGTGATAAGTGGCTCACTATCAAGTAGTTCGAGAATATATTTTGCTTGGTATTTTGCGGGAGGTGTTTCATGAATCCGTCCGACAACCGCCGTCACGACTCGATTTTTGCCGAATTCAACAATAACCCTTGCTCCTATTTTTATCTCATCCACAAAGTTTCTCGGCACACGATATGTAAACATTCGTGGAATCGGCACAGGCAAAATCACATCAGCAAAATAGGTTGTTTCAACAGAAAAAAGACCTTCCATTTATAATTAATAATGTAAAATGAAGAATGTTTATCAACTTTCTAATCAACTACATTCCGAACAATACTCAAAGATACTAAATTCGGCCTTAGATAAGAAAATTGATTATTTTGCAAGAAATAATTTTTAGCTACTCGCTTGCAAATGTTATGCACGCATACTATTTTTGATTTAAATTGATTGTTTTGGAATTTTAACCAATAACAAATAACCAATTTTCCAATAAATATGAAAGAGACTATCGAATATAAAGTGCCAACGATGGCAGAAATGGCAGCAAACGGTCAAGAACCCGAAGTATTGTTTTGGGTGGGTTGTGCTGGTTCTTTTGATGACCGATATAAAAAAGTGACGATTTCGTTTGTGAAGATTTTGAATAAAATTGGGGTGAAATTCGCTGTTCTCGGCACGGAAGAAGCTTGTACGGGCGACCCCGCACGTAGAGCAGGCAACGAATTTACTTTTCAGATGTTGGCTCAACAAAACATTCAAGTTTTGAATGGCTACAGCGTTAAGAAAATCGTGACTGCTTGCCCACATTGCTTCAACACGCTTAAAAACGAATATCCAGAATTGGGCGGAAACTACGAAGTGATTCACCATTCGACCTATTTACAGCAATTAATCAACGAAGGACGAATAAAAATTGAAGGTGGAGACAGTTTCAAGGACGGAATGCCGCCCAGACAAAAAATTACCTATCACGATTCTTGTTATTTGGGTCGTGCTAATGATATTTATGAAGCTCCTCGCCAATTACTCGAAAATTTAGATGCCGAACTCGTAGAAATGAAGCGTTGTAAAACCAACGGACTTTGCTGTGGTGCTGGCGGTGGACAAATGTTTAAAGATGCCGAAAAAGGAACAAAAGAAGTCAACATTGAGCGAATCGAAGATGCTTTGGCAACTGGAGCGAAAACAATTGCGGTGGCGTGTCCGTTCTGCATGGTGATGATGTCTGATGGCGTAAAAAACAAAGAGCGTGAGCATGATGTAAAGGTTTATGACTTAGCGGAGTTACTTGAGCAAGCGATGTAGAATAAGTTGAAAAATAATTGGCTATTACAGTGCTAAGTTAAAAATTTACTCCTAAAAAATTGTGACCTTAAATTAATTTTAAAGTCTAAAAAAATATATATTTGCGAAGAAAAGCTTGTTGTAGATATTGATATTGTGCCAACTGTGGCTAAAGCCTAATCGGTTGGGTGCCAGTTAAAACTGGCTAAATGTTTTGTTGTTAGGGTAGTATTGTATGCCCTACTGCTCACTCTTGAGGATAGATAATGTTAATACTTACAATAAGCTTTTTATATGAAACTGACACATAGCGAAAAAGATTTTATTTCTTCAGTTTTTTCTGCCTTAAACTCCCCTAACCAATTTTGTTATCTACTCAATTATGTATCAAAAGAGATTTTAAAGAGTAATGACAGTTTTCTTGAAGATGAAATCTATTTTTATTCACAAGAGCAGAATCAGGTAAAATACTACCAGCGATACAAAATCAAGAAAAAAAATGGTCGATTTCGGCAAATTACTGCACCAACAGGAAAACTAAAGCACCTACAAAGTTGCCTTAATATTATTCTTCAAACTATTTATTTGCCACATGAATCGGCATTTGGATTTATTCAAAATGCATCTATTATTGAAAATGCCACACAACATATCAACAAAGAATATGTTTTTAATATTGATTTAAAAGATTTTTTTGCTTCGATTACGGCTGACAAAGTAGCTCTTTTTCTGCAAAAATCACCTTTTGAACTAAAAAAACAATCATCTTTTAAAGAAACTTTGCCCCAATTAATTGCTGATATTGCTTCCTTCAAATTAAACAAAGATACGCCCTCTGCTTTGCCACAAGGCTCGCCTTTATCGCCAGTATTATCAAATATAGTGTGTCAATCATTAGATGATTCATTACTAAATCTTGCGAAACGATTCAATGTAACTTATAGCCGTTATGCCGATGATATTAGTTTTTCGGGTAATGTAAATATTTTTTCGCTAAAAGATGAATTTTATCAGCATCTAAAAGGAATTATTGAAGAAGCAGGCTTCTTGATAAATACTGACAAAGTAAGATTGCAAAGTAAAAAATGGAGGCAAGAGGTAACTGGATTAGTTGTGAATGATAAGGTGAATATTCGCAAAATATATGTTAAAGAACTTAGAATGTGGCTATATCTATGGGAAACTTACGGTTATGACAAAGCAAGCGAGATTTTACATAGAAATACTACTAAAAAGACATCTTTGTATTTGATATTGAACGGCAAACTCAATTTTTTGAGAATGATAAAGGGCGATGACAATAACACATATTTGGTGCTTCAGAAACGCTTATTATCGCTATGGCCAACTGAAAACATCAAAGAAATTCAGTCTTCATTCCAAGTCTTCATAGATTCTTTACCCAAGAAAGACATAGCAGTCTATGTTTCTCAAATGCTGCAAAGCGGCTCTTTTAACCAAACAGAAAGCTTTCAAGAATTCTTTTCAAAAAGCGAAGCCCTAAAAAAATATAAGGCAGAATTAATAGCTTATTCAAACGGTATGAATAAACCTAAAAGTAGTGTAGCTTTTACAAAAGGATTACCATTTAATTTTATTGGTGAATGGAATCAACCTATTTTTACAATTGGAAAAAAAACAATTGTTCCTTTAAATGGAGAAGAAGTAGAAAATAGAGATATTTTAAGAAATAAAATTAATGAAATACTAAAAGAAATTGCAGAAAAAACTCCTAATTTTTATGAAGTACTAATAAATAAAGGTTCTTATTTTACTGTGTTTACTGATCAAAATAACAAAATATGGATTAAACCCATTTCACTTAAATTAGATAATGGTAAAGAAAAAATAGAAGAACAAATATTTCAAGATGAAAAAGTAACTGAGGAAACAGCAAGAGGTGTTCGTGAAAAATATAATATTACTACTTATCATAATAAAGAACTTGTTAGAATAAAAATATATGAAAATAAATTCGATAAAACTTTAGTTAATATCTCTTTTAGTAAAAAAATAAATGGAGAAACTATAAGTTATTATTTAGATAAAGTAAATAAAAAATCTTTAACTGATATACTAAATGATAAATTAAAGGTAAAACCTAAATTAAAAAACAAAATAGATGGATTACCTAATGAATTAGATTTAGAAGATTCTAAAATTTCTATTATTAAAAATTCAAGTGAAAGTGATAGATTAGAGTTAATAACAAATGGAGATTATTCTATAAGTGATATTGATAATCCTATTTCGATATTTCAAAATGTAGGTTTTAGATTAAAGTTTAAAGAAAAACAAGAAGAAGATGATTTTATAGTTGGAAATACTTCTCCTTCTATTGTCCAAACTAAAGAAGCACTAAAAGTAAAATCTACCTACAATTTACAAGAAATTGCAGATTATGTTTGGAATAATCTTACTTTTTCAAAAACCACAAAAGGTAAATGGATTTATACAGTATATGAATTAAAAAATGATTTAGATATCTCAGAATTAAATCGTAGATTTTTAGAATTAAAAAGAGAAACAAAGCAAACATCACGAGTAAAACACCAATTTTGTAAAGATTTTACAAATAAAAGAGAAATAAATGATTTTGTTAAAAGAGGAAATATCCCTTCACAAAGAGCTTTTTTAGAGTAAATTTTTTAATTAATTCGAGATTATTTTCAAAAAATATTGTTTATAAATTATATATGCCGCAATTTTGATTGTGGCATATTTTTTTAAAGACAATATTATGTACGTAGATTTCGATAAAATTCCGCAAGATGCCCGTATTTGGGTGTATCAAGCCAATCGTCAATTGACTGATGCTGAGGCAAATACGATTGAAAATTATTTAAAACCTGCCGTTAATCAATGGGCGGCTCATGGAGCATCTTTATTGGCATCGGCAAAAGTTTTGCATAATCGTTTCGTCATTATTGCCCTCGACCAAAACATGAATGCCGCAAGTGGTTGCTCGATTGATGCTTCTACACGTTGGTTTAAAGAGCTTGGAGATACCCTAAATATAGATTTCTTCGACCGTTCACAGGCCTATCTTGATGGTAATGAAATAAAAACTTTCTCGGTTTTTCAATATAAAAAAGCAGTTGAAAGTGGTCTTATTTCTCCTAATACTATTATTTTCAACAACATTACTCTATCAACTTTAGGAGATATTTCTGAAAAATGGCAAATAAAAGCTATTGATGCCCCGACTTTGAAAAGATTTTTTGTTAATACATTGGCTTAATCTTACTTTGGACGATGTAGGAACATCGTCCCACACTTATGGCTGAAACATTAAATATTCCAGAAAATGCCTCTCGCAAGGCCGTTTATGAAAGTATTATTCCCCAAATTGAAGGACTTTTAAGCGACGAAACTGACCAAACTGCCAACTTGGCCAACTTCGCTGCTGCTTTAAGAGAAGCCTTTGGTTTCTTTTGGGTAGGATTTTATCTTAAAAAAGAAAATCAATTGGTTTTGGGGCCGTTTCAAGGTCCAATTGCCTGCACTCGTATCAACTTTGATAAAGGTGTTTGTGGATATTGTTATCGCACCAAAGAGACAGTCATTGTACCAAATGTTGAGGAGTTTCCTGGACATATTGCTTGTAGTTCGGCTTCAAAATCTGAAATTGTATTGCCTGTTTTTGATAAAAATGGTGATGTTTTGATGGTTTTAGATGTTGATAGTGACGAGTTAGATGATTTTTCGGAAGTCGATAAAGAGGGTTTAGAAGCTTTGGTAAGAATTTTAGAAAATACTTTTATCGCTTAAAAATGAATACATTATTTCCGATATTTTTAAAACTTGAAGAATTACAAACGCTCGTCGTTGGCGGTGGAAATGTGGGTTTAGAAAAACTCGAAGCCATTTTTAGAAATTCTCCAAAAGCGACAGTTACGCTCGTTTCTCCCGAAATTCGTGATGAAATCAAGGCTTTGGTTCCTCATAATAATCTTACTTTGATTTACGAAAAATACAATATTTCGCACCTTGAAGGCAAAGACATCGTTACGGCAGGAACGGATAGTAAAGAAGTGAACCGACAAGTACGAGATGATTGTAAATCCAAACGAATATTGGTAAACATAGCCGATACACCCGATTTGTGCGATTTTTATTTGAGTTCGGTTGTGGTGAAAGAAGATTTAAAAATTGCCATTTCAACTAATGGTAAATCACCGACCTTTGCGAAGCGTTTCCGTGAGATTTTAGAAGAAATCATTCCCGAAAATTTACAAGAAACATTGAATAATTTGCAGGCTATCAGAAATAAACTCAAAGGAGATTTTCAGAGTAAAGTGGAGAAACTGAATGAAATTACGAAAGTTATGCAGGAATAATTACCTCTTTTGAAAGATTTCAACAAAATTTTTCATTGATATTATTTCTGTCGAGGCGTATTTCTTCAATTCCAATATATCAGGGTCGCCTGTAATTAAAAACTTTGATTTTGCATCACGGCACAGACTTAACAAAAAATAATCGTTGGCATCTCTTCCCAATTTTACCTTTGAACTTACTATAATTTTCAAAGAATATGCTTGAAATGAAGAAAGGAATCTTTCAATAATTGAAATCGTGATTCCTTTCTTCTGAAAATAGCTCACTTCGGTAAAATGTCTGATTTCTTCCAAAATCTTATCCGAATAGCAAATTTCAAAGTATTCAAGATTATCTAAAAGCCACAAATATCGTTTTTGTGTTATTCCTCCAAGCAATACACTTGCAATAATATTCGGATCGATTACCACCCTAATTTTACTGATAGCCATACTTTTTACGAATAGATTTTATTGCCTTATTTACATCCGACTGAGAATGTTTTTGATTTGGTAATCCATCTAAAAATGATTTAGCTTCAGCGACTGCTTCCAACTTTTTTGGAGGCATTTTTAATGCTTTTACTTCAATAAAATCTAATGATTTTAAGTATTTAATCAAGGCATCAGATTGGTTATCGTTTTTCGTATTTATGATATATTGACTCATTTTTTAGAAATTTATTAACAAATTTATCATATTTTTTGTAAAACACTAAATTTTACGCAACTATCAATTTATTCTTACGTTCGCCAATTTGCTGACGCCACATGGCATAATAAAGCCCTTTTTCTACCAAAAGTTCTTCGTGTTTGCCAACTTCAATGATTTTTCCTTGTTCCAAAACGAAGATTTTATCAGCGTGCATCACAGTGCTTAGACGGTGAGCAATCATCACCGTTATATAGTCGCCTTGAGCGGTTACGTCTTTTACCGTATTTGTAATTTCCTCTTCAGTCAATGAATCTAAAGCAGAAGTTGCCTCGTCAAAAACAAAGATTTTAGGATTTCTCAATAAGGCTCTCGCAATTGATAAGCGTTGTTTTTCTCCACCTGAAATCTTGATTCCACCTTCACCGATTACGGTATCAAGTCCATTTTCGGCTCTTGACAAAAGATTCTGACACGAAGCTTTCTGTAAAGCGTCCATAATTTCGGCATCAGTGGCACGAGGTTGGGCAAAAAGAAGATTTTCTTTAATAGACCCCGAAAACAATTGCGTGTCTTGTGTTACGAATCCAATTTGCGACCGTAGTTTTTCAATATTTATTTCATTGGAAGGCAAATTGTTATAAAAAACAGTTCCTTCTGATGGATTATAAAGTCCAACCAAAAGTTTTACCAAAGTAGTTTTTCCCGATCCTGATGGGCCAACAAATGCTACGGTTTGCCCTTTTTTGACTTCAAAACTAACATTATCTAAGGCTTTTCCCTGAGCAGTCAGGTGGCTGAAACTTACCTCTTTAAATTTCAAGTTTTCTACTAATCCTAATTTTGTTGGGTGGTCAGGGGTAAGCTCAATAGGGTTATTAAGTAATTTTTGAAAATTATTCAAAGATGCTTCGGCTTCACGATAAGCGATAATCACATTACCCATTTCTTGCATTGGCCCAAAAACAAAAAATGAACAAAATTGCAGCGTAAGTAACTGGCCAACAGTCATTTGATCCTTAAAAATCAATAATAACAAGAGAAATAAAATCGTTTGACGAAGAAAGTTTACGAAAGTACCTTGAATAAAACCAATACTACGAATACTACGCACTTTCTTCAATTCTAGTTGCAGAATCTTGAAGGTATTAAGGTTCAAACGCTTGATTTCTTGGTCGGTTAGTCCGAGACTTTTTATTAATTCGATGTTTCTTAATGATTCGGTGGTTGTTCCTGCCAAGGCAGTTGTTTCTTTTGTAATCGTCTGCTGAATTTTCTTAATTTTTCGACTTAAAACCCTCGTCAGAGCCGCTAAAGCCGCTGCTCCGCCCAAATACACAAAAAACAACCACGGACTAATGCCAAAATGAAAAATATAAACATTCAGGACAATGATACCAATCAAAGAAGTAAAGCCGACATTTACAAAAAGTGTGATAAATTTCTCAGTGTCAGTGCGTACTTTTTGTAAAATTGAAAGCGTTTCGCCACTGCGTTGGTCTTCAAATTGTTGGTAAGGAAGTTTGAGCGTATGTTTTAAGCCATCGGTGAAGATTGAAGCCCCAAATTTCTGAATCACCCTATTCATTACATAATCTTGCAAAGTTTTGGCAATTCTACTCACCATTGCTACACCCACAACGGCGGAGAGCATCAACAAAACGCCTTGGGTATACTCAGCTTGAGTAAAAGTTTTTGCTTTGCCAGCATACTCATCCACTATTTTTCCAAAAATGAGTGGGTCGAGCAATGAAAAAGTTTGATTAATAGCAGCTAAAGCCAAAGCAAGCACCACCTGCCAATGGTAGCGGCCTAAGTAATGTAAGAGTAATTTCATAAATTAGAGGTAATCTAAGGCTAAAAGACCGATTTGTGCCAAAATTTAACAAAGCCTATTATTAAATAATTTCGAAGAGATATTTTATTGAAAATGCTGTAAATTAAAAAAGGTAAAACCTGAAAAAATCAAATTTTACCTATAAAGGTTGTTGACCTACCAGGATTCGAACCTAGAAAGACTGTACCAAAAACAGTTGTGTTACCATTACACCATAGGTCAATCCTGAATTGTGATGCAAAATTAATATTTTTGATTTAATGACGCAAGTCTATAACAAAATATATTTTAATTTTTTTTTATTGCGATTGCGTCGCACGGCGTAATTCTTCCAAAATCACTTCTTTCATTAATAACTTACGTTTCTGCGTTTGAATATTTGATTGCGTGATTTTATCTAAATCTGGCCCTTGCGAAACACCTTCGTTACTTTCAATCAAAATCTTCAGCTCGCCTCTCGCACGAATTACGATATTTTCCATTTCACGAAATTTCGTCAAGACTTGTTGTTTTTCGCTCAAGTAGTTATAATTAGGCAATTTTCGAGTAACTACTTTCATCAAGTAGCTTAATTCAAAAATCTTATCACAAGCTGCTCTGAAACGCTCTGCAACGTTGCGTACTGCCAAGTGCGACGGAACTTTGATACCTTTCCAGTCATTTAGCAATACTTTAGCACGCTCAGTTGCCACAAAAATATCGTTCGACTCTGCCAAGTTTTCTGCTTCCTCCATCATTTTTTGTTGAGCTTCTACTCGAGGGTCAACACGTATTTTGATTTGGATACCTTTGGCTGCACAATATTTTTCGTAATATAATGTAGTGAGTTTTTTGAACCTACGGAACTCGTATTTCAATCGCTTCGGAGGAACATCGCCTACGTTACGCCACTCTGATTGTAGGCGTTTAAGTTCTATGAAAGAAAGCTCCCAATTTCCCATTCTGAACAACAACTCTGCACCACGCACAAGCTCCATGTATTTTTCCATACGCTCGCCAATGATACGATTTTGCTCTTCGTAGAAAGCCTTTCTTCTTTGGTAAAAATCATCCAAAACTTCCTTGAAAGTTTGTTCGATAGATTCCTGAAAAGGCTTTTCAACTGGACCTGTTCTAATCCAGCGAGTTTTGATATCTTGGAGTTGCTCGGCAACAATATTCCAATCGACTTCTTCTTTGGCTTCTTTGGCTTCTTCAATAAGAGCCTCTTTTATAGCCAAGTTGTTGGCCTGATTGTCCACAATTAAACTTCGAAGGAATTCTTCTTGCTCGTCAAGTACTTTGAGCAATGGAATAAAATCACCAATGCCGTCAAAATTTAACAAGCGTTTGCGAAGTTGCGTGAGTTTTGTCAAAAAAGAACCCTTATTCTGGGTCTCGGTAATCTCAGATTCCAATTGAGTAACCTTGTTTACCGCAATTTGGTAACGGTTAATGAAATACTGGAAAGCCTCTTCTTCTGTGCGTTTAACTTCTCCGATTTGTCGGTCGGGCATATCTAAATACCCTTTCAAGAATATCTTACCATCTTTTATGTAAGCATATTCGTTTTCTAATGTTACGCCGTTCATAATAATAAATCACATGGCTTGTGAGTCAGGGATGGTGGTTTGTTTGGGTAAAATTCGCAGTTTTTTTGTATAATACAAACAGCTTTACCGATATTTGCGTAAAAATTTATTAAATGTAGTAAAAAATACACAACTCGACGCCTTTTCTACATAAATAATCAAAAATTAAACAATACTTTTTTGTTTTAGATCTATTTTAAGCATAATCAACCATGAACGAACAAATTATCTTTTCGATGGAGCGAGTGAGTAAAGTCATTCCACCTAGTCGTCAAATCTTAAAAAACATTTATCTTTCTTTTTTTTACGGAGCAAAAATCGGGGTTTTAGGTCTGAATGGTTCGGGAAAGTCAACCCTTCTTCGAGTCATTGCAGGAATTGATAAAAACATCAATGGAGATGTGGTTTTTTCACCAGGTTATACAGTCGGAATGTTGGAACAAGAGCCAACGCTCGACCCTACAAAAACTGTTCGTCAGATCGTCGAAGAAGGCGTACAGGAAATCGTTGATTTGCTGAAAGAATTTGACGCAATCAATGAGGCATTTGGCGACCCTGATGCTGATTTTGATAAATTATTGGCTCGTCAGGGCGAAGTACAAGAAAAACTTGATGCCTTTGATGCTTGGGAATTAGACACTCGTCTGGACCGTGCGATGGACGCCTTGCGATGTCCGCCAGAAGATGCTTTGGTAGAAAACCTTTCGGGAGGAGAAAAACGTCGTGTAGCTCTTTGCCGCTTGTTGCTGAAACAACCTGATGTATTATTGCTCGATGAGCCTACTAACCACCTAGATGCTGAGTCGGTGCTATGGTTGGAAGAACATTTACGCCAATATAAAGGTACGGTAATAGCCGTTACCCACGACCGTTATTTCTTAGATAATGTAGCGGGTTGGATTTTGGAGTTAGACAGAGGCGAAGGTATTCCGTGGAAAGGAAATTATTCTTCTTGGCTCGAACAAAAACAAAATCGTTTAGAGAAAGAAGAAAAAACAGAATCGAAACGTCAGAAATCATTGCAACGAGAGTTGGAATGGGTGCGAATGGCTCCGAAGGCTCGTCAGGCGAAATCGAAAGCTCGTTTGCAGGCGTATGATAAAATGGTGAGCGAGGACTCGAAAGAAAGAGAAGATAAACTCGAACTTTTCATTCCACCCGGGCCACGTTTGGGCAATAAAGTAATTGATGCAACAGGCGTAAAAATGGGCTTTGGTGATAGATTGCTTTATGATGATTTGAATTTCAGTTTGCCACAAAATGGTATTGTTGGAATTATCGGGCCAAACGGTGCTGGAAAAACAACACTTTTCAAATTAATTACCGACCAACTGAAACCTTTGGCTGGAACCTTTGAAGTGGGTGAAACCGTGAAGCTTTCTTATGTTGACCAAGAACATAACCAACTCGACCCAAACAAATCGGTTTATGAACTAATTTCTGGTGGAAATGACTGGGTAATGCTCGGAAACAGACAAGTAAATGCCCGTGGATATGTGAGTCGATTTAATTTTCAAGGTGGAGATCAAGAGAAAAAAGTAGGTATTTTGTCAGGTGGAGAGCGAAACCGTGTACATTTGGCAATGATGCTAAAAGAAGGTGGAAACTTATTGCTTTTAGATGAGCCTACCAACGATTTGGACGTAAATACGCTCCGTGCCTTAGAAGAAGGTCTCGAAAACTTTGCTGGTTGTGCGGTAGTTATTTCCCACGACCGTTGGTTCTTGGATAGAATTGCCACACATATTTTGGCTTTCGAGGGTGATTCACAAGTGTATTGGTTTGAAGGAAACTTCTCAGAATATGAAGAAAATCGCAAAAAACGCCTCGGAACTGATGTAACGCCTAAGCGTATTAAGTATAGAAAATTGCAGTAATTTTTGTCAAAGTTAGAAATGGCATACCTCGCAATTGTTTGTATGGTATGCCATTCTTGTTTACATTGTGATAAGTAAAGATTTGCTTTCTTTTATTTTAAAGTTTTATCATTAAATTTTAATAAAATTTTTCAAAAAATGACTTCAATTCATTTAGATACAAATTCTGATAAATATGTTATTTCGATTGATAAAAAAGCCTTAGATAAAACTTGGCTGATTAAATTAGTCGAAAAACTACGTGTGGAAGAGTTGGCTCAACAATTCGATTTTAATGAAGAAATAGAAGAGATAGGAGAGCAAATTAAATCGGATTGGTGGAAAAAAAACAAACACCGATTTATTGATGAGTAGTAAAGTTGTAGTTGTTGAAACGAATTTTGTATTTAAGGCACTTCGTTTGAAATATTCTTCTATCAGAGAGGTTCTGAGCCAAGAAGATATTGTCTTTTACGCACCTAAATTTTTGATTGTTGAAGTTTTCAAGCACAAAGAAAAAATTCTGAAAAATAATCAACAGTTAGAAGATGAATTTTATGAATATCTCAACATTCTTTTAAATCGGATTACTTTTATCAATGAAGATTTTGTTTCGATTGGTAGGTATATCGAAGCCTACTGATTGTGCAAAGAAATTGATGAAAAAGATGTTCCCTTCGTGGCACTAACTATCGAACTTGACTGCGAACTTTGGACATTTGATAAGCCTATAACAAAAGGCTTAACAGCATTAGGATTTACCAAATTCTTTGAGTTTTAACATAGGCATATCTATAAAAATATGCCTATGTTATTTTTCACTTCCTCGCTTCTCTAATCGCACTTTAAAAGTGCTGAGTTATTTCTTTCACTACATTTTCGTCTTTTGTTGCGAGCGTAAACGACGTGTGGTTATCTTTTTCATCATCTTTTACATTGAACGAACCTCCGATATTATTATCTTTCCCGAAACCCAAATCTACTTTTACACGGTCGGCTGGAACATCCAAAACCAATTTATAATTGCCATCTTTTTCTTTTTTATAGCTTACTTTTCTGACATCTTTTAAAGACCAGCTAACATTAAAACCCATCGAAAAACCTTTGTCTTTTGCACTTAGATTCATCAACATTTTGTTTCCTGCAAACGAAAATACAGGCTTAGATTTCTTTCCGTTTAGGTTCAATTGCTTGTCGTCGTTATCAACAACGAGTTTATTTAGGTGAGTTGTGAGCCAATCGGTATTGGCTTTTAAGGCAGATTGTGCAAAAATAAGTGTAGAAGAGGTAAGCAAACTGAGTATTAAAAGAATCTTTTTCATAGTTTTTATAATTTTGTTTGATTAGTAGATGCAAAAAAAACGATATCGGTTGTGTAGCTTTAAACAAGAAACTTTACTTTTGATAAAAAAACTGATATTACACTTTATGAAGAAAACAGTCCTAACCCTTTTCACTTTTCTAAGCCTTTCTACATTTGCACAGAACATTGTTTCTGAACAAGTTTTAAAGCATCTTGAAAACATTGATACCAACAGAATTAAGGCTCACGTAGCTTATCTATCAGACGATAAGCTCAAAGGACGTTTGCCAGGAAAAGAAGGCTACCAAATGGCAGTTGATTATGTTGTGAAACAATATAACGATATGGGGCTAAAACCCGCTGGCGAAAATGGCACATTCATGCAAAATGTTGTTTTGCGTAAAACAAAACTCGTAAAAGAAACAGCCAAGTTTACTCTTACACTTCCCAATGGCGAAAAACGAGAATTAACGCTTGGCAATGATTTGTCGATTTACCCACATCCAGAAAGAAAATCTGTGGATTTTAATGCTCCATTGGTGTTTGTCGGATCAGGATTTGATACTCCACAAATCAATATAGACGATTATAAAAGTTTGAATGTAAAAGGCAAAATAGTGGTGGTTTTGCGAAGAATTCCAGACAATTTACCTACCAACGTCAAACTACATTTAGGCTATCCAACAACTTTACAAGAGTTTGCGGCCAAAAATGGTGCTATTGGTGTGTTGGTTTGCAATTATACCAATAGTATGGTGCAGTTTAAAGCTAGTGCTAATAATATGGTTACTAATGGTATTTCGGCATCTGTTACAGCAACTGGTAAACGCACAAGTTCTGCATCGGTTTTAGGTGGTAAAATTATAGTTGCGGGTGGCATTTCCGTTCCTGCTCTGCAAGACCTTATGCGTGCCGAAAATAATATGCTTGATAGTACTTGGCAGCAGCTTGAAAAAGGAAAATATGTGAGTAAAGCTCTCAAAAGCACCATTACCGGACATTATGAAAGCACTTTCCAAGATGTAATCAGCTATAATGTGATTGCCAAAGTAGAAGGCTCAGATGCTAAACTTAAAAAAGAATTTGTAATTCATTCAGGGCATCTGGACCACCTTGGTGTTGGAAAACCAATCAATGGCGATTCGATTTACAACGGAGCTCACGATAATGCCTCGGGAGTTGCTTGTGCTTTAGAGATTGCCCGAATGTATGCAACTTTGCCACAAAAACCCAAGCGTTCGATTTTGTTTGTGCTTGTCACGGCTGAAGAAATGGGACTTTTAGGCTCTGGTTATTTTAATGCTTTCCCAACAATAAAAAGGAAGCAGATTGTGGCTGATATAAACACCGATATGCCTACATTACTTGCTCCGCTAGAATCGGTTGCTCCATTAGGTGCTGAGCATAGTAGCTTGCAAAAAGTAGTAGAAACAGCGGCCAGAATTGCGAAATTGGAAATTGAACCAGATCCAGACCCAAGCGAAGGACGTTTTGTACGTAGCGACCAGTATAATTTCGTTAAAGCGGGCATTCCTGCCTTGCACATTAAATATGGTTATAGATTTAGTAATCCAAACTTAAATTTAGCTGAAAAAGTAAAGAAATGGCGTGAGGCCAATTACCATAAGCCATCTGATGAAATTACCAATGGTTTTGTCTGGGCAGCAGGTAAAACGTATGCTCGTATAAACTTTTTGGTAAGTTATTTGGTAGCTCAAACCCGAGCAAGACCAACTTGGAATAAGGGTGATTTTTTTGAAGTAAAGAAGTAATTCAGTCTAAAGTCCGTGGTCGGCAGTCCACAGTTTAGCTTGCTAATTATCAGTAAACAATTTAATTATCAGTTATTTATGCCACATCATTGTTATTTAAACGGAGTTGTTAGTCCAGTCGAAACTACCAATATTCACATTACAGACTTAGGACTTTTACGTGGTTACGGCCTATTCGACTATTTCCGCACTTATAATGGACGTCCATTTCAGTGGGATTGGTACTGGGAACGTTTTGAGCGTTCTTCAAAGTTGATGCGTTTACCAAATCCGATACTGAAAGAAGATGCTTATAAGGTTGTTTTAAGTTTAATTGAGCAATGTGGCTTAACTGATTGTGGTATTCGTTTTGTACTGACGGGTGGATATTCAGAAGATAGCATGAAAATGTCGAAACCAAATTTACTCATTATAAGCGAAGATATTCACCCTGTAAAGCAAAAAGAATACGAAACAGGCATCAAAGTTATCTCCCATGAATACGTCCGTGACTATCCTGATTTAAAGAGTACTGATTACAAACATTTGATGATTTTACAAGCTGATATTAAAGATGCTGAAGCTTCAGATGTACTTTTTCATAAAAGAGGCTACATAAGTGAATTGAGCCGAAGTAATGTTTTCCTTGTAAAAAATAATGTCTTGATTACGCCCAATCGAAAGATTTTGCGAGGCATTACACGAAGGTTGGTTCTGGAATTAGCCAAAGACCATTTCAAGATTGAAGAGCGAAACGTAGAATTGAAGGAATTGCTTGAGTCAGATGAGGCTTTTACTACAAGTTCAACTAAAAAAGTGCTACCAATTACTCAAATAGATAATAAAATTATCGCTGATGGAAAAGTTGGTAAAACAACTAAGTTTTTACTCGATTTGATAAACGAGAAGGTTAAAAGCTGGTAATAGCTTAATATATAGGAATAAAAAAACCTTGCTCTTACAAGCAAGGTTTTTTTATATAAACCAAGGAAAATTATTTCTTAGTTGTATCAGCAGCAGCTGTAGTATCAGCAGCAGCAGTTGTGTCCATAGGAGCAGTTGCTAGTGAATCAGTAGTTACTGCAGTTGAATCAGTTGCAGTTTCAGTTTTAGAAGTACAAGCAGCTAAAGAAGCTACACATGCTACAAATAAGATTGCGATTACTTTTTTCATTGTCTTTGATTGCGGTTTTTTAAGGTTTGATTTTAAACGCATTGCAAATTTAAGATAATTTTAAGATATGATGCAAGTTTTTCTTAAAAAATATTTAAAATTTTCTTAAATTCTTTTTAAGAAAATAGCTTTTCTTGTTTTTATACAATTTAGCGTATTGAACGAGCTTTAATTTTATCATAAACACCTGTACTTCTGAAAGTAAGGAACTTATGACCATAAAAATTAGCCAGAAAACTGAACCCCATACCTACAATATGCGAAAGAGTTTCTCGAAGAGTCAATGAGAAATGAGTAAAATATATATTGGCAATATAATCAAGGGTTAAAGACGATAGTCCTAATTGTATTCCCAATGCTAAAGTCGCAATAATAAAAAATTTTATAGTCTCTCGCTTAGTATTTCCCGACTCTTTTGCAGAAAATGCAAAGATTTTCTGTGGTATAAAAGTGATAATTGTAGCAGTCATGTATCCTGCAAAAACACTCCATTGAAATGCTGGTTTATCAGCCAAGCCAAATCCCAAGAATAGTGGTTTATATAATATTCGTGTAAAAAAGTTTGTTCCCGCTCCTAAAACAGCGGTAAGAAAGAATGTTACAAATGACCTTAATTCTTTATTCTTAATTTTATCAAGTAATTTCACAAATAGATATAGTCGAGTAAAGTTTAAAATATGCTCAAAAACTCAATGATTTGCGGTTTTGCAAATCATAGCAATTCACGTATCAAGTCAGGAAACAAACCTAGCAAAATTGAGCCCACCGTAGTAAATCCAAGAATTATTTTATAAAATGCACTCAAACGAATATTTTCTCCTTCAGCTTCTTTCATGTATGCTGCAATAATTGGCTTAAAATAATAATAAATACCAACTGCTGACATCATAATTGCAAGCACAAGTACCCAGAAATGTCCGCGAGAAGCTGCATCAGTAAATACGTAAAATTTACCCCAGAAACCTGCCGTTAATGGAATCCCAGCCAATGATAACATTGATATGGCCAAAACTGCTGCTAAGAAAGGACTTTTCTTCGATAAACCATTTAAAACTGCAATATTTTCATTCGGGCGACCATCAATTAAGCGGTCTTTTGATACTATCATCAACACGCCAAATGCACTAATCGTTGCCAATACATAAGCTAATGAATAGAATACGATAGAATTGCCTGATTTATTGTTTAAACCAACAATTGCCAGCAACATATATCCAGCGTGAGAGATACTAGAAAAGGCCAACATACGCTTAAAACTCTGCTGTGCAACTGCTGTAATATTACTGATAAACAAGCTAAGAATTGCCATTGTTACTATCATCACCCACCAAAAATTATATAAAGGCGAAAAAGATACTTCAAGAATCCGATAAATAGCAGCAAAACCAGCAGTTTTTACAACTGTTGACATGAAAGTTGTAAAAATAGTAGGAGCTCCTTCATAAACATCAGGTGTCCAAAAATGGAAGGGGGCTGCCGAAACTTTGAATAATAAACCAATTAATAAAAATGTAATCCCAACATATAAAAATACTGGACGAACATCAATAACAGGTTGTAACAATAATAAGCGAGCATCAGAAATATTGAAAGTATAATTAGCTCCGTAAAGCATTGCTATACCAAAAAGCATAATACCAGTTGCAAACGAACCCATTAAGAAATATTTAAGGGCTGCTTCATTACCTCTAATATTACGTTTATCACTCCCAGTAAGAATATACATTGATACTGAAAGGATTTCTACACCTACAAACAACATAATTAGGTTTTGGAAATTGGTCATCATGATAGCTCCAACTAACGAAAACTGCAAAATTGCAAAATACTCTGCAGGGTGAGCGTGTTCCTCATCCAAAAAACCTTTTGATAATGCCATAACCAAAAATGCAGAAAGCAAAATGATTGAGCCAAACAAAATAGAAAGATTACTTGCTTCTAGCATATCGTAGAAATATAATCCTGGAACATTCCAATCAATAAAATTTGAAAGAAAGGCTATCGCCACGAAGAGCAAAGAAGCTGGCAAAAGTATTTTCTTTGATTTTAGGAAACCTAAAAACAAAGTAACAAGTCCAGTAACAGAGAGTACGAGTATTGGATACATATTTTATTTGATAAACCCCAAGCCCCAAAAGGGGAGGAATTGAGTTTTATATTATTTCTATTTTTATGATAAAATTTAATGTGAGATTTTTGCGAATCCTCAACATCAAAAACCAATCGACCGAATTATTTCATCATCTGTAAGATATTATTAACTGCAGGCTCGGTGATTTTTAAGAAAACATTAGGGAAAAGACCCATGATCAAAACTACTGCTGCAATTGGCAATAAAACTGCGACTTCGCTACCGCTAACATCCTTAAATTTCGCTGTAATGTCATTGCTCTCGCCAAACATTGAGCGTTGCATGAGGCGAAGCATATAAACTGCACCCAAAATGATTGTAAGTCCAGCAAAACCGCCTAACCAAGCATTTTTATCATATAAACCTTTGAGCAATAAAAACTCTCCAACAAAACCGTTTGTAAGTGGTAAGGCAACGCTTCCCAACATAATAATCATGAAAAAAATACTCAATGCTGGCGTTTTCTGAGTGATACCACCCAAAGCTGTCAAATCACGAGTTCCTGTACGGTCGTAAATGATTTTTACAATAAAAAATAATCCAACCGCATTTACACCATGAGCAACCATTTGAAGCACTGCTCCTTGAATACCGTTGATATTTCCTGACAATACACCCGCTGCCATCAAGCCCATGTGAGCAAAAGATGAGTACGCAATAAGTCGTTTGATATTGTTTTGTTGAATGGCAATAACTGAACCGTAGATCAAACCAATAACTGAAAGGACCATTCCGAATTGTCCCCAATTTGCTACGCCAACAGGTGCTAAAGGAAGCATAATGCGAATCAGACCGTAAACTCCATTTTAGAAAGTAAGCCTGAAAGCAACATTGTTGCTGGTGTTGGAGATTCTGTGTATGCATCTGGCTGCCAAGTGTGAAACGGAAGAACTGGCATTTTGATAGCAAATGCAATGAAAAATGCCCAAAACAAAAGGTTTTGTACATTTGGAGAAAGCAATTTGGCTGTTGTGGCTAATTGGTCAATGTCAGCACTTGCTCCTTTCATGTACAAATAAACAAGGGCAACCAACATAAACAAACTTCCGAAGATGGTATAAACAAACATCTTGAAAGTGATACTTGGTGCGTTTTTTCCTCCCCAAATAGCAGCAATGAAATATACAGGAATCAAGGCTGCTTCGTAGAAGAAATAGAACAAGAAAATATCACGTGCCATAAATACGCCCATTAAGGCAGTTTCGGCCAAGAGGATAAGTGCGTAGAATGAAGCATGATTTTTATAAGTATGCTTAAATGTTGAAGTAATGATGAGCGGCACCAAGAATGCTGTAAGCAGAACTAACAAAAGGCTGATTCCATCAATAGATATATGAAAATTGATGTTTAGGTCTTTCATCCAACTGTATTTTACTCCAATAGTTGATTGGGGGCTAAAAGTTATAAAAGTATAAATAGCAACAGCGAACGTAGCCAAAGAGGCTATAAGGGCTGTGTTTTTTGATGAACTTATGCTATTATCTTTAAATCGGGCAACGCTTTGCAAAAGTAGTACGAGACTACCAATGAGGGGTATAAGTATGAGTGTTAATGCCAACATTCGAAATTATTTTAATATTATTACTTAACCGTAATTTTTATGTACGTAAATAGGTCATAATTCGACCTAAATTTTATTTTTTTCCAACAAAAGTCAAGATACTTTCCAAAACTTGGTATCCTAGATTCATTCCCAATATTACTGCAATACCGATAACCATAGCAAATAAATAGAATCCTGTTCCCCCCGCTTGTAATTTCCTTGCAACTCCACTTAAAGTATTTACAAAACTACCAATGCCATTTACAACTCCATCGAATCCTTTTGGTTCGATTACGTTAGCAAATAAATTCGATAAACGTTTTATTGGATTTACGAAAATCCCCCAATAAGCCTCGTCCACATAGTATTTATTGTAAATAGTTTTTTGTAAACCTATAATTTCTGAATCTTCGGCAGGAATATTTTTGCTTCCACCAAATTTTGAATAAGCAAAAACGATAGACAGTACCGCGGCTATAACAGACATCCCCATCAACATCCATTCGGTTGAGTGGTCGATTGGTGTACCGCCAAACTCAGGATTTACAGCTTTGGAGCCTTCAAATAAAGGATCCATAAACTCTGAAAGAGCGTGAGGAAAATGAAAAATTTCGGGCATACCGATAAAACCACCAATGATTGAGAATCCTGCAAGAACCATCAAAGGAAGTGTCATGCTAAATGGCGATTCGTGTAAATGATGCTCTTGGTCGTGAGTTCCTCTAAAACTTCCTGTAAAAGTCAAGAAATATAAACGGAACATATAGAACGCAGTCATCATTGAACCAGCTACTGCCAAAACCCACATAAATTTGTTGTGCTCGTACACATGTGCTAAAATTTCATCTTTTGAGAAAAAACCTGCAAATGGAGGAATACCAGAGATGGCAATCGTACCTATAAGGAATGTGATAGCTGTAATTTTGATTTTACCGCCAAGTCCGCCCATGCGACGAATGTCTTGCTCGCCACTCATTGCGTGAATAACACTACCAGCACCCAAGAATAACAATGCTTTAAAGAATGCGTGAGTTACGACATGAAAGAAGCCCGACGTATAAGCCGAAACACCCATTGCCATAAACATATAACCCAACTGACTCACTGTTGAGTAAGCCAATATTTTTTTAATATCATTTTGGAAAATACCAATTGTTGCCGCAAAAAGGGCTGTTGCTACACCAAGCCATGCTACAACTTCGAGTGTGCCTGGTGCGAGAGTGTAGAGGATATTTGAGCGAACAATCATGTAAAGTCCAGAAGTCACCATCGTTGCGGCGTGAATCAAGGCCGAAACTGGCGTTGGTCCCGCCATTGCATCAGGTAACCAAGTGTAAAGTGGAATCTGAGCTGATTTACCCATTGCTCCGATGAATAAGAAAGCTGTGATAACTAAGATTGTAGCATCGCCAACTGTTAAACTTTTCGCTTTATCGAAAACTTGAATATATTCAACTGTACCAAATTGGTTGATAATCAAGAAAATACCAATCAAAAAGCCTAAATCACCAACACGGTTCATGATGAACGCTTTGCGGGCGGCATTGCCATACTCAGAGTTTTTGTTCCAGAAGCCAATCAACAGATAAGAACAAAGACCTACACCTTCCCAACCGATAAACATTACTATGTAGTTTGAACCCATCACGAGCAACAACATCGAGAATAAAAATAGATTCAAGAAAGCGAAGAATTTACCAAAACCTTCGTCATCCTTCATATATCCCATCGAATATACGTGAATGAGCGTACCCACACCAGTCACCACGAAGAGCATCAAGATAGAAAGTTGGTCAATTTGGAAAGAGAAATTGATATTGAGCGTTCCGACCGTAATCCAATCAAAAACATTAACGATGATTGGTTGTTGGCCACCTGCCATAAATGCTTGATAAGCTGAAGAAGCTCCAACAAAAGAAAGAAGGGCCGCCCCAGTGCCAATCCAACCTGCCAGACCTTTAGAAATCTTACGAAAACCAAGCCCATTGATTAGAAAACCGATGAGTGGAAATAAAGGTATAAGTTTTATTAATAACATGTTTAGTATGCTTGTTTTTGCAATTTTTTAATAATGCCCTTTGAGCGAGTAAATTTGAATAGCGTTTTGTTTAACTTCATAAACTATCCTGTTTTCTCGGTCAATTCTTCTTGACCAAAAATCCTGACATATTGTGTTTAAAAGGTTCTGGTTTCCCAATTCCACTGAATGGTGTTTCTGAAATAGAGATAAGTAACTGCTTGATTCTTTCTTGAACTTTCAGGTTATTAGTATTTTTCCAATACAGTAAATCTTTTTTAGCGTCATCGTTTAGCCTTATTTCCATAAGTCATCAAGATTTACCGTTGTATAGTTTCCTGTTTCAAAATCCTTTTTTCCTCTCTCTATTTTCTTAACAAACTCTGGGTCGTAAGGCGATTCTTCTTTTTTTTCAAACTTTACATTCAAAACGGTCATTACTACTTTAAGTGCCCTTAATTGTTTGTTGTTTTCGGGGTAAACCAATAATGTTTCCATATTTTGTTGGTTTAAATTTGTCTTACCACTTTAATTTATCTAAAAGATGAACGTCGATTGAGCGAATATTGCGGTAAATCATTACGATGATGGCTAGTCCGACGGCTACTTCGGCAGCAGCTACAGCCATAATGAAGAACACAAATACTTGTCCGGCTGGGTCTGAACGATACGAAGAAAATGCAACCAAAAGGAGGTTTACGGCATTTAGCATTAACTCGACAGACATAAAGATAACTATAGCATTTCGGCGAATAAGTACACCCACGATGCCAATTATAAACAAGATACTAGCTAATAATACATAATTTATTAGAGGTATTTGAAAAATGTCAGGTATTTGGCTTTGCATTTTTTTGTTAATTAACAGTTTAATTCTTTAAAAATACACCGTTTTCGGGCTTGTATGTAAGAATATTTACGCAAAAATAAACAATATTCGTTTTTGTCGTGTGCTTTTTAAGAAAATTGTTGAATATAATTCAGTTTCTTAATCTATTTATCAAGCATCATTTTGAGCTTAATCTCAGTTAATTTACGTTTGGTGTCGAGCGGAAAATCTCCATTTATCATCCAATCGTAATATTGCGGCTCATTTTTTAGTATTTGCCTTACAGACTTTCCGCTGTGTTTTCCAAAATTAAATACAATCTCACCACTTTTGTTTAGCGTCAATCGTTGAGCAAAATCAACGATATTGGCCGAAGTAAGCAAGTGCAATACGTCCATATCATTTTTCACTGGTTCGTATTCTTCCCCTTTATCGTTTTTAATTTTTACTCCTTCGTAGCGTTCTACTTGCGAGCAAAGGACTTCGAGCGTAGCTAATGTATCGACTTCAGCACTATGTGCATTTTCGAGGCTTTTATTGCAGAAGAATTTATAGGCGGCCGAAAGTGTACGAGGTTCCATCAAGTGGAAAATACGTTGGGCATCAATCAATTTGCGGTTTTTAACATCAAAATCAACATCCATTCTCAAGAACTCTTCTACTAACATCGGTACATCAAAGCGGTTGCTGTTGAAACCAGCCAAATCGCAACCTTCCAAAAACTGAGCAAGAGCCTTGCCAATTTGCTTGAAAGTAGGAGCATCTTTTACGTCTTCGTCATAAATTCCGTGGATAAGACTCGTTTCGAGTGGAATCGGAATGCCAGGGTTGATGAGTTTAGTTTTTACTTCTACCGTGCCGTCTAATTTTGCTTTGGCGATACAGAGTTCTACGATTTTATCTTTGGCTACGTTTACTCCAGTAGTTTCGAGGTCTATTACTGCTAAGGGTTTACGTAATTTGAGCGAATGAGTGAGCATTTGGACTGTTTTTAATTCAAGGTGCAAAGTTATGAATTAAAAAATAATAATAACCGAAATTAAAGGATTAGATTGTGTGTTGATTTCCCAAATTGCTAATTTTGAAATGGCTGAGACTTACTTATAGACTCGCTATAACTTAAATTTAGTTATAGGTCTCACGGATGTCGAAGCGAAGATTTACTTATTATATGGTATATATTTAAAAAAACGTGCGTTTTGAAGAAAACAAATAACCCTTACAAAACTTGCATGGGTTATTTATTAAACAATTATTTTTCATTCAAACACTCAAAAACCATTCTATAAAAATCGGGATGCGATTGCCAAGTTTGGCCAGAAACGTATTTCCCGTCTCTTACGGCTTCGTCTTCACCCACAAAATTTCCTCCACAAGCTTCTACTTCAAATCTTACATTTTCGTAGCATGTAACGGTTTTATTTTTAATCAGACCAGCAGCCGTAAGAATCTGAATCCCGTGACAAATCGAGAAAACAAATTTGTCAGCTTTATCAAATTCTCTAACGATTTCAATTACATTATTGTTATGTCGTAAAAATTCGGGAGCTCTTCCACCTAAAATCAGCACGGCAATGTATTCCTCAACTTTTACATCATCAAAAGCAATATTTGACTCAACGATATAGCCTGGCTTTTCGATGTAAGTGTCCCAACCTGGTTCAAAATCATGGATAACTAAATTGAGTCTTTTAACGCTCGGAGCAGCAATAACCGATTCATAGCCAGCTTCTTCAAAGCGATGTTTGCCATATAAACATTCGTAACCTTCACCAGCATCGCCAGTGATAATCAATATTTTCTCTTTCATTTTACAAAATATGGTTGAATTAAAAACAAATATAAAAACATTCTGCTGTAAGAGTGCTCTTTTTACTATAAGTCTTTGCTTACTTTATGGTATATTGATTTAGAAAAAAGAAAAAGTAAAAACTTCATAAATGATAGGCAGAAAGCATTTTTCGATAAATGTGATTAAAATTCGTTATATTTGACTTTAAAGATTAAAATATAGAAAATGAGAAGAATAGCACCACTCGGAAAAAAGAATTTTGCAGGGAAGAGATTTAAGTCAGTGGGGCCAAACCAACTGAGTGTTTCCGACAAGAATAGCATCAGAAATAATATCAATCAGTTGACCAAACAGCAATTGGCCTTCAAAATTGGTAAACCTATTATAATTATTGAGAAATTTATAAAAAAAGAGAATTTAACTTCTTCGATCGAAACGCAGAAAGTAGTAGATTTACTTCAGCCAGTTGCTCCTGCTAAATCACTTCCAATTACACCCAACATAACGGTGTTGGCAACATAATCCAAAACAAGCAAGAAAAGTGACATTTTATCAAGAAAGATAGATTTCACTCAATGTTAGAAATTGCACAGAACCTCAAACGAATTTACTCTTCGGTCGTAAGGTTTGTTGAAAGAAAAAGGTAAAAAATTACCAAAAAACAACATGATAGACTCAAAAAAATGAATTTTGGAAAAGCTCGAATGAAATTTGAATTAAAACTAAAAGAAAAAACTTCTCGTGCACAATCGTTTTTAAAAAATCAATCAAAATCCATCTTTATCTCTTGACCAATGGATTCGGGAAATCTTTGGCATGTCTATTTTGGTGAATTTATCGCTCTTTTTAAAAGAGGTTTGGGCTGCTCCTACGCTCAAATATAAAGTTTTTTATATTTTCATGCCTACTGGTTGGCATCATTAGGGCAATCATCAAACTGCCACCGTCATCAGAAACGAATAATCGGCCGGCAATACAAATTAATCTATTACTTTTATATGCTAATCAAAAATTAAAATTTATTCTAATGAAAAAGCTTCTGATGTCTACACTTTTATGTGTGGTGCTCCTCTCATCCAACGCACAAATTAATGCAGAAGATGTAAAAACATTCACACTTAAAAACGGCATGAAATTTTTAGTGATAGAAGACAGTTCCATTCCCAACGCTAATATGTACTTGTTTTACCGAGTTGGCAGCCGAAACGAATACCAAGGAATTACTGGGCTTTCGCACTTTTTTGAACACATGATGTTCAACGGTGCAAAAAAATATGGCCCAAAAATGTTTGACCGCACCATGGAATTTAATGGTGGGGCAAACAATGCTTATACCACAGAAAATGTAACTGTTTATACCAACTGGTTTCCCTCATCAGCCACTGAAGTAATTTTTGATTTGGAAGGTGATCGAATAGCAACGCTAAATATCGACCCGAAAATGGTTGAAAGTGAAAGAGGCGTAGTATTAAGCGAACGAAGTACTGGACTTGAAAACTCAAAGTGGAGATTGCTTTCAGAGACCGTGCAAGGTACTGCTTTTCAAGAACACCCCTATCACTGGCCAGTAATTGGTTATGAAGACGACATGAAAAATTGGAAACAGTCAGATTTGGAGCGATATTTCAAGACTTACTATGCCCCTAACAACTGCGTGACTGTAATCGCTGGAAATATGAAGTTTGATGAGGTAAAACGCTTGGCCGAAAAATATATCGAGCCAATTTCTGCCCAGCCCGAGCCACCAAAAGTAATGATAGTTGAACCTCCACAAACTGGTGAACGCCGTGTTTGGGTTCAAAAAGATGTTTCTTCATCTTCGTTGATGATTGCTTATAAAGTTCCTGAATCGAAAAACGAGGATTATTATGCACTTTCAATTTTGAGTGATATTCTCAGTAGTGGTAATTCTTCTCGTTTGTATAGTTCGTTGATTGATATAAAGCAACTTGCAAGCCAAGTTTTCACCAATTTTGGTGAAAGTTTCGACCCAACTATGTTTGGCATCTATGCAACTGCCGCCAATAAAGTCAACGAAAATGATGTAGAAAAGGCCATTTATGAAGAAATTGAAAAGATTAAAACCGAAGGTATTACTGAAAAAGAATTACAGAAAATCAAAAATCAGAAATTGATGGAATTCTATAATCAAATTGAAACCATCAACGGAAAATCAAATAATATTGGCACGTATGAGGTTTTCTTTGGCGATTACAAAAAAATGTTTGATGCACCATCAGCTTTCAATAAAGTCACGGTGGATGACATCAAGAATGTAGCAAAAAAATACTTCAAGAAAACCAACCGCACAGTCGGTATTCTGAAAGCTAATACTGAAGAATAATACTTTTCAAATCAACGACAAGTTTTCTCAAATCTATTATCACAAATCTCGAATCTAATGTCTAAATATATCAAAATATTCTTTAAAGCTGTTTGGGCGATATGCTTAAGTAGCAGTATAATTTTGGCACAAAATTATCAATTACCCAACTACCAAAAATTCAAATTACCCAATGGCTTAACCGTCTATTTGATGGAGCAGAAAGAAGTGCCAGTTATCAGTGTTTCGGTTGTTTTATCCGCAGGAGCAATCTACGATGGCACAAAGGCAGGATTGGCATCTTTGACAGCAACTGCACTTAAACACGGTACAAAAACCTATACCAAAACTCAACTCGACGAAGAACTAGATTTCATCGGAGCTTACATAAATACCTTTGCATCAAAAGAATCGGCTAGTTTATCAGCAAAATTTGCGACCAAAGATAAGGATAAAGTTTTAAGCATCATCAAAGAAGTTTTACTTGAACCAGCATTCGATAATTCAGAATTTGAGAAAGAAAAAAACCGTTTACTAACAAATCTCGACCAACAGAAAGAAAGTCCACGCTCAGTTTTGCCAGCTTATTTCGATAAATTTATGTACGGAAATCACGTGTATGGAAATATTATTCAAGGAAAAAAATCAACGGTTAGTCCACTAATTGTTGAAGATGTAAAAACTTTTTACAAAGAAAATTACCTCCCCGAAACATCAGCTATTGCAGTAGTAGGCGATTTTAATAGTGCAGAAATGAAAAATACGCTTACATCTTTACTGGGTTCTTGGAAAAAAGGAACAAAAGCTCAAGAAAATTTGGCAAATAAGCCGATTGTAAAGCCAACTGAAAACCGTGTTTTACTTATCAATAAAGATGATGCCCGTGAAACAACTTTTAATATCGGTTCGGCAGGAATTAGCAGAAATAATCCAGATTTCGTAGCAATTGAAGTCGTAAACACACTTTTTGGTGGCAGATTTACTTCAATGCTCAATGACGAACTACGTGTAAATACCGGTCTTACTTACGGAGCCAATAGCCGTTTCAGTCCATTGAAAACTAGTGGAACTTTCGCCATCTCTACTTTTACTGCCAACAAAACCACTGAGGCCGCCATTGATAAAGCCTTAGAGGTATTAGATAAACTTCACAAAAATGGAATTGACGAAAACTCTTTGGCTTCCGCCAAAAACTATGTAAAAGGACAATTCCCTCCACGTTACGAAACTTCAGGACAATTATCAGGTTTGTTGACGCAAATGTTTTGGTATAATTTTGATGAGTCTTTTATCAATAATTTTGAAAAAAATGTTGATGGGCTAACTCTTGGAAAGGCAAAATCAATCATTGGTACTTACTTCCCAAAAGATAAATTGCAATTTGTCATGGTTGGAAAATCGGCTGAAATTAAGAAAATTATAGAAAAATACGGCACAGTAACTGAAATACAGATTAAAGAAGAGATTAAGGAATAATGAAAAAAAGTTGCCTTAGACTTCTCACAGGCAACTTTTTAAACTATTTTTAGTTATTTTAACTTAATCCAATAATTTTGGTCATTTCGACTGCTTCGGCAGTCCGATGCTTCGGCAGTCCGATGCTTCGGCAGTCCGATGCTTCGGCAGTCCGATGCTTCGGCAGTCCGATTCGCTTAATGATTAAAATTATATATTATTTCTAATTTCCTCCAAAATTTCTGCTCCGCCATCGCTCAAAACTTGTAATGCTAGAGTTTCGCCTAAGTATTCAGCCTCCATAGCAGACTTAGAATCATTTTTCTTCACAATGGTTTTTCCATCTAGGCTAATGATTCCAGAAGTCATATTTAAAATCAATGATCCATTCTTTTCTTCTGCCACACACCACCCAAACGATGGAATCGAGCAACCGCCTTGCAACTTACGTAAATAGGCTCTTTCAACAATTAAACACTTTTCGGTAACTTCATCATTAATTAAATTACGAATAGTCGCACGTTTTTCTTCTGATAAGCTCTTGCTGGCTTCAATCGCCACACAACCTTGTCCAACTGGTGGTATAAATTCAGTTGTTGGCAGCTCCTGAGCTATCATTTCGTGGTATCCCATTCGATGCACACCAGCATAAGCTAATAAAAGTGCATCACATTCACCTTCTTCGAGTTTTCGCAAACGAGTTTGTAAATTCCCACGCATATCCACAATTTTTATATGTGGATAATAATGACGAAGCATCGCTACTCGTCGAGTTGAAGAAGTTCCCACTACAAAACTTTCACCACTACCAAGTGATAAATTTTTATTAAAACTTACCAAAACATCTGCGATTTTTTCACGTTCAGTAAAGGCAATTAATTCTAAATCATCGGCCAATTCTGACTGTAAATCTTTAGCAGAATGAACGGCAATATCAATTTCACCCGAACGCAATTGGTCTTCTAATTCTTCCGTAAAAACGCCTTTACTACCAATTTTTGATAAGGCTCGGTCAAGAATCTTATCGCCTTTCGTTTCAATAATTACTATTTCAGTTTCAATGCCAACTGCTTTCAGTTTATCTTCAACATAATAAGCCTGCCAAAGAGCCAATTTACTACCACGTGTACCAATTTTTATCTTCATATTCTGTGGAGCGAACATCCTATTCGCCTATAATAATTTTCACCTAAAAACACTTACGAAATTTTAGTAAACTCAGACTAAAACAATAACTAATTTCCCAGTAACAAATACCCATCACTTACCGCATTAATCGAGCAATAGCCAAAGAAATATCTAAGAAAATCATCTTTGCACGACCATTTCTTTCAATATGATAATGTGACTCACCAAGTAAATTAGTAATAGCTTCAAAATTACTGATATTCAATACACTAGAAAACTTTTGAACAAAAACCAACTCATCTCCTTCAAGTCGAATCAAGTTTTCTCCACCATGACAATACAATAAAATCTCCCTAAACATACTTAAGCTATATTCAAGCATAGCTTTTTGATATTCTTTTCCTTTAGCATCAAATTCATCGGCCATTGGCACTAATTTCAGAATATTTAAAGCATAACACATTCGCATCCAAATAGCAAACCACGAATGTTGGTCGTCGTCAGCTTTGTGGGCAATTTCTAAAGCATGATTTAAATTTCCATCTGAAAGATACGCAACTTGCTTTGCTCTTTCAAGGCCAATATATTGCTTTTGAACAAGATAACTCACAATTTCATTCGCTTTAAAGCTCCGAATCGCAATTCGTTGCGTGCGAGAAACAATTGTTGATAGTAATTTGTCAGAACTATTTGCCACCAATAAAAAAAGTGTTTGTGCGGGAGGCTCTTCCAAAACCTTCAAGAGAGCATTTCCTGCAGCAATATTGAGCATTTCTGCTTGCCAAATGATGGCAATTTTATAACCACCTTCATAAGATTTCAATGAAAATTTTTGAATCAACTGACGAGATTCTTCGGCAGGAATATTACCTTGTTTAGTAGCAATATGTTCGAGCCAATCAGATAGAGAACCGTAAGGTTTATCTTTTACAAAAGTTCGCCATTGCGGCATAAAGTTTTCTGAGATAACCGATTTTCCACCAGCAGTCGGGAAAATATAATTGACATCAGGGTGAGCTAATTTACTCATTTTATTACAATTCGGGCATCTTCCACAAGCATCATCTGCTTGCTTATTTTCACAATTGATATAATTAGCATAAGCCAACGCCAATGCCAAATTTGCACTGCCTACTGCTCCGTGAAAAAGCTGTGCATGTGCCACATGATTATTATTTACCGCCTGAATCAACGAATGTTTTACATCGTCTAAACCTATAATTTCTTGAAAAAGCATTTATCAAATTTATAAAATACCTTATATCTAATACCCTATTTTTTAAAATCATGCAAATGCTGCAAAATCGCAATATCTTTTTCAGTTAATTGCTTGTCTCTACGAGCCATCGTTGCTCTAATTACCTCTAAAGCTTTTCCAAAACGATAATCAACATATTCAGTATCAGCACCACCCCACATAAACGAAGGAATATGTTTTTCTTGAAAACCAGCTCCAAAAACATTTGAACAAACCCCAATTACCGTTCCTGTATTAAACATTGTGCTTATTCCCGCCTTTGTATAATCTCCCATAAACAAACCACAGAATAATTCACCAGTTTTTTCGAGTTTATCTGTTTCATAATTATACAGTTTTACTTCCGAATAATCATTTTTAAGATTAGAATTATTACAATTTGCACCTAAATTACACCATTCGCCAATCACTGAAGCACCTAAGAATCCATCATGAGCTTTGTTTGAATAACCAAAAATAACCGAACTACCGACTTCTCCTCCAACTTTTGAGTACCGCCCAATTGTGGTATTTGGTCTAATTTTACTACCCCAAACTACAACACTCCCTTCTCCAATCGAAACAGGTCCAATCACAATTGAGCCTTCTTGAATTATAGCATTTTTACCAATATAAATCGGACCTTGCTCGGCATTCAAGATAACTGATTTGATACTTGCACCTTCTTCCACAAATATATTCTCAGCTCCATAGACACGAGTAAAAGGATCGGTAATAGCTTGCGATTTTCGCCTTTCAGTAATTAATCTAAAATCTGCTCTTATTTGATCGCCATTTTTCAAGAAAATATGAGGTAATTGAGTGATAATACTCACATCTCCATAAAACTTTTTTTGCGTAAAAGAATGAAAATTAATCGGGAATGATAGTTTTTCAGTAGTTTTAATAGCCAGAACGTTATTATTATCATTTACTAAACATTCACTAACTAAAAGTTTATCAATTTCTGTGATTAGATATTTATCTGGACAAACTGCCCCGTTAATATAAGTATTTACCGAAGTTTCTTCCGGAATTTCTTCTAAGTATCTTTTTGAAAGGCACGTAATTTTGGTCTTTAACCTAAAAGCCCATTTATCTCTAATGGTCAAGATTCCGCATCTAATATCGGCAACTGGACGAGTAAAAGTAAAAGGTTTTAATTGATTTCTTACTAACTCATCATCAAAAAGTATATACCCCATATAAATTAATCCGACGTTTCGGTTCTTTGCTTAGTGGGCTACAAATTTACGAAAAAATACTGGAGATTGTTAAGATTGTAGCAGCTGGATAGATACTAGACTTTGCTATAAATAAAAAAAGTCTCACCATTACTGATGAGACTTTGCAATAAAATTCTGGCGTCTACCTACTCTCCCGAGTTTGAACTCAGTACCATCGGCGGTGCGGGGCTTAACTTCTCTGTTCGAGATGGGAAGAGGTGAACACCCGCCCTATAAACACCATGAAGCTCTTTCGAC
>Ga0114967_10000497_pt1 | contig 33669 bp, 26 predicted proteins | sample M_130628_MF_Meta_FD_92639 | JGI IMG/M metagenome (GOLD analysis project Ga0114967, IMG submission 92639) | Freshwater microbial communities from Lake Montjoie, Canada to study carbon cycling - M_130628_MF_MetaG | ecosystem: Environmental > Aquatic > Freshwater > Lake | place: Lake Montjoie...
CAGCGTCCTCCAATTCAGAGCGATACTGCGCCCAAACGGGGGGTTCACCCGACTGGGCATAGGGGTCGTCGAGAGGGATGCCCATAGTGTGGACGGCATCTAGGGGCACAGCACTCAGGAGCGCGCGAAGCACTTGGGTGCAATTTACAACTCCCGGGGTAAGAGCCAGGCTGACCACTTCTGCATTCGGACCTTTCTTGCTGGAGGCTGGGTAGTTGCCGTCGGCAATGAGAATCTTGGCGTGATGCCCTGCCCGCGCCAGAACTTCCGTGATTTTGGGATGCAACAGCTGATGTTTGAGCATAATAAACCTCTCTAAGCAAGCAAAGTACGGAAACTCTCCATGGTTTGTCGTGCGGCGGTGAGAGAATCCGGCAGTGGTAAAATTTCAGCAGAAAGGTAGCCACTATAACCCACGGAGCGCAACGCCTCGATAATCGGTGCCCCCTGCGTGTGGCCAAAACCCATCGCGCGCCGGTTGGAGTCCGCGAAGTGCACGTGTCCGAGCATTCCCCCGAGCGCACGTAAAGTCGCAGACAAGTCCTGCTCCTCAATGTTCATATGAAACAAATCCGCAAGGACTTTTACCGTCACAAGTCCCCTTTTTTGAAGGAACTCCGCAGCGTCCAACTGCCGATTGAAGAGATTAGTTTCGTAGCGGTTCAGCGGTTCGTAAAGAAACACTGTCCCGTTTGAAGCCGCCAAGGCACCAGCTTCTGAAAGCGCTTCTCCCAGCCAATCCAGCGCCTGCGCCCTTTCCACGCCCGGCTCAACCCAGCCTTGCATCGAGCCCAGAATTGCCGGTGCGCGAAACTGCGCTGCTTTAAGGATCATCTCATAGATAAAAGCCTTGGCCCGAGAACGAACGGACGCCTCGGGATGTGTAAGGTGAAGGCGGTGCTTGACCCACCCCGCGCCGGTTCCCACCGCAGCAACAGCCAACTGATGACGCTCCATAAGCGCTTTCAATTCAGAGCCGTCCAGAATGGAGGCCTCGGACGGAAAAATCTCCACTGCATCAAAGCCTTGCGCAGCAGCTTGTTGAAATGCATCCTCCAACCCGTTCCAAAAAACAAACGGACCACCCATGGCTTCGGGCACTAACGAAACAGTGATTGCAGATTTCATGAAATAGGAACGCTCGAAAGCCGTTTTTTGCCACGACACAATCAGATAGGGCGGCGAAACAGGACTCGAAACGGTGAGTTAAGTTGATAGATGACGCAAGGCGGTCAGTGAAAGCCCCAAACGGTGAACTTAGCCTATGAAGTTCCAGTTGCGCACTTGGAAGTTCGCCAATTTGTGGCAGACTGATTTCCTCACCAAACAGCTAAATGAAGTTTGCAAAGAGAAAGATTAACCACACTTTGAGTCTCGCGTCACTTCAATCAACTTTCAGTCGTTTTCTGCAAGACGGTCTTTTCCAAGCTCCTAGAGTCACTCCGCTCACTCGTTTTTAAACTCATGAAACAGCCTGACTTTCCTACCTATTGGCAGCGCAAAACTATCTGGAGCGCCGTCACAGCCCTGGCAATCGTCACCATCGGAGGGGTCAGCGTAGGAGCAATTTGGCTAACGGTGCAAGTAGTCAGTTTCCTGCAACCGGTGCTCATCCCGTTTGCTGTCGCCGTGGTGCTGGCTTATTTGTTGGAGCCCGTCGTTTCCAAGCTCGCAGATTGGCACATCCCGCGCCGCGCCTCGGTGCTGAGTGTTTTCGCTTTGGTATTTACCCTGCTACTTTGGGGCACACTTTGGCTAATCCCAGTCATCTCGCATCAGACAGTCAATCTGTATAACAAGGCGGATCATTATACCAAGACAGCTCGGAGTTATGCAGTGGATTTTGCCAAGGCGATCCAGCAAAAGTATGGCGTCGACGTACTCCCCGCACTCACGGAAATTCCGGACGAAGAGAATAAACCGGTGAGTGATCTCCTTAAAGTGCCTGTCGAACCCGTCAAACCGGTTGCCTCCGAGGCCAACAAACCATCTCCCATGAGAGTGATTAACTCGTGGGATGAACTTTTAGATGTGCAACAAATCCTGCGGGGCGACTGGCTCAAGAACACGCTTATCACCGTCGCCAACAACTCCCTCAGAATGGTGCGCACCAGTGTGGGAGGCTTCCTTAGTGTGTTCGGCTTCCTCATCTCCCTTATCATTATCCCAATTTATCTTTTTTACTTCCTCATCGACGCCAAGCACATCTCAGACTCCTGGCAGGATTATTTGCCGCTTAAAAACTCCAATTTCAAAACCGAGTTGGTCGACGCCTTGACGGAAATTAACGGCTACATCATCGCCTTTTTCCGAGGGCAGTTGCTGGTGAGCTTCATTAACGGCATCTCCACGGCGATCGGTTTAATGGTGGTTGGCCTCGACGGTGGCCTGCTGATTGGCTTAACCCTCTGTCTGCTGGGTCTTATCCCCTACATGGGCATTCTGGTATGCTGGATACCTGCCGTCATTATCGCCTCCGTTCAGCGGGGAGCGGGATCCATTGTTTCATCGGAACCGGCCTGGCTTTTCCCATTTGTCGTAACCTGCATTTTTCTTGTAGTGCAAAAGATAGATAGCTTTTACATCACGCCTAAAGTGGTAGAAAAGCGCGTCGGTCTTCACTCGCTGACCGTGATTGCCTCACTTTTCGTATGGAGTCTCCTGTTGGGGCCAGTCCTCGGCTCACTCATCGCTGTGCCTCTTACGGCGACGCTCAAAGTACTGTTGCGTCGCTACGTTTGGGAGAGGCGCATTTTACGCGAAACCAAGCCCTCGCTCACTGAGAATCCACCCCCACAGCCTACGCAGTCCACACCCGACGCCTCTTTAGCAGAAGCCGTCCGCTAATTTCGCCACAGCACGAGTTACTCTCGGCGTGGAAGGCGAATCTGCGGAAACGGAGCATCGCCTTGACGGGCCGCATTCAAATTGGACTCTCGGATCTTCCGGTAGACCTCGTCCCGAAAAACAGGGAGTTCGCGAGGTGCAACAATCCCTATTTTTACAGACTCGCTCTCAATGCGGGTAATACACACCTCTATACTGTCGCCGATCATGATGCTTTCGCCTTCTCGGCGGGTGAGGATTAACATAGGGGCACAAGGGTTAGCCGCCTATGAACCCTGATGGGGTCGCTGATCGACGAGGACGTGCTCGATGGAGAAATCTGCGCTGTTCGCAATAAGCACTTGCTGCCCCAAAAGCGTCAGACGATTCACGATGATTGGACCTACGAGATTCACCGTGACGTGCTGCGGATCATGAGAGTGGATGACCACGATGTTGAACACAAGGGCGTCTTCCTGCCCCGCTAAACGCAGAGACTCGACGTCCTCGTCACGCAAGGTGATCTGGTAATTTTCCAGAGCGTGCACGGGTTCCACCACCACAAACTCCATAGGGTTCTCCCCTATGGATCTCAAAATCTGAAAGGGCTCGCTTCCCTCGATAGGTTCTACTTCAAAATGAGTCAGATGCCGAAACCCGATAAGACCGAAGGGTAGATGGAGAATCGACTTCTGCGCAGAAGCGACAGGGGAGGACACTTCAGATTGAATTTTCATGCTTTCTCAAACGATAAGCGTAAAACGTGCCAACGCTCACGGTACCAACATCAAGGATTCTGAAGAGCTTGGCGCAAAAAAAGCGCAGTGGGGGCTGCGCTTTTTCGAAATTGAATGCCAACAAATGTAGCCACTTTTCAGGGAAGCTCCATTCGGGAAGGAAGACTAAGCGGTTTTGTCTTCGATATACTTCACGACATCGCTAACCGTTTGGAGCTTTTCTGCGTCTTCATCGGGGACTTCGACGCCGAATTCCTCTTCGAAGGCCATCACAAGTTCAACGGTGTCTAAGGAGTCGGCACCGAGGTCTCCGATGAAGGAGGCGCTGGGAGTGACTTGCTCGGGATTGACGCCGAGTTGCTCGACGATGATGTCCTTGATTTTATCTTCGATGGATTTTTCTGACATAAGAGAGATTTTATTAGCTGATTTTTCGAATTGCGGGTTGGTGCTTTTGGCGTTGAGAAACGCTGTTGGCAATACAGATTTGAAGAATTTCTTTCTGCCAACTGCATTTTCTGTGACCCAGAAGCGGTCCTATAACTTTCAAATACTTAGTGTTCTTGTCTTTAAGAATAAAAGGATAAAATTTATCTAGCCGAACAATTCTACCCAAGTAATTCCCGAACCAGTTCTCTTTCCTCTTGCAGCTCAGAAACGGATGCGTCAATGCGAGAACGTGAGAATCCACTAATAGGCACCCATTTCGCCACCTCCACCACGCCGTCCGCAGTGGTCCGGGAAGGGAAAGAACTGATCAGACCGGCCTCCACGCCGTAGTCTCCCTTGGAACACAGAGCAACGCTGTAGGTATCTCCCTCACGGGTAGGAGTATGGAGCGAGCGCACGGTGTCCACTACGGCGTTTGCCGCAGAGGCCGCAGAGGACGCCCCGCGTGCCTTAATAATGGCGGAGCCCCGCTGCTGGACGGTTTCAATAAACCCATTCTCCAGCCACTCATGATCTTTAATCACCTCTGTGGCAGGAACATCTCCAATACGAGCATTGAAAAAATCCGGGTATTGAGTCGAGGAATGATTCCCCCAAATGGCCATGTTAGTCACTTTGGAGACTTCCACCCCCGCCTTGTGCGCCAACTGGGACTTGGCCCGGTTTTCATCCAGACGAGTCATGGCAAACCAGCGCTCCGCCGGAACATCCTTGGCGTTATTCATCGCGATGAGGCAGTTGGTGTTACAGGGATTACCCACCACCACGATGCGCACGTCTGAAGCTGCATTCTTTTGAATGGCCGCACCTTGCACGGTGAAAATCTGGCCGTTAATGCCCAAGAGATCCTTGCGCTCCATGCCTGCTTTTCGGGGCACTGACCCCACTAAAAGCGACCAGTTTACGCCGCTAAAACCTTCTTCCAGGTCGGCCGTCGCCACCACCCTCTTCAGCAGAGGAAAAGCGCAGTCGTCCAACTCCATCACGACGCCCTCCAAGGCGCCGAGCGCTCCAGGCACCTCAATGAGGCTTAATTCTACAGGTTGATCCGGTCCAAACATCGCACCTGAGGCGATACGAAAAAGGAGCGAATATCCGATGTGACCGGCCGCGCCAGTCACCGCAATACGTACGGGGTTCTTCATGGTTGAAACAAGCGGGCACTCCAAGCGGAACATTGCCCGCAATGGTTGTTGCGCAACGACACGGGAGAAGTCCAGTGCAATGGAGAGAGAAAACCCAGAAGACCATCCGAGTAAGACAGTCCAACCTGCCCATTCGCCTCTAACAAAGGACTTTCGATTAAAGCTGAAGGTGAACGTGCGACCCAGCGGCGACTCTACTTTACCTCAGCAGAATCCAACTCCTGCAAATGTAACCAAGCGGCTCTTTGTTCTGGAGTCAGAAACTCTGGAACCGTCACTTGAACTTTCACCAGGAAATCGCCACGCCGCTTCCCTTCCATCGGCAACCCCCGTCCCGGCAGCCTAAAACGGCGACCCGACTGCGTGCCAGCCGGCACCTTCAAACGCACCACACCATCCGGAGTCGCCACCTCCAAGTCGCCTCCCAGCACCGCTTTCCATGCAGGAACCTCGACGCCGCGCACCAAATCCCCCTCCTCCACCTCGTAATCCCCGTGGACTGCCAGTACCACTTTCAAAAGCAAGTCCCCGCCATTTTCACCCTTTCCAACAAGTCGAATCTTCTGCCCCGGAATAGTTTGCGCCGGTATGGAAACATCCATCTTCTCCGCTTCAGCCTGCCCAGCATGGCGCACACTTACCCGTTTGCGCACTCCACGAAGCAACTCTTCTACGCTCACTTTCACCTCGGATTCCACCTGCCGTGGCCGCTTCGCCTGTTTTATGCCCTCGAAGGGAAACGCCGTGCCGCGAGTGCCTCCCCCATTGCCTTCTCCGCGAAAAAACGCATCAAAAAAGTCACTGAACGAGTCTCCGTTGGCTCCTCCCTCAAATCCCCCGAAACCGCCTCCCGCGCCATGGGAAGTACGCGCCCCTCGATGCTGCGGTGGCCTGCCTCCCATCTGATTCCAATTCGCCCCTAACTCATCATACTTGCCGCGCTTCTCAGGATCACCCAAAACCTCGTAAGCCTCGTTGATTTCCTTGAACTTGCCCTCGGCTGCTTTTTTATCCTTGGCAACGTCGGGATGAAATTCGCGCGCTAGTTTGCGAAACGCTTTGCGAATGTCATCCTGCGAAGCGTTCTTTGCCACGCCCAACACCTGATAGTAATCCTTGTACTGAACAGCCATGATTCCTCCTAACTTAGCGTTAACTATTCTCCTTTAGCAACCCACCACGCCAGCTTTGGGCAACGGCCTGCGCGTACACCCTCCAGACTCCCCATTCCTAAATCGTTTCCGCATCGCGATCGCTCGCTTCGCTCCCTACATCGCCGAACCTCACCCCCGACTGCCCATGCTTGTCTTTCTCGCCCGCCGCCTCAGCGCCATGTTCGGCGTCCTTTTCTGCGTCATATCCCTCACCTTCCTGCTGCTGCGAGCCGCGCCGGGAGGCCCCTTTACCCGCGAGCGTAAAATGCCCCAAGCCATCGAACTCCAACTCCTCGCCAAGTACCATCTAGACGGTTCCCTCTGGCAACAATACTCCGAATACATCAGCGACCTTCTCCACGGCGACTTACGTCTCTCCACCAAATATCGCGACCGTTCCGTGCGCGAATTACTCGCCCAAAGCCTGCCGGTTTCAGCGCTACTCGGTGGCACCGCTTTCGTGCTGGCAACCCTGGGCGGTGTCCTCTTGGGGTGCCTCGCTGCCGTACGCCATCGCACCACCGCAGATGCGCTTTCCACGCTCCTCGCTCTCACACTCATTTCCGTACCGACTTTTGTGACCGGACCTCTACTGGTGCTGCTTTTCGCGCTTTACCTTGGCTGGCTTCCGGTGGGCGGCTGGCATTCCCTTTCCTCGCTGATCCTCCCTGCCATCACGCTCGCCGGACCCGCTTGCGCCACAATCGCCCGCATCACCCGCACTTCCCTGCTCGAAACCCTGCAGGCGCCTTATCTCCGCACCGCACGCGCCAAGGGCGTCTCCTCCAGTCGCGTCTTGTTTGTGCATGCGCTGAAAACGGCACTGCTACCCGTTGTCTCCTATCTTGGACCGCTCGCCGCCCAGCTCCTCACAGGCTCCATTGTGGTGGAATCCATCTTCAACCTCCCCGGTACAGGTTCCTTCTTTGTGAACGCGATCCTCAACCGTGATGTTTTCCTACTGGGCGGCGTCGTCATCGTCTACTGCGCGCTACTAGTCTTAATGAACCTCGTCGTGGATTTCGTCTACACGCTTTTAGATCCGCGTATCCAACTGGAAGCCTGATCCATGAAACACCCCACAGCGCTTCGCCCCGGCCTCTTGCGCAGACTGTTGCGTCGGCCCTCTGCGAGGCTATCCCTGCTCGTGCTAGCCTGCGTCTTCCTTGGCGCGACATTTCTGCCGCTCGCCCTCAACTACCAGTCCCAAACAACCTCCTCCGACGCGTTTCTTGCGCCCAATACGAGCCACCTGTTCGGTACGGACCTCAATGGCCGAGACGTCCTCGCGCGGACCCTCCAAGGCGCGCGTATTTCCCTGCTGGTTGGCTGCGCAGGGGCGTTAGTAAGCCTCGGCATAGGCACAAGCGTGGGGCTGCTCGCAGGCTATGTTGGTGGGCGCGTGGATGCGCTACTGATGCGATTGGTAGATGTTCTTTACGCGGTGCCAAGACTCATTCTCATCATTCTCCTCGAGTTTCTCCTCGACCCTTGGTTGCAGAAGTCCCTCGCCACAGTTCAGGACGGGCGCTGGGTGGGTTACAGCAAAATCGCGATCCTGATAGTAGCCTTGGGGTGCATCGAATGGCTCACCATGGCGCGCATCATCAGGGGCCAAGTGCTCTCGCTCAAGACCCTGCCCTTCATCGACGCCGCGCACGCCTTGGGCCAGTCGCACTTCAAAATCCTGACGCGCCACTTGTTGCCCAACCTCGCCGGAGTGATCGTGGTTTATCTGACATTGACCGTCCCCGCCGTCATGCTGGACGAGTCGTTTCTGTCGTTTCTGGGGCTGGGCGTCCAAGCGCCACAGGCCAGTTGGGGGACGCTTCTGAGCGACGGAGCGCAGGCTCTCAACCCAGTACGCAGCCACTGGTGGTTGCTAGTCTTCCCCGCCACGGCCATGAGTCTGACACTCATCGCGCTCAACTTTTTAGGCGACGCACTCCGGGATGCCTTGGCTGAGTAGATGCGCCCTCGGCAGCAGAGGGGAACTCACTTTTAAACTGTCACAAGTACCACTCTGGGCTTGGAAACCCTGTTACTTAGTCTTAGTGCCGATTGTGATGTTGCTCAAAGACGTCCCAAGGGCTGTGTTCGCTTCAGTGTGGAACTGAGCATTAGTCATTGGAGACGCAGCGTTCGGGAGAACGATTTCCGTTGTTCCGTACTTAACACCACTGACCATGTTGACCATCCCCCTTGAAATACTAGCGTTTGTTCCCGGCTTGGCGGCGAGAAGGCCATCTCGAGAATTGAGGGCCACCGTGGAGCCGTCTTTGAACTGTGTATTTCGAATGACAAGCGTCGTTGCGTCCAGAGCCACGTTTTGAGCAGCACTGAAGTCCACCCGGTTCACCACCATGTTATTGGCAGCTGATGCGGTGAACTTACTACCAATCACAGCGAATTTCCCAGAGCCATCTGAATAAACAGGCGTCAGCACATTGGCCGCATCAGTCAACTTCCCGTTGATATTCAAATCGCCCCCAGCGGCCATACTAATCTGATACGCGGTCACACTGTAGGACTTGCCTGAAACAAGGTCGTTGGCTGAGTTGACGTTGATGTCTTTCAGCGCCTTGACCTTCACCATGCCCTTGGTGGAATCCGTGGGTTTAACAGTCACGTTGGAGACAGTCACATCTGCGCCCCCAAAAAGCTCCGTGTTATCGGCGCAAATCGTTGAATTCATCAACGATAGCGAACTCAGCGCCTTAGCGATGAAGGAAGACACAGAATCTCGGTCGGTCGCATCGAGTGCCGAGCCGAATTCAGAGTCCGTGACGGCCAAGTTGCCACCCGTCGAGTTCAAATAAGTGGAAACAGTCGTTGGCGCCTTTCCCCCCGAAACCGTCAGATCGCCGACCGCAACGCCAGAGATGAACGTAGTGGGTAATCCCAGAATGACCGTCGCGTTCCCAACCGTGTCAGTCACGGGCGCCCCTGTGGGATCTGGGACGCTGAGAGTGGCAACCGTGTCGCTATCTACAGAAGCAATCGTGGTGCCGGTCGGGATGCCAGTCCCAGTTACTAACATACCGACTCCCAAAATCGAAGTATCAGGCACGCTCACCGTGCTAATCCCGCTCTTCTTGTCGGTGGTGATGCTCGCGCCTGTAATAGATCTTGTACTCGAAAAATCTGAGGAGAGACCAAAGACGACATTGGAGAGACTTAGCGTCGAGCCCGCTGACATACGAGCATCGTTGATAGCCAGATTCACCCCGTTAAGCGTAACCGCCTTTTTTGTGGAGGTAATTCTTACGTTGAATGCATCAGCCGATAGCTTATCGACCCCATCCTCTACACTAAATCCTAGGGGAACAAAATCCGTGGGTTTTTTAGAGTTAGTGGTCCAAACGATGTCCCCACTTGACTCGAACACAAGCGATCCTGTGAAGACATCCGCGGCAACTGTTGTGGCAGACGAAGGCAGCACCTGAAAAGCGGAGTCGGTGATTGTGATGCTAGGAGCCGTAATACGAACCATTGCGTCCGCTCCTTGCATTTTATTTACAATCGCTACCTGTTTGAGCTCTAAAGAAGATTTGGAGGCCACAGGAAGCTCAGCTAAGGTGATATCAGGGCTGAACCCTGTGCCAGCTGCGTAGATTTCTAGCAGAGAAGTGTCCGCCCGCAGTAGAGTGCCGGGGGCGACTGTAAGGGTACGGCCTACACTAATGAGGAGCGGTACGGCATCTCCTGAATTCTGGTTCAAGAGGCCCGTGAACTCTATACTGCCATTCAACCTCATATCATTCAGGACTAAAATGACATTGCCGTCCTTCGGAAGTAATTCGCCAGTGACTGAGTCAACCATCCCTCCGGCAGCAGGGTCGAGTTGAAGCGGCGCAGGGCTGGTGCCCAAAGCCGCCAGACTGAAATCAAGATCTTTAGCGGTCAACAACGAGACAAATGTGTCGTGGGTGCCCATCCCGGACCGGTCCCCTGGAATGCTCTTCATGCTCAACCAGCCCTCGGTTGTCTTCCCGCCAGTGAAGCCAAAGACGGAACTCTCAACAGCGACCCCAACATCTTGAGGCAGTAGCGGGGATTCCACAAAGGTGGTAGCGCCCGCGACTGTCGGGGTGAGTAGAGTAAGGGTTGTCGTCGTCGAACTGGCGGTTCCACTGCCAACCGTAGACAACGTCTTTTTCAGATAAAGTTTGTTCGAAGGGCCCTCCGCAGACTGAAAAGTGAATAGTGAGACATTGCTGTCTTGGACAGTTTTGCTCACCTGATTGTACGCGTAGCCATCCCTAGAAACCAAGGAATAGGACTGTTTGTCGGCCGAGGGCAAAATCCAAAGAGTCGATAGATTTTCTTTAAAGTAAGCTGAATAAACATCAGTTGAGCCCAAACTCATAGTCCAAGGTGTTGCGGATGCGCTTGAGGACGCAGAGGAAAGAATGAGCCTTCGCTGAAAAGCCTTAATCAAGCGCGGATCCACCACATTGCCTGAAGGGCTCGCAGCCTCCTTCTCCACGGCGACCTGCGCTAACACCTGAGCCACAACGCTTCGAATGGTTGACGGATCCACTTTAAAAGCCGTATCCGGACGATCGCCCAATAACAAACCTGTGCTGGCCAACGCGCCACTCGCGATCTTTGCCTGCTGCACATTAATGGCTGCCTCGATTTTCGCAATAGAGGCAAGGGGCTTGGAAAACCCGCCCACCAGCTTCGAACCACCCACTTGAGCCTTCAGATCGAAGCTCATTGGAGGAGTAATTTTCCCCCCAGGTAATGCAAAGCTCAGCTGCCCCGCCCCAATCTTGGAAGAACCTCCCTTAGAACCGTCCACCTGCACGCTGCCTTCGAGACCCATCACCTTAAAACCACCCGAAGGACTGGCCGACGTGATAAAAGTCGTGCCCAACACGGAAGCCGTCGCGCCTGCGCTTTTAATGCGCCCGCCCCCTCTACCCTTAGGCGCGTTAAAAAGAACATTCCCCTGTGCCAAATTGACATCGCGGCTATTCACTTCGACGGAAAAAATCGTGTTCGACCCCACCCGTGTGACCGTTTTGTCTTCGGCAACAAGTTCCGCACGGGAATCCGCACCGGTCTTCAAAACATTCGGTGCCACGAGCACGTCGCCAACTTTCGGAGAGGATTCTGCCTTTGTCGCAGCATCGATGACTAAAACATCTTTGACGACCTCCGTAAATGTAAGCCCTTGTATGGCATCAGCAAACGCCATATTACCTAAGAGAAAAGGCAAAGGCAGAAGAAACAACCATAGCTTCGAGGTGGAATAACGCATAGGAATCTCCCCTATCCTTAGCAACTTTCACGCCCCCTTAAGAGCAGAATCTAAAAAATATAATTTAAGTGAAAATTAACATTCTTCACATTCTTGAGGATTATTAGGCTCACCAAAGATTTGCAAGAGACCTGCCTGAATTAGTCTCCACGAATCCCGCGCCTGTCACTTTACAAATCAGCTGTCGCCTCAATCGCTCCTGCAAAGCCACCTGAGAGCGTCGCACCGCACCCCTCCCGCACGCAATCCGCTCAAATGCGAAACATCCCGAGCGAGTGCTCGCCATTGCTCCGCTATATTCCGACATTGAGGCGGTGAACCGTTCTCTGCGTTTTAATATCGGCGCCGCGTTTTTGGGCATGCTCTGGCTGTGCGTCCCGATTGGCGCGCCCCTACCTCTGCTGATGCAGGTTGTTGAGGCGTCCTCTACTCAGCTCGGACTGCTTTCAGCCTCTTGGCAGGCCGCTATGCTTGTGCAAATCCCTGCGGCTCTTTTTTCGGAGAGCCTGCGGCGGCGCAAGTTCTTTTGGGCCGCTGCCTGCATCCCGCACCGAATCCTTTGGGGTGCTCCAGCGCTGATTCCCATTTTGCTTCCCGAACAGAAAGCGCAATGGCCCATCTGGATAATCGCCTCGCTTTCACTCAGTAATATCTTCGCCAACCTCGGCACGGCATCTTGGTCAAGCTGGATGGCAGACATTGTTCCCACAGAGACAGCTGGTGCGTTTTGGTCCATCCGCCAAAGGGCCGTTTCCGCCGGACTGATTGTCGGAACTGCATGGTATGGATGGATCTTGGATCACCAAAGCGCGCCGGAGAGTATGCGCGGCTTCCAATGGGTATTTCTACTCTGCGCGCTCTTCGGAGTATGCGATATTTTGGTTCACTTATTTGTGGATGAGCCTGCCCAAGGCCGAGTTGCGAACAACGTCTCATGGCGTGAGCGATTGCGCGCCCCCTTTCAAACGCCCGGCTTCGGAGCGCTCACCTTGGCCATGGCGGTCTGGACCGGGGCACAGTCCTTGGTGGGATACACGCTGGCGTTACCGGGTTTTTTCAGCATGGTGCACCTGCATGCCTCTTTCGGCGCCAATTATTCACAAGCATCTTATCTCTTTATTTCCGCAGCGTTAGGCGCGGCGATTTTCAGCCATAAATTGGGCGCTTGGATGGATAAAGCCGGTGCCGGAACGGTGATGCAAAAGCTAGTTTTTTGGGCACCAATCTCCCTGCTCACCTGGTGGCTGGCGGTCCCTGGCGATGCCGTTTTCTTAGGGCACAGATTTCCGATTGCAGTGGGATGGATGACCGTCACCGGCCTCGTTCAGGGCGGTCTCTATGTGGGCACCCTACTCTGCCAATTTCGCCTCACACAAATTTACATGCCCACTCATGGGCGCACGGTCGCGATGGCGCTACACTGGAGCCTCGCTGGTTTAGGCGGCGCCATCGGCGCATTCGCTGGCGGATGGATCAAGGGCGCTATTGAGTCCTCGGGCATGCCGACCTTCCTCGGTGGACGTTACCCCTATGACGTACTCGTTCTTTTGCACCTTGTTCTGGCATGGCTTTGCGTCCTGCCCTTATGCAGAAAACTGGCTCTCTCAGAACGTTCCTCCGCGCAATGAGCTAGTTGCAAACCTACAGCCTCTAAAACTCACTACTCCGTGGGCCGGCGGCGGCGCGGTCGTCGCGGTTGAATCTCCAGCTGAGGATGATGCAAAAACTCCTCATCGAACCCTTGACCAAGCGACATAGGGGGCATGTCGCCAAAATCCGCAGCAGGCAACGCCTCCTGATCAGACTGCCCGCCGCCCTTAAACCAAGTGCGCTCATCTTGACGCTGTAATTCGGCAGGCAAGACCTGAGCCCCGATGACCAAGCTTCCCGAAAAGATGCCCCCCTTTTCCACCGTGATTGCCCGCGCATAGACAGTGCCCTCCAACACGCCCTTTTTGTTGATCACCACCCTGCTCGCGCAAATGATAGTCCCGCGCGCCTTACCGTTAACCTCCACGGATTGCCCATAAGCCGGTGAGACAAACTCCACGTTAGCCTTGGGATGGATCACGAGTGACTTCGCATCGATCTCCCCCTCGTACTGTCCCGAAACCCGGACACTCGCCTCGCTCGTGCACAAAATCCGCCCTCGGAAACGGCCTTCGATCCGCGCGCAACCGCACAAAATTCGACTACTCGCAATGTCGGCGTCCTGAGAAATATGCACCGTTCCCTGCGTCTGAATAGTACGCGCAAACGGACCGGCTATCCGGAAGTCCCGGATATCGATGTAAGAGCCGCATTGAGGACAGAGACTCGACTGCGCTTCCGGCGGGACCTCGTGAGCCTCGCGGCAGCTAAAGCAAGTGACCACACGGGCGGTTTCCCGTGAGAACCACTTGGAGACCTTGTCAAAGAAGGAGGGTTCTTTGAGGCTGGCCGCCTCTTTGGCCAGAAGCTTTTCAATCGCAAAGTGTTGACCACACTGACGACAGAAAGTGCTTCTGGCGCTAACAGGTTCGAGTTGACTGAATCCGCACTGCGGACAATCGGCGCCGATCTTGTCGGCCGTTTGCTTGCGGGAGTTGGCCACGGAGGCCTAAAAGTTAGCAGAAACCAATGGCTTCTGCATGAGAATGTGTGGAGGGAAAAAAGTTTCCGCCGTCACCGCTTAGGGACGGGGAGGCACGCCACCTCCAACAGCGGCGGCGGGACGGGCATCGGGGGTGCGCACGATTTCGGGAGTTTTCATGGCAATCCGGTTGGGGGTGACCTCGGACTTCCCAACAAAGGTCGCGCCGTCTTCGATAACCAAGCGCGCCGCCTTGAGATCGCCATTAAGCACCGCGTGGCTCTTGAGTTCGCAGCGTTCTTCCACCGTGATATTGCCGTGAACCTTCCCGAAAACGGTCACTCCTTTAGTCTTAATTTCGCCGCGAATTTCGGCGTTTTCTCCCACCGTTAGCATTCCTGGGCTGATGATCTCACCTTCAACTTTACCGTCGATGGTCAGGTCGTTCTGGAACTTGATGGAACCTTTGATCTCCACATCAGAGGCGAGTATGTTCTTGGCGTTTGGGTTGGGGTTGGTGTCGGACATGGTAGTGTGGTTTTAGGGTTGAAAAGGGAACGGACTGATTAATTAAGGGAACGGGCCTTGGAATTGAATTTTTTGGGGGCGAGTTGTTAACGCCTCACTTCGAAGCTAGTTTTCAAGCTTACACTCGGAAAATCTGACAACTTCAAGAGCAACATCAGTTTGCTTATTTTGTTGCCGACTAAATCCGAAGATAGAGCTTTAGAACTTCTTTGTTTCGAAATCTAAGCCCCTCTTTTTCAGAGTCAACGCAGACGTTTTAATTTCTTTAACTCATGTAAAATCAATTACTTTCAAATCTGTAAAACTTTGGCACCTTCATCAAACTGCATCCTCCTGTACGCCAAGACTAACGTTCCACATGACTCGCCAGCCACCCCCAATCCTTCGAATCACCGATCTTCACGTCCTTCGCGACGGCCATCCTATCCTCACAGATCTTTCTTGGACGGTGCAACCCGGCGAGCACTGGGTGCTACTCGGGCCCAACGGATCCGGAAAATCCTCACTCCTTTCTGTTTTGAGCGGCTATTTTTTCCCTACTAATGGCAGCTTCGAGGTTCTTGGAAAATGCTTTGGGCGCAGTGACTGGCGCACCTTACGCTCACATCTGGGAATTGTTTCGGCGACGCTCGCCGCGATGGTGCCCCAAGACGAGCCCGCCGCCTTCAGCGTACTGACTGGAAGAGACGGCGGAATTGGCCTTTGGGCGGAGGTGAGCGAAGCGGAAGTCGAGGAAGCCCGCCGCAGTCTGGCGCAAGTCGAGGCGGAATCGCTGATGTGGAGAGAATGGCGGCTTCTGAGCCAAGGCGAACGGCAACGGGTGCTTATTGCCAGAGCGCTGATAAGCAACCCAGATTTACTCATATTAGATGAGCCTTGCGCCGGACTAGATCCAGCCGCGAGAGAACGATTTCTGCAATTTTTAGAGCGCCTACTGCAACGCAAAGGAGGCCCGGCCGTAATTCTGGTGACCCACCACGTGGAGGAAATCGTGACGGGATTTACGCATCTGCTGGCCCTCAAAGAGGGTTGCGTAGCGGCGAGCGGCCCAGTGGAAACAACACTCAATTCCTCAACGTTAACTAATGTTTTTCAAACCCCGCTAAAAGTGCTGCAACAAAACCAGCGTTACCGCTTGGAATTCCCTGAGCAAGATTTGGTCAATTAGTCCTTTGTCTGAACATTAGCCCTGCGGACGTAATCCGCGCAGCCCACCGCTCCGCTGAGGTTCGTCCAAGCCATAAATCAATCTGGAAACGCGTTAATAAGGCACTTTTGCGTCAGGGCACTTGCAGTTTAGTGACAAAAAGTTTACGCAGAGTTCGATGAAAAAGGTCGAAGCCATTATTAAGCCGTTCAAGATGGAGGATGTCAAAGAGGCTCTCCTCGAAGCGGGCATTGAAGGAATGACGGTTACCGAGGTCAAAGGGTTTGGACGTCAGAAGGGACACACTGAAATCTACCGCGGAAGCGAGTACACCGTGGATTTCCTGCCAAAGGTGAAGTTCGAGGTGGTCGTGCAAGATTCCGCCGTGCAGTCCGTCGTGCAGACCATTGTGAAGGCGGCACGTACCGGTAAAATCGGCGACGGCAAGGTGTTCGTGCTTGGAATCGAAGACGCGATCCGGATCCGCACTGAAGAGCGCGGCCACGAAGCACTTTAAGAAGCCGAGGCTCTCCTCGCATTCTTTTAACTGTGATAGACCTACCGGCTTGGCTCACCGCGGTGCTTTTGGGTGTAGTCGAGGGCCTGACGGAGTTCATTCCGGTTTCCTCTACTGGACACCTACTAATTGCCGAGCATTGGTTGCCCAGGCAAAGCGATCTCTTCAATATCTCAATCCAGTCAGGGGCAGTCTTGGCTGTGATCCCTCTTTTCGGACCGCGAATCGCGCAGCTAAGGCAATGGCGCGAACCTGCCAGCAAGCGGTTATGGGCAATGATCGGGGCGGCTTTTGGAATCACGGCCGTCGGGGGCGTGATTATGGAAAAGCTCCACTTTCGACTACCTGAGGCGCCGACCCCAGTGGCATGGGCCTTAATTGCAGGCGGCGTCGTTTTCATAGCGGTAGAATTACTAGTACGGCACAAGCCATTGCGCAACAGGCACACTTGGCCGGTGGCTGTCGTGGTGGGATTTGCGCAGTTAGTGGCGGCGATTTTCCCCGGGGCATCGCGCTCGGGCGTCACGATCATGAGCTCGATGGTGGCCGGAACTTCGCGGGTGACGGCCACAGAATTCTCGTTTCTCGTGGGCATCCCCACCCTTCTTGCTGCCGGTGCCCTCAAAGTCTTTAAGGCGCTCAAAAATGGCGCGCAGGAAGACTGGGGGCTCCTCCTTCTTGCGACGCTTGTTGCTGGGGTCGTCTCATTTATAACGGTCAAATGGATGCTCCGTTACGTGCAAACCCACTCCTTCATAGGGTTCGGCATCTACAGGATCAGCGTCGGAGTGCTACTTCTGTGCTTCTTGTAGGCGACGCCCTCCTGCAGTCTCTCAGCGGTGAAACTCTCCGAACTCCAAGCCACGCTCTCCGAGCTCAACGCCTCGCCTACCAAAAGTCTTGGACAAAACTTTCTCCACGACAAAAACTTAGCCGAGTGGATTATTTCCCAACTCGATCTCGCCCCCTCAGATCACTGGTTAGAAATCGGCCCGGGCCTCGGCTCTCTCACCCATCCCGCCAGCGAACGCTCCGCGCACGGGACCCTCATTGAAAAAGACGATCGGCTCATCGCATTCCTGCGGCAGCGCTATCCAAAACTCGATCTCGTTCACGGAGATGCGTGCGACTTTGATGTGCGCAACCTCTTCTGCGGTGGGCCTCTCAAAGTCCTCGGTAATCTCCCTTATTACGTCTCAAGCCAGATCCTCTTTAACTTTACCGCCGACGCCACGCCCGCCACCGTCCTGCTTTTTACCCTCCAAAAAGAAATGGCCCAACGCATGGCCGCCAGCGCCGGAGGTAAAGAATACGGGGCACCCACCGTCCTTATTGGGCGACGTTGGAAAGTCGAACTTCTGCGGACGCTTCCTGCCTCTGTTTTTCTGCCGGCCCCCAAGGTGGAATCCGCTGTCATCCGTCTTACCCCGCGACCTTCAGGAGAATTGCCCGCTTGCGCTGCAGCCCGGTACAATTCGCTCGTGAAGCTCGGCTTTTCACAGCGGCGCAAACAGTTAGGCAAGCTGCTCGCCCCCGCGCTTCCGCAATGGAGCGAAGCGGCCGCAGCCATCGGCGCCCCAGTCACCTCGCGTGCAGAATCGCTGTCTATCGAACAGTGGTGCAAACTCGCCGCCTGGACCCCAGACGGCCCTGCGACTGATCCCGCCACCGGTGCGCAGGACCTTCACGGCGAGAAATTCGACGTCGTCAATGCCCTCGACGAAATCACCGGCCAAGCCTCCCGTTTCGAGGTTCATACACAACGTCTACGCCACCGCGCCGTCCACATTTTCGTCTTCAACGCAGCGGGCGAACTTTTTCTCCAAAAACGCTCACGCTGGAAAGACGTGTGCCCACTGATGTGGGACTCCAGCGCGGCTGGCCATGTCAATGCGGGCGATGACTACGCAGAAACCGCTGAGCGCGAGTTGCGAGAAGAACTCGGAGTGGACGCAGCGGTTGAGTTTGTCGAGAAGATCGAACCTTGCGCAGAAACCGGAGAAGAGTTCGTAGGACTTTACACTGCGGCGCACGATGGTCCGTTTCGCCTACCTCCAGCGGAAATTGATTGTGGCGAATGGTTTACGCTATACCAGATTGTACGCTGGGTTGAGGCGAGGCCGCAAGACTTCGCTCCCGGCTTTCTCAAATGCTGGGATGTTTGGCGACGCGCCCGCTGCTGAAATCCACGGCGCATTGTTGCAGAAAAACCGCTCTTAATTAACCATCCTCCTCATGAACGCCGCAGCGACGCAGTCGTCGTTTTTAACCCGTTTGGGGAGCTTTATTCGGTTTTCTCACACCGTTTTCGCGCTCCCCTTTGCGCTGATCGCGATGTTCGTGGCTGCGCGAGGGCTCCCAAAAGTAGCGGTCTTTGGCTGGATCATAGTCTGCGCGGTTGCCGCAAGAACCCTAGCCATGTGCTTTAACCGCCTCATGGACTGGGAGATCGACAAGTTAAATCCCCGCACAGAGGGACGCCACAAGTTGGTTAGCAAACCACAGGCTTGGACGGTGCTCATTGCCAGCGGCGCACTGGCGGTCTGGGCGAGCCATCAACTGAACTTCCTTTGCTTCGCGCTCAGTCCGCTGATGGTGCTCATCCTTTGCTTTTATTCGCTCACAAAACGTTTCACGCCCTTCTCGCACCTCTTTTTGGGACTGGCGCTCTCGGTGGCCCCGATGGGCGCCTGGGCAGCGGTGCGTGCGACCTTGCTGGAGTTTGAGCCCTACATTTTGGCGACATCAGTGCTGCTATGGACCTTTGGCTTCGATCTCATTTACAGTACGTTAGACACAGAGTTCGACCGAGCTAACGGCCTCTTTAGTTTCCCCGCACACTTCGGTATTCCAGCGGCCCTGCGTACCGCAAAAGTTCTTCACTGCGCCGCAGCATTGGGCTTTTTAAGCTTCGGATGGATGGCACAACTAGGTGCGGGCTATACGGTTGGCTGCGCGATAACGTTAGTCGGACTGTTTTGGGAGCATCGCCTCGCCAGCACCTTGGAGCCCGCTCGCATCAACCAGGCTTTTTTTCAAATTAACGCCCTCGTGAGCCTGACCTTACTCAGCGGGACCTTATTCGACATCGCACAAAAGCTGTAGCAGACCTCATTTGCAGCCACTTTTGAAATTCTCCCACTTTTAGCTCTCCACAACCGCTTTACCCCTCAAGACTCCGCCTACACTTAGCCACCCCCTCAGAACTAAGAACCCAGAACAAAGAACTAAGAACTCCTCCCCTAAACCCCATGCGCTCCCCTATCCTGCTTTCCACACTCGCCCTCGCGGCGGCCGCTTTCCCCATTCGCTTCGCCGTTGCTGACGGCCCAAAAGACAATCACCCTGAGCAAGTCCGCCCTGTGCCACCTCCCGGAATTCCCGTACCGGATGCAGATCGGCAAGTGTTACAGGATGGCGTTAAGGCGCTGGGAGACCAGTTGGCGGGACTCCGCACCAGTTTAGTGAAGAAGCCAACGCTGTTGGAGTTGCTGCCGGACGTGGAAATCTTCCACAAGGCCGTGGATTGGGCGCTGCGTTTTGATGAGTTTTTCAAAGCTCAGGAATTCCAGACAGCGAAAACGCTTTTGGACGAAGGCATGGCACGCGCCAAAAGCCTGAGCGAAGGCCAGACTCCGTGGACCACCCAGACTGGCCTAGTGGTGCGCGGGTACCGTTCTCGCATCGATGGTTCAGTGCAACCGTACGGACTCGTAGTGCCAGCGGGTTACAACCAAGACGCACCCGTGGGATATCGCATGGATTTCTGGTGCCATGGACGTGGGGAAAACCTCTCGGAGCTCAGCTTTATTGATCAGCGGCGCAAAACGATGGGGGAATTTACTCCGGCTGGTGCGTTTGTGCTGCATCCCTACGGTCGTTACTGTAACGCCAACAAATTTGCGGGAGAGGTCGACCTGTTTGAAGCCTTGGAACATGCCCAGCGCAATTACCGTATCGACGCATCGCGTCTGGTCATGCGCGGGTTCTCGATGGGGGGCGCAGCGGCGTGGCAGTTTGCCGTGCATTTTCCCGGGCGCTGGGCGGTTGCAAATCCAGGCGCGGGTTTTTCGGAGACGCCTGAGTTTCTCAAGATTTTTCAGGGCGAATCTCCGGAGCCGACATGGTACGAACAACGTCTTTGGAACTGGTACGACTGCCCGGGTTGGGTGCGAAATCTGGCGAATTGCCCGACGGTGGCCTACAGCGGCGAAGACGACAAACAGCGACAGGCAGCCACTAAAATGGGAGAGGCCGCGCGCGAAGAAGGCTTCAATCTGACACACATCATCGGTCCCAAAACCGGTCACAAATATCACCCGGATTCCAAGATTGAAGTCGCCGCTTTAGTCGATCGCATCGCGAGCAAAGGAAAGGAAGCCTTTCCAGAAAACGTACATTTCACGACTTTCACTCTGCGCTACCCAAACTCACATTGGGTTACCGTACAGGGGCTTGGCCACCATTGGGATCAGGCGAGGGTCGATGCCCGTTTGGATCGCGCCAATCAGCAGTGCATCGTGAGCACGAGCAACGTCACTGCCTTCACCCTCCACTGCAAAGCCGGCGAATATCCCTTGGATCCGCTTAACGCTTTGCCCGTAATCATAGACGGCCAATCCGTGGTCGCGCCGCCGCCGCAATCAGACCACTCGTGGAGCGTGCACTTCCGGCACGTAAACAATCAGTGGTACCCGGTCGACGAACCTTGGCCGTCTGGACTTTCCAAACATCCTGGGTTGCAGGGACCCATTGATGACGCATTTTTGAGCAAGTTCATCGTGGTGCGCCCCACCGGCACGGCGATGCATCCAGAGACTGGTCGCTGGGTGGAGGCAGAGCTTGCTCATTTCGTGACCCAATGGCGCCGCCAGTTCCGTGGTGAAATCACGGTGCGCGACGACAAGTCGATCACAGACGAGGATCTTTCCAGCGCCAATTTAATTTTATGGGGTGATCCAGCAAGCAATTCTCTGATTGGAAAAATTGCGCCGAAACTCCCCTTCCAATGGAGCAGCGACTCTCTCGATATAGCGGGCAAACGCTATTCCTCCGGCAGTCATTTGCCTGCTCTTGTCTATCCTAACCCGCTGGCTTCAGAGCATTACGTCGTACTCAATAGCGGTTTCACCTACCGGGAATACGACTACCTCAACAACGCGCGCCAAACCGCCAAGCTCCCAGACTGGGCCGTATTGGATGTGAGCATCCCTCCCACCACGAGGCTGCCCGCGGGAATCGCCAACGCTGGCTTCTTCGGCGAGTTCTGGGAAATCACCGCCCCGCACTAAGCGGGGGACGAACGGCCGCCTTAAATCTTGGCGTAGGCGTGTCCCTCGTTCTGGTCGATACGTTCGGGGCGGCCTTTGTGAGAATAAATGAGCTTGGTGTGATCGATGCCGAGCAAGTGCAAAATCGTGGCGTGCAAGTCGTGGACGTGCAGTTTGTCCTCCACGGCGTAAAGCCCGAGATCGTCCGTGGCCCCGATAGTGCGCCCGCCTTGAAGGCCACCGCCAGCCATCCACATCGTGAATCCGCTCGGATTATGATCACGCCCATCGCCCGCCTCACTCATGGGAGTTCGACCGAATTCGCCGCCCCAGATGACAAGCGTCTCGTCCAACATACCGCGCACCTTTAGATCGCTCAGAAGGCCCGCTATAGGCTGGTCCACAGACTGACAAAGTTTCGAGTGCGCCTTTTCGATGCCCTTATGACTGTCCCACTTGCTTCCTGCGCCGCTATAAAGCTGGACGAAACGCACCCCGTTTTCCACCAGTCTCCGCGCCAGCAAACAGTTGCGTCCGAACACCGCCGTTTCCTCTTTATCCATGCCGTAAAGCTTGCGGGTCGCCTCGGTTTCCTTGCTTAAATCGACGGCTTGCGGAGCCTCAGCCTGCATGCGGTACGCCAACTCGTAGCCTCGGATACGTGCCTCCAACTCCGTGTTATCCGAGCGGGTCTCACCAAATTGCCGATTCAGAGCGGCTAGGAAATCGAGCTTGTCGCGCTGACGTTCGTTAGAGACGCCTTTCGGATTGTCGAGGTACTTAATCGGCACACCCTCAGCATTGAACTCCACGCCCTGATAAACCGCCGGCATGAAACCATTGCCCCAGTTGCGCACCCCGTTGACGACCGTTCCCTCGCTATCCTTGATCACGACAAAGCCCGGCAAATTCTCATTCTCCGTGCCCAACCCATAGCTCACCCATGCACCAAGAGAGGGACGTCCGCCAAAAACTGAACCCGTATTCATGGAACACACGCCTCCCGCGTGGTTGATTCCGCTGGAAACACAGGAGCGAATTACCGTCAGGTCGTCAGCATGGCGCGCCACATTTTCAAACCAGTCGGAGATCCAAAGACCGCTTTTTCCCCGCTGTTTCCACTCGCGCTTGCACTCCAGAAGCGGCGCATTGACCTCCCCCATCGCAGTGAGTGGCGGCTTGAAGCTACTGGGGAGACGCTGACCTGCTAACTCGTTGAGCAACGGTTTGTAATCAAAGGTGTCCAAGTGACTCGGACCGCCCTCCATAAACAGAAAAATCACGTTCTTCGCTCGCGCACGGTGATGCGGGATTTTCGCAGCAACCGGATTAAGCGCCGTCGAAGAAGCCAGCAGTGATGGCTGCGAAAGCGCGGCGAGCGCCACGGCACCAAATCCACATCCGGCGCTCTGGAGGAACTCGCGGCGAGAAGTCGGCTGTTGAATACGTTCGCAGGACATAAGTTTAGTGAAGATAAAGAAACTCGTTACTGTTGAGCAAAACTTGGCAGAGATCGGCAAACGCCTGCCTGCGGGGATCGGCACCTTCCGTAGCCTTGCCGTCACCGCTCCAAGCCCACAATTCGCCCACGCCGCTCTTCGCGTTCCAAAGGGCAAGCGCATTGGTCCAACGGGAGGCGTCCGCCGTCCAGTCCGCCTCCGACAGACGCCCGCTCACCAGACGCAACGCCTCAATCGCCCCGTCCCACTGATGCTGCGGCGCGCGCTTGTTTATCCCGCCGACCACGAAAGAAGACGCACCATAACCCAGCTTGCCCTTCAGCGCGTGCGACACAACCGCCGTTTGCGCTGCGGCTTCCGGTTGCTCAAGATCCTTCAACCGAAACGTCACCGTATGGTCCGCGCAACTCACCGTAACCACCACGTGGTAACGATGCCCCAATTCCATGCGCAGATTTGACACCACTACCTCATACCCGATATTCGCGTTTTCATCCTCGCCCACCATCTGGACAATCAGGTTGCGCGGCTTGAAGCGCGACTTTTCTCCCGTGACCCCAAGGCTCCATCCGTACGCCTCAATGTTGTCCTTACCCCCATTCCAACGGGACGCAATGGTGCGCACCGCGGCGTTAGCATCCACAGAGTCCAGACGCACGATGGCTTCCACACTAAAGTCGTCCCCCTCCCACACATTCCCCTGATCCAGAAGTCGTTCGTGCTCCGTTTTTTCACGAAAAGTCCCAGGGCCGCCCTCCACGCGCAAACTAACCGTCGGAGCCTTGTCTGGACCGCCCAGACGCTTGCTCAAAAATGCGTCTGCCGTCTCGCGTTCACGCGGGGTTGGAGTCCGGCCCAAAATCAACTCCCAAGCGCCATCCACCGTCTGGACACGACTGGCAAGCTTACGAGCCCGCGCCAAAGGCCAGTCTCCATTTAGCAGCAGCAACGCCTGAGTGGGAGTCGTTGTGCTCTGTCGTTCCGCGGTACTCGAGAATCCGGAGGGCGCATCGAGGCTGCGCAAAAGCTCATTCTGACTATTACGCTTTTTGATGGTGTAAATCGAACGGCGCGTCGCGTTGGCGTCCTCAGAAGCCCCGCCCGGCTTAAGGTCCAGCTCACCGCTAGCCGCTAACATCGCATCCCGAACTTGCTCGGCATCAAGACGCCGAGGGTTGAAACGCCAGAGGTACTTGTTCGCTGGATCAATTTTAAGCGCTACGCCCGAGACCTCGCGCCGAGCAGTTTGCCCATACGTTGCCGACAACATGATCTCTCTATGTAGCTGCTTCAAACTCCATCCCTGCTCCACAAAGCGACGGGCCAGCCAATCGAGAAGTTCGGGATGCGACGGCTTCTCCCCCAGTTTTCCGAAGTCGCTGGAGGACGCCACCAAGCCACGGCCAAAATGATATTGCCATACGCGGTTAACGATGACCCGAGTGGACAGCTGATTATCCGGCCGCGTAATCCAGTCCGCCAGCGCCGAACGTCGCCCAGTGGAGGAGCCCACGGAGGCGATCTTAGGTTCGCCCGGCTCGAGCAAAGTGAGAAATCCCGGAGCCACTTCCTGCTCGCCCTTTCGCGTCTTGAACGACGTCGGCGGAGCGGTCTGCCCCACATCCGTGGCCACAAACGCATCCAGTAACGGCTTGGGTTTGAGCGAATCAAACGTCTTGAGCTCCTCTTGCAACTGTTTGTACTTCGCCTTTTCCTCGTCGCTCTTGAAACTCTTGAGCGCGTCAAAAGTGCGCCGTGCGCGCGTCAGTTGCCGATTGCATAAATTCACCAATTGCCGCTCAATCGGCTCCCGTTGCTCCTCGGTCTTTTGCATCATGCCCTGCAACTCGTCGTTAAAGCGCTTCTGGGCGCGAGCGACACTTTTTTCAATCTGTGGCTCAACCATCGCCGCGATCTTCCCGCGAACTTCCGCAGTCGCCTTCTCCCAAGCCTCTTGCTGAACCTGATAAGCGGCCTTCTCCTCGGGCGTCGCCAACTTCATGTCGTCGCGCCATTGCACTGGGGCAAAAAACGCGCGCAGCCGGAAATAATCCTTCTGGAGAATCGGATCAAACTTGTGGTTGTGACAACGGGCGCAGCCAAAGCTCAGCCCGAGAAACAACTCCCCAGTAGTGTCCGTGATATCAGTTAAAATGATATCCCATTGGCCACGTACATCAGCCTGATTCCATTCATAGATGGGATTACGCAAATAAGATGTGGCGATGAGAACGTCGGGATTTTCAGGCGCGATCTCATCCCCAGCGAGCTGTTCCCGCACGAACTGGTTGTACGGCTTGTCGGCGTTGAGACTTTTGATGACCCAATCGCGATAAGGCCACACCGCCGGACGGAATTCATCAGCGTTATAACCATCGCTTTCAGCATAACGCACGAGATCCAGCCAGTGCTGTCCCCAACGTTCGCCGTAGTGGGGGCTGGCGAGCAGGCCGTCGATGAAACGAGCGCGGGCCCCCGGCGATGAGTCGCTTACAAAACTCGCCAACTGTTCCTCCGTGGGGGGAAGCCCGTGCAAATCCATCGTCGCACGGCGAACAAACTCCCGCGCATCCGCCTCTGGCGCTGGAGTGAGATTCAGCTCCGTATGCTTTTGAGCGATAAACCGGTCGATGTCATTGCGAGCCCAATTTCCCGAAACCGCTGGAGGTTCGATTTTTGCGAGGGGTTGAAAGCACCAGAACTTGCGCTGCTCGTCAGTAAAACCGCCCTCAGAAAGCACGACACTAGCCGTTGCCGACTCCGGCCAGGGTGCTCCGAGCTGGATCCATTTTTCGAGAATGGCCACCTCGCTGTCAGGAAGCTTCTCCTTGGGCGGCATCTGAAAGTCGGACTTTTTGTAGCGAATCGCTTCAATGAGCGGCGATTCCTCCGGTTTGCCCGGAACCAGCGCTGGTCCAGTGTCCCCACCCGCTTTGAGATAGCCGATATGATCCGCTCGCAAACCACCTTTTTGCTTCTTCTCCCCGTGGCACTCATAACAACGGTTTGCGAGAATTGGGCGCACTTCGTTCTCGAAAAACTTATCCAAAGCACGCCGCGCTTCGTCTTCCGCGCCAAAAGCACGGATGCCCAGAAGGAGGTAGCAAAATAGGGTTAGTTTCTTCATGGCCGCTGGGAGGGTGCGCGAATACGCCACACGGAAGCCTTAATAGGGGAATCCCCAAGGTAACAATTTGTTAGCTTGCTATGTGCTCCACAGAAAACACCTGAGACTGAAGGTTAGCGATCCACTGTTTTCCCTTATAAGTCACATGCAAATATTTCAGAGCCTCGGGCAGGTACGGGCGCACGACATTCCAGAAAAAGGACGCGTAACCCTTTCGCATATCCTCAGGATGCGCATAGCCGAGCTTGCTATTTTGCCCTAACTGCTCGAATTCATAGAAAAGCGCGGGAACTTTGCGCAGATAACCAGGGTCGCCAAGCTGACCAATAAAATCGGCCGCGCGAGCCAGCCCTGCGTAGGATCCGGTGACTTGATATTCCTTGTCCGCTGGCGGGGGAAACCGAGTCATTTCGATGAATGAACAGATCGCGTCAACATTCAGGTCATCCACCATGTCGCTCTCGAAGCGCTCGCGCACAAACAACTGACTGCGGCTCACATGAAAAGGCGTAAGTGCCGCGTCGGTTGATCCTTCTGGAAGGAGGAAAGTCTCCGTGCCGTGACCGGTCGCGTAGTGAGGATGGGCATCTGCCCGACAAACGCCACGGACATAGCCGATGTCGTGAAAAAGGAGCGCCAAAATGAAGTTGAGCCAATCGCCCGGAGCAACTCCTCCCTCGCTCAAATGTTTCCCAATGAGTATTTCCTGCCCCACAGAAGTCACCAACATCGTGTGCTCCACATTGTGGTAGAGCATGTCTGAGTTACCGATATTTTCTAGAGCCAATCGTCCCGCCCAAGCGATTAAGGGGCCGATCTCGGGTTTCAATTGGCCATAGTTGCGGCGATAGGAGATTTCCAGACTTTCTGTAAAATTTTCTATGACCAAATTTTGGTTATTGAGCATACAACTTACCTATTAGTATCTGCAAAGAGTGAACAGCAATCTTAAGGAATGACATCAAGAATCCCACCTTAAACGATTGTTACTTTGCGCGGGTAACACCGAAGTTGAGGTAAAAAGCCCATTCCATCGTTTTCAATCCAAAGCATTCCACTAAAAACCGTAAAGCATTCTCATGAAAACCACACATATCATTCTCCTACTGCTCGCTCTCAACACCGCTGCCTTCGCGCAAAATCCTTCTCCAAAACTCCAGCTCGCCAGAGACGTCATTGCCGCCACGCAAGCGGACAAAATGTTCGACGGCATGGCTCTGCAAATAAAGCAGATGGCCTCCCAAATGGCCCCCAACTCCGGCCTCACGCCCGAACAGCAACAGAAAAACGAGGCGCTCCAAGCGAAAATCACGGATCTCACCATGAGCTTTGCCAAAGAGATCCTTACCAAAATGGACCAGATCTACGCCGACGTTTACAGCGAGGCAGAACTGAATGCGATGAAATCGTTTTTCACTTCACCCGAAGGCAAATCGATGACCGCTAAACAACCCGCTGTCATGGCTCATATCATGCCGCTAGTGATAGAATTCCAGCAAAGCCTCGAACCCAAAATTAAGAAAATTATCGAAGAGTCGGCCGCAGCCAAATAGGACTGCGATGAAGTAAGGATTTGACCACGGCGGAGTAAAATGGTCAGAAGGGTGCGAGGGACGAAATTGGTCTGAAAGGCGTTTTAGCGCAATAAATTCTACCAATGGCGATTCACTACAGATATAGATGGGCAGGTGAATGCACCTCTCTCCAAGCCTTGGTGGAACGCCCTCTACTGCGCCTGCGTTCTAATCTCAGTCTTTGCCCACGAGGCTTGTGCAGAACAGCGCTTTTTATTAGCCGCTGATAATCAGGTTATTGAGGTCGATCGCCAAGGGAATGTGACCGATTCCATCGCCAAGCAGGGACACTCGGGGATCTACGAGGCATGGCGTCTTCCGGACGGCGGCCTAGTGTACGCACATCGAGGCGGACTCGCTGTATTTGACGCTCAAAAGAAGCTGGTTCTTTCACATCCAGCGCGAGCAGGGGCGAAAGGCACGGAGGCAAACAGTTGCGCGGTGCTTTCGGGAGGAGCGAGGTTTGCACTCATGGATTCGGGCGTGTGCCAAATTCGCGTGATCGACCGCTCGGGCAAACTACTGAGTGAAACGCCTCTCCCAGAACTCGAGGAAGGCGGTTTGCATGGACGTTACCGGACAATTCGTGTGGCGGCAGGAGAGTCAGCGTTTTGGGTAGCGCAATATGAACGGAAGACTCTTTTGAGGGTGGAAGAAAGCAGCGGGAAAATTTTACAGACGATAGATCTCACCCCGCTGCTACGGACAGTTTCGACTGCACACAAGGCGTTTGGATTGACTCCGCTTCGGGATGGAGCGCTTTGGGTGGCAACCTCTACGGGACGGGAGTTGCTGCTTATAAGGGCGAATGGAACGCTGCAACGGTCGTGGAATGCACAGGAAATGGGGTTAACGTGCAGGTACCTTCTTGGGACGCAGCAACTGGAAAACGGGCACCTTCTTGTTTCATGTGGCGATTACCACCTCAAAACGCCTGAGGAGGGGCGCGATCTGTTGGCGGAAATTGATGCCGAGGGAAAAGTCGTGTGGCGACTGACGCGCGAGCAGTTGGTGGATCAAATCGAGGGAGTCGTGGACTCCAAAAGTGGGCTGGAGGAAATGCGGACCACCAATGTCCACGCCTATGATAACGAGCGACTCGGCGAAGTGTTGAACATCATCCGTTAACAAAGTTCTCCCCAGAGCGATGAACCTCCCTTCATTTTCCAAAACGGGGCGAATAAGGCGGCGATGCGCTCCCGTTTTTTTCTCGAATCTCTTACCAAGTGCGAAGTGGCTCGTTTGGGTGCTTGCGCTTGAAAGTGTAACAGCCCAAGCCTCGACGGAACCAGCTTCAGCTGACCTTTTTAAGGAGCTTGCACCGATGCTCGAAAACCACTGTGCAGAGTGTCATGATCAGGATACCGCGAAAGGTGGGCTTGATCTTGGCAAACTTCCCAAGGATTTGCAGGATCGCGCGCTTCGAGACCGATGGATTCGCATCCACGACCGGCTGGAAAAGGGAGAAATGCCTCCAAAAAAAGCGGATCTATCCGAGGGAGACAGAGCGGAAATGCTCCGGGTTCTCGGGGGCGGCATCCTGAAGGTCGACCGCGCAGAGGTCGCAGCGCGCGGTCGTGGGCCCCTGCGCCGCTTGAACCGCGAGGAGTATCAGAACAATCTTCGCGACCTGCTGCAAATGCCCCAACTCGATATCCGCGATATGCTTCCGGAGGATCGCGAAGGGCATCACTTTAACAAGGCGACTGAGACTTTGGATATGTCCCGTGTGCAGCTGACGGCGTATCTGGATGCGGCGGAGGCGGCGTTGCGGGCAGCCATGGTGTCGCAAAAGGAGCCGCCGAAAGTCGAGCGGTATCGAGCGGTCGGGACTCGCTTATTTCCGGGACTGAGTACCTTTGGAAACCGAGAGGCGATGTTTTTTGCAAGAGACGGTGACGCAGTGAAAATCGACGCGAAGATGCCGAAGGAGGAAGCGGCAAAATGGGATGGGGATGAAGGTTTGGAGTTGGCGCTATTTCGCTCTGCGCACTGGCCGTATTACGGCTATCCGAAAGGTTTCGTGGCAAAGTTGGCGGGGGATTACCGGGTGCGTTTTTCGGCGAGGGCGGTGCTGCAGTTGGCCGGCTACAAAATTGTGTCGGCTCAGCAACCCCAGGCGATAACCTTTCGCGCGCGCAAGCCATCCGGTCCAGATGTTTCAGGCGATGTGCGGGCCACTGGCGGAATTCTTGATGTTCAACCGGAGTGCGGCGTCTATGAGACGACGGTCCTCTTAAAAGGCGGCGAGACATTTGAATACAGCCTGCTGGGATTGCCTGTCCCCCTTGCCTTTAACATTAACGGCGGGGCACCGACATACCGTTATCCTCCTCTACCCGATGGAGGTCAGCCAGGGGTTTCCTTTCAATGGTTAGAGGTCGAGGGGCCATTGGCTCCGGCTTCTTGGCCACCGCAGTCTCACAAAGTTCTCTTCGACGAATTGCTTGTAGATACAAACCCAAGTGACCCGAAAGCGGAAGCCAAGCGCCTATTGCGCCGCTTTATTGCGATAGCACTCCGAGAGTCGATGCCAGAAGAGGAAATCGAAATGTTCGAAAAACTGGTGCTGGGGCGGCTTGAGAAAGGGAATCCTTTTTCTGAGGCCCTATTGGCTGGGTACAAAGCCGTGCTGTGTTCCGGCCATTTTCTCTACGTCCGAGAGCCCGCGCGGGCGGAGGATCATTTTGCGGTGGCGGCCAGACTCTCGTATTTCTTAACCAACACGCGTCCCGACGAGAAGCTCAGCGAATTAGCGCGAGCGGGCGCGTTGAGGCGTAAGGCCGTTCTCCGTTCAGAGGCGGAGAGACTCCTTGCGAGCGAGGGATTTGAGCGGTTCATCCGCAACTTCACTGCGTATTGGTTGAACCTCCGACACATACGCCGTGACGATCCGGACATTCGACTCTATCCCGAATATCGATTTGACGACTATCTCGTGGAAAGCATGGAGATGGAAACGCGCGCGTTTGTGAGCGCGATGATTCGGGATAATCTGCCGGCGAAAGTGTTGGTCGATGCAAACTTCGTCTACGCCAACGACAGTCTCTCCAAGCACTACAGCTTGCCGCCGCTTGCAGGCTCTTCTGTGCGAAAGGTGCCTGTCCCCAAGGAGAGTCCGTATGGCGGCCTTCTGACTCAGGCGTCTGTGTTGAAGGTGACCACAAACGGGACGACCACATCGCCAGTCGTGCGCGGCGCTTGGGTGATGGAACGTCTCATCGGACAGCCGCCGCCTCCCCCACCGCCGAGCGTGCCCGCTGTGGAACCGGATATTCGCGGAGCGAAAACCATCCGCGACTTGCTTGCGCTCCACACAAAAAACCAGTCCTGCGCGGCGTGTCATGCGAAGTTTGATCCCGCGGGGCTTGCGTTGGAAAACTTCGATATTCTCGGTGGCTGGCGCTCCCAGTACAGGGGACTGGAAGAGGGACAAAAGGTAAGTGGGATTGATCGCGCAGGACATGATTTCACGTACACCATTTCGGCGCCCGTGGATGCCAGTGGGAAACTGCTGGACGGCACGACCTTTAAGAACATCCAAAACCTCAAAGCGATACTCGCGTCAAACCCACGTCAACTGGGCCGCAACCTCCTAGAGCAATTCACGATTTATGCGACGGGCACGCCGGTGCGGTTTTCCGATCGCGCCCAAGTCGAGGAAATCCTGGACGCTTGTGCGATCGACGGATTCCGCGTGGGCGATCTGCTGTTCGGTTTAATTCAGAGCCGTATTTTTCTAGGCAACCCCGGCTGCGAGTAACCCCTCTTTACCATGAACGCTCCCCATGTTTCCCCCTCTGTTGCAATGTTTGCGCGCCGTTCCTTTTTGAAAGGCGTTGGCGTGACGCTCGCACTCCCCTTGCTGGAATGTATGAGCCCAGTTTTCGTGCGTGCACAGCAGACGCAGCTACCACGCAGGATGTTGTTGATTTCAAATAACCTTGGCATCCTCCCAAAGTTATTTTTTCCCACCACGACCGGTGCGGACTACGAGCTTTCGCCGTATTTGAAGGAGCTCTCGGAATTTCAAAAAGACTTTACGGTGGTGAGCGGCCTTTCGCATCCGGGGGTGGTCGGCGGACACAGTACGGAGAATTGTTTTTTGACCGCTGCACGTGGACCAACCAAGAGCGGGTTCCGAAACCAGATTTCGCTGGATCAGTTTGCTGCGGAAAAAATGGGGCAAGTCACCCGGTTTGCGTCGCTGAATCTTGGAGTGAATATCGACAAGGGTAACCGTAGCCTTTCCTGGACTAGGGACGGAGTGTTGCTGCCGGCGGAGGACAACGCTCTGTCGGTGTTTCGGAAAATGTTTTTGCAGGGTAACCCGCAGGAGGTGGCCGCGCAACTGCACCGCTTGGAAGAACGGGGCAGCATTTTGGATACGCTGCTCGCGCAAACCAAGAGCTTCAGCCGGTCTTTGGGGCAAGACGACAGACACCGGATAGAGCAATATTTCACCTCCGTGCGCGAAGTCGAAGAGCGCCTCACCACCGCACGCGAATGGGAACTCAAACCCCGGCCTTCCACCAAAGAAAACGAGCCGCCAGAGGTGAAGGATAAGAAACGCTTTTTTGAAAAGTTCGAACTTCTCCTCGCGATGGCGCGCTTGGCATTTGAATCGGATTCCACCCGAATCGTGACACTCATGGTCGATGCCTTTGCGACGCCGGTTTTCGAGTTACACCAAAACCAGAGCACCACAGACGGGTATCACAATCTGAGTCATCACGGGCAGGCGGCGGAAAAGGTCAAACAACTCGAGGATGCCGATTATCAGCAGATGGGACTTTTGCGAAAGCTATTCTCGGAGCTCGCGGCGAAAGAGGAGCAAGGGCGCAGGCTGCTGGACCACACGATGGTGCTTTATGGCAGCAACATGGGAGACGCCAACACACACGACAATTCCAATTTACCGATCCTGCTCGCAGGAGGGGGTTTCCAGCACGGGCAGCATCTCGCGTTTCCAAGGGACTCAAACGCGCCGTTGAGCAATCTGTTTGTCTCGATGCTGCAGCAGCTGGGACTGAATGTGGAAAGTTTCGGCTCCAGCACGGGAAGGCTGAACGGACTGGAGAGCGCTTAAGCGGGTTTGTGGCACGGCGCAGTTCCCAGATTTTATGGCGATTAAAACAATCGATTCTTCCAAAAGGCAGAAGGGTTCAACCCCAGAGGATTCCTCAGTTAAGGCTTCCTCCGCCTCAAAAATGAGCCGTGAATTTGAGCGCGAGGCCGGTTCGGACAACGAGCTGGGCGATAAAATTAAAGCACCTAAAAAAGCGAGTTTTGCGGTGCGTGATTCCGGTGTTCAAACGCCGGCGCTGGATCGTGCGCTGGCACTTCTCGAGTACATCAGTGCGCAATCCGAAGGCGCAACTGCGGCGCAGATCCGGAGCGCGCTTGGCTTTTCGGCCAACCTGGTTTTTCGACTGACCAAAGCATTGATCGTTCACGGATATGTTGAACGCGATGCGGATGAGGGTCGCTTTTTACTTTCCCAAAAAATGCTGATGCTTGTGCAGCCAAAGAAAGACGAGCGCAGCCTTGGACAGATCGCCTGGCCGACTCTTTGCTGGCTACGCGACATGACTGGTGAGTCGGCGCACATTGGGATTCGTGCGGGGTTTGAATGTGTGGTTTTGGAGCGAGCAATTGGACTCCATCTTTTCAAGTTTTACGTGGAGGCAGGCGCCCGCGGACCGCTGCATGCGGGGGCACCGGGCAAGGCCATGCTCGCGTGGTTACCCGAGAATGAACTGCAGCAAACTCTTAAAGAAATGCCACTTGAATCGTTGACGAAGCACACCATCACTTCGAAGGCGGCGCTTGAGCGCGAACTCCTCCAAGTTAAGGAAAAGGGTTACGCGATGGATTTGGGAGAAACTTTGGA
>Ga0114967_10000499_pt1 | contig 33555 bp, 43 predicted proteins | sample M_130628_MF_Meta_FD_92639 | JGI IMG/M metagenome (GOLD analysis project Ga0114967, IMG submission 92639) | Freshwater microbial communities from Lake Montjoie, Canada to study carbon cycling - M_130628_MF_MetaG | ecosystem: Environmental > Aquatic > Freshwater > Lake | place: Lake Montjoie...
CGCGGGCGGGGGGGGGGGGGGGGGGGGGGTGAATTGAATACTGAAGAACTAAGCAATCATTCCCCATCAAAAGACGCAATCCTTATTGGCCAGCGTCTGTTTACAAAGGTCGGTGCCAAATGATGACAAAAACTGGGTTCGACGCAGTCAAACCGCTGGACAGCATCAGCGGCCTTGAGCGCAAGCAGCTGGCCAAGTACTTCGGTCGCATCGGTCGCGGCGTGAATTGCAGGCTCGACGTGCCCGTGCTGGTCATCGGTGACATCAAGTGGGCAGCCAAGATCTTTGGCGAGCTCTCAGCCAAGCTGGAGCACCTTGGCTTCAAAGATGAACGCAGCGACATCTGGCGAATCATGGCAGCCAGATCGCACATGGAACAGGCCCGGTCTGACTTGGCCATTGTTAACAAGAAGGTAGAGGCCACAGCGGTCTACAAAAAGCTAAACCCGAAAGTCAAATGAGCGCTACCTGTAGTGGTAGCTCGCGCATTGACCTTTGGTCTGTGTATTCTTTGAAAAACAACAGATGAAGGGATTGGAAATGAGAACTTTAAATGTACGGACAGTTAAATTTAATTGTCCTAGTAGTAGCGCTTCACAGCAGTTGAGTACTATCATGGCAAAATTTCAGATGAAACCCACTTTATACGATGCATATTGTGATTATCCAGAGGCACACACTACCGGTAGTGTAAGTAATTTAGAGCGAAAAAGACCCTTCAATACGGGCAAAGTGGTGATTGGTGGTGCCTATGTGCCCACCCAGCGCCAGCATCCAGACGCTGACGAAATACTCATCCAGAGGGCGCTTCTAAGCAAGCGCCAGCGTGTCCAGTACCCGTTTGATCTGGCCATATATGGCCTTGCCGTGGTCGCCGTGGTCGTCATCATCTGGGTGGCTTGATCATGGCAAACACTCAATCAGCAGCCATTGGCCGGGCCTTGCGCGACAGCCAGCTGGACATGTTTGAACTCAGAGACACAGAGTTCCTGAGTCACTGTCGGCAACTAGCAGTAGCGGTTGCCCGCCAACAAGGCACCGTGTGCATCAATGACGTAAGAGCACAGGTCACCTTGCCACCAAACCTGCACCCATCAGTCTTCGGTGCGGTTTTCAAGTCATCTCAATTTGAGGTCTGCGGCATCACCAATGCCACGCATGCTTCAGCTCACGCCCGAATGATTCGGGTTTACAAACTGGCTAAATAATAGGAGCAATAAATGGTCAACAAAGTCACGCCCGACACAATGATGTCGGCATCTCGGTTGCCATCAATCATGGGTCTGTCGAAATATCAGACCCCGAATGATGAGCTTGAATTTTCAATCAACGCACTTCGGGGCTTGGAGCGCCCCGACATTGGCAACGAAAGCATGGCATGGGGAAATACCCTAGAGCCATTAATCCTGGCCGAAGCTGCCAAGCGCTTGCAGCTAATTGACTTGGTCACCGATCACGACAAAGCTTTCTTCCATGATGAGATGCCCTTATGTTGCAGTCTGGATGGGTCAGCCTACAGCCTTGGCCAAGTGGTCACCACCGACACTGAGGCAGGCATCTACGTCATTGGCCAAGACTCAATCCAGCTTGACGGCATGGGTGTCATTGAGGCCAAGCTGACCGGCATGGATGCCGAGGACATTCCACCACTGTGGCGCGGCCCCATCCAGCTGCAAGCTCAGATGGACATTGTCAAAGCGAAGTGGGGTTGCTTGGCCACCCTGTACCGTGGCACCCAGCTACGTCTGTTCCTGTTTGCCCCGCACCAAGGCACTCTTAATCGAATTCGTGATGTCACGATTGATTTCCAGCTGCGGCTTGAGAACTGGAAAGAGACTGGGTCTGTTGAGTACTACCCACCCCAAGAGGGCGAGCGCTGGCCAGATACTCGCGGCATTTATCCTGTTGACGAAGAGGTCATTGAGCTGGATGCGTCTGCAACAAAACTTGCCCAGCGCATCTTAGATGCAAAGCTCACTTTAAAAATTACCGAGCAAAACATAGCTGATACTGAACAAAGCCTAAAAGACCTTATTGGGGTATTTACTACGGCAAAGGTTGGCAACTTTATTATTAAATGGCCAGTCCGGTCCTACAAAAGCCAGCCAGAGAAGGTAGTACCAGCCAAAGAAGCATATTCAATTCGTCAATCAAATTTAACAATCAAGGAGACAGTCAAATGACTAAACAGCAACAAGTGCAGAACGCACACGCCATAGCAACTGTCGCAATCCTTGAGGCAATGCCAGACTTGAGCATTGACCAAGCTGGAAAAATTGTTGAATCTATTGCCACACTGGTTTTTGAAACCTTGCGCGCAAATTTAGACGGGGAAGAGTAATGCAGCTGACAACTACAAGCCAGCGTGGCTTTGCGCCAGCAACGCTGACCGAGGCCATTACCTTTAGCGAGATGTTGTCCAACAGCAACATGGTGCCCAAGGCCTACCAAGGCAAGCCTCAAGACATTCTTGTCTGTGTGCAGTGGGGCATGGAAATGGGATTGGCACCCATGCAAGCCTTGCAAAACATTGCGGTGATCAATGGCAAGCCATCGGTCTACGGCGATGCCATGATGGCGCTGGTGCAGGCCAGCTCTGTCTGCGAAGACGTTGAAGAGTACTTTGAGAACGAAGGCACACCTAACCCCATAGCTGTTTGCATTGCCAAGCGCCGTGGCCGCAAGCCTGTGACTGTGAAGTTCTCACGCGAAGACGCGCAGCGAGCTGGTCTATGGGGCAAGCAGGGGCCGTGGACGGCATACCCTCGGCGCATGCTTCAGATGAGGGCAAGGGGTTTTGCGCTGCGGGACTGTTTCCCAGATGTCCTCAAAGGCTTGATCAGCGCCGAGGAAGCGCAAGACTACCCGGATGAGGCCAAGCCAAGGCCGGTGGCCAAGCCAGCTAACCCGCTGGACATGGTGACCAAGCCTGAGCCTGTGGCCATCCCAGTTGTGGCCAGCGAGCCAGACATTTTTGACGCTGAGCTAATTGACAGGGTTAAGCCAGAGCTGGTTGAGGTGTTGGCTGATATCCCGCAGCCGGTTGATGACAGCGTCCAGCCCGTTGGCTTTGCTTTGCTGGTGCCCGGCAAAGAGGAGCCATTCTCATTGCATCAACAGTTGGATGAGTGGCAAGATGCCTACGAAGATCTGGCCGACAAAACAGCTAGAGCTGGCAAGCGGCCAGCCCGTGAGCGCATGACCGCTTTAAAAGAACTACGCTTGGCCAACGAAGACACCATCGGGCGCATTGATCAAGTCAAGCGGATCAGGCACACAGCCAACTACACCCTGCGCATCAAAGCGCTGGGCGCAGCTCAGTGATCAAGCCACCAAGCCCGGCAGGTAGGTTGTCTTGCCTGCTACCTTGGTGGCCGTCAACACTTGAGCCTTTAAAGCCTGTGGATTAAATGAGGCATGCACCCACCCCGAATCAGGGATTCCGGGTTGAAAAAATTCAAGGATCAATTGGCTGAATTGCAAGTTCTCTTGCACCCACAGCGCCAGCTCATCATTTGACACACCGTCAATTTCAAAGTCAACTGCTTGGCCTTTGCAATGATCTGAGGTTGCAGATCCACCCGTGAGCCGGTTCAATTCTGCACAGCGAAATGCACTATTGATCCGCACTGGTTTGCCATAGTGATCTCGCACTGGCTGCAATATGTTTTCGCAGAGCAAGCGCAGTGATTCAATCTGCTCTTCGTTTGGCTGGTTGTCAACGTCATGGCGTATTGCCGTTTCCGACTTGGTGAGCTCACGCAGGGTGAAGTTTGCTGACAAATTCATTTGATACCTTTCTGCGATTCAATCGCTGAGTTATAAAGATCAATACATGCGTTTAGTTTTTGTACTGCGCGATCACCCTCATCAGTCAGGGCGAGAGCAGCTTTAATAAACGCTCGCTCAGATTCGGCTGATGCTTCTCTTGCACTATCTCCGCTGGCAGGGGTGGAATCTGTGGCGGTATGTACGGGGCAGGCGGCTTGGATAGGAACCCGCAGCTTGATACTGCCACTGTCAATAGCAGCATCGCGCTGCTTTGCCATAGTCTTTGCTTTTTCATTTGATGACCTCAATGCGGTTGCAGTTGTTGTAACGGCAGCGGCCAGCGCTACTTCCTTGGCCCGTGCTTGTATGTTCAGCCGATCAACCTCGGCCTGCTGTGCTTTGGCCTCATAGTGTTTACCAGTCCAGTAGCCACTGCCAAACACCAGCACCAAGGCAAACAAGCCAGATAGCAAACCGTTCATGGTTTAGGTGGCTCGTCGTAATCGTTGGCTTCAGCCTTTGCAATAGCTTTTGCAACCGCTTTGACACCAGACCGGCCAGCAACACCACCCAGTACACCTGTGATGAACACCATGATCGTGCTTATTTGAGCTGTGTAGACTTTGTCAATTGGAGCCATGCCAGACATTGGCTGAGTCACCCATGTCACTGAATACAGGAACATGGCCATAGCTCCAAGCAAGATCAAAACAAGGGAGATGATTACAAAAGCCCAGACACGAGCTTCTATTTCCTCTGGTGTCAGGCGGCTTGATTTATTCATCACAATAGTTGGCATCACTTTTTCTCCTTCTCAGGTGCTACAAGTTGATCTGGGCATGTTCCGGTTGCTGAACATATTGGCGGCTTGCATTCGGTGTTATTCCAATTCTTTGGGTCTTGGCAGGGATAGCGAAACCGATCATCACAGCCAGTCAACAAGACCAGCAAAATTGATATGCCCCAAATGCAGTAAATATTCATTTGTCTTTTTCCCTTTGTTGCTGTTCCACTTGCCGTCTGAGCTTCTCTACTTTTTCCACTTGCGCATTGACCTCATGCTTTGCTTCCAAGATATCGAGGTACAACATTGCACCAAGCGGCAGGATGAACGCTGCAAACACAACCAAAAGAATCGCAGCCACTATGTCTTCCCCCACCGATTTATCAGCAGGAGCCACAGCCATAGGTAGAGGAGGAATAGGGTAGTCACTACTACTGCTGCCAACTTTGCTTGTAGGTTTCTTTCCTCTTGCCTGAGTTGCCATGCCTCTTGCCTTTTTGTTGCCTCTTGTTTCAGTCTTGCTTTTTCCTGTTCCTCTGCAATTACTTCTCTCATCTTGAAAACCTCGCTGTACAAGGCACCCATGCCCGGGGTCTGGTACACCATGATCTCTCTGATCTCAACCTCAAGCTCAGACATCTGCTGCAAGGCAAGCACTCTGTTCATGGCCGCGATGTTGTGGTTCTGATCTGGGTCGTAGACTGTCTTGCTCTGCTCCTCTTCAAGTCTGATCTTGGCCGCTAGCTTTTCTTGAAGCGTGAAAAACTCGCTGATATGTTTGACAATATCTGCTTTGATTTTTGTCTCATCAACAGCAACATACTTAGACTTATTCTTTGAACGTGCAGCCACAGGAGGTGGCTTTGCAGGCTTACTTTTTCCCTTGAAAAATGCAATGATTGGGCCAAGGAACCCGTGTACTTCTTGAGCAATGCCAGCAGCTTGGTCATACGTTTCCTTTATTTCGACAAAAGATTCTTTTGCCTGCTTGTAAAGCTCGCACCCTTCTCGGATGTTCTTCACCAAGGCTACAGCGGCCAGTGCAATGGTGAGCGGCATGATGCATCACAGCTTCAGCACCAACGTCATCAACATGCCAATGATGGCGGCGCAGCTGCCGATCAGAATCTGCTCAATGCGCTTGAGCCGAGCGTTGATACTGTCGTAGCGAAACTCGCAGACCTGTTCGTGCGTATCCAGTCGGGCTTCTGTTGGTGTCATGCTGGCCATCCTTGTGCAGTCACCACAGCAATCAAAGCAGGCACATCAGCAGCGCCAGCAATGGCAGTCACAAGCCTTGTGCATTCGGTAATTACCGCTGCCCTGTAAGTTACAGTGTCAGCAGAAATAGCCACATTGCGCTCTACCTTGCGGATCACCATCCAGTCAGACTGAAACAACAGCTTGTTGGCGGTGTCTTTAACTGTGGCAGTCCACTGGTGTTTGAGTCCATGCTGTGTGTATGGGTCACCTTGTTCGGGCGTGACTGTGATGTCTTCCAATTGTTTGGGATTGTCTACACCCCAATAGAAGCGGTCATCGTATGTGACTTGTGTATCTGCCACCTCTGTGATGCCAACAGCGTTCTTCTCTGCAATAGAGGTAAGACGTAGCCAGTTGGCAGGGTATGACGTTCCATCTATCTGAAAGGGTGTGTCAAGTGGTAATGGATTGCCGTTGAGTAAAAACATGTGTTACCTCGCTAAAGAATTTTTGAATGGGTTTTCGGCAAAACAAGCGTAGATGTATGTACCACCGCTGGCATTCCACTCGGCATAAGAGCCACGCAGCTTAAAGCCATTAGACAAAATATCCATACCGTTTGCAGCACTGCCTTCTGCATTAGCTAAGTTAGGATAAATTTCTGTTTGTGTTGCGTTGATTGGTTCACGAGCAGTATCAATAATTCGCCAAGACGCAACAGCGTCTGTTCTTTTGAACATCACAAATCTTGGCCGAAACCCTGTGAACACAAAAGGCCCATCGGTACTTAAATTGCCTGTGTAGCTGCCGAACTTGGAGTAGCCTGCGACTTCGCTGAAGCAGTAGGCGACATAAGTTCCTGTATTTGCGTTTGTTTCAGAACTTGTACCAACACTAAAAACAGTTGATGTTGGTGTTGTGCTGTTCCAAATCGCTGTATCTGTATTTGATGCGTTTGTAAGATTTAACAGTACACGATTAGCAGCACCAAGTGATATGTGGTAAACCATCCAGTTTTCAGTACCGCCACCATTTCTGCGTTTAACAATAATCATCTTAGGTGCAACACCCAAACCATGACCCACAGTAGCGTTAGCACCTGTGCCTGTATAAGTCACCACGCTAAACCCAGCAGTGGCATTTGCTCTTACTTGCGCTGAAATAGAGCCGCTGGTGTTGGTTACTGTTGAGCCGCCAGCGTTCCATTGCCAAGCAACATAGGTAGCCGCACTGGTGTTCATCTGAGCCAGCGCACCAACAGTAAATCCTGTACTACCAAATGCAGTTAAGCCTGTTGTTTCTGTTGTCTCTGCCGTTGTTGTGTTGCTCTCCAATTGTTTTTGCACACCACGCACAGCGTCATATAACGCATGGTCAGTAGCCGCAGATCTAGACTTTACCCATACCCAATCAGGCTGGAATGATGCGCTACCAACTGTGTTTGCAACAGTTAACGCTGACCCTGTGCCTGTGTAAGTCGTAGCCGCCATGTAACTAGCACCATTGCTAATAGTAGGTGTTGGTAGGTTCTGCGTGTTCAGTGCAACAAAACCTGTGGGCGGGGTGTAGCTAAACGGGCGTTGACCAAAGTTGATTGCGTACTGAGGGTTTGTTCCACCACCTGAACCAACTGCCGCATACTTTGTTCCAGAAAAACCTGTGATTGCACCTTGGCTTGTATTGTTTTTATAAAACGTGATGCTTCCTGCATCCGCATCATAAGCAACGCCAATAATGTCGTTTGTAGTGTAGGTCGCTCCATATGCAGTACCTGAATTGTTGGTGTATTTGTTGCCGCTACTTTGATATGAAAGCTCACCAGACACACCCCCAAGACCAAAACTTGCTGAAGGAGCAGTTCCATCACCGATGCCAATATTGCCAGCACCACCAATAGCAGTAACCAAAACTTCCCAATACCATTTTCCTGTTGACATACCAACACTGCCAAGAATTTTTCCATAAGTTGTGGTTGAGCCAACAGAAGTAGCAAGATTGCCGTCTGTAATTGTTGTTGTGCCACCACCAGATACATTGACTGGATTAAACACAGAGTAATTACCTCTCCCATTGCCACCATCGGCATAAGGTGTAGGCGAGTCCAGCATGGAGTCATACGTCACACCAGCAGTGATGCTGATGATGTTGGGTGTCCAGTTGTTGCCGTTGCCAGAGTAGTCCTTGCCGATAGTGGCGGCAGTAGAAGCAGAGTTGTCGCTGAAGTTCAGATAGAAGCCGTTAGTGCCGTATGTACCCGTGTACTTGGCTGGTTGCCATACGCCTGTTATTGCATTGGTAGAACCAAATGAAGATGGGGTTAGGGCTTGTCCATCAATGAAGTTGACTTCGGTTAGGTAGCCGTCAAAATAATCTCCACCTGATGCGTTTGCACCCAAACCATGCGAATACGCCTGATTTAAAGTTCCGTTAGCACTTTGTGTTGGATAGTTTGCAGTACTAAATGCAGTTACTTGAACTCCATTTACATAAATTCTTAATCTGTTTGAGGCTGTTGCATTTGTACTATCAGCAACACAAACTATATGATACCAAGCACTAGGGTCACGATAAACAGCAGTTGTTATAAGTTGCCATTGAGAACCACCATTATATTCAAATCTAAGTCTGATATTATCATTTGCAAAATCAATAAAACCTTCAACGCCAAATCCACCAGCACCAGAACTTTGAAATATTCTTGGCGATGTACCTAAAGCACCTCTTTTAACCCAAGCACTCCATGTCCAAGTGGTTCTTGAACCAGAACCAAATGTCCTATTCAAATAAGCACTAGCACTAGAACGCAACCGAACACTACGGGCTATGGTGTAGCCACTAGGTCTAGTCAGCAGAGTATCTTTTGATGCAAACATTATGCAAACGCCTGTGCGTAAGTGCCGTACCAGTTAGTGCCGTCAGCAACAAAGGTCAAGATGTCTCGTCCTGTGGTTGCCGTAGTGGTCAATGTTGGTGCTGTTCCATTAGGGAACTTGACCGATGTAAACACCGCAGTGCGTGAGCCTGTGCCATCTTGTGTGCAAATCAAAATGAATGACTTTCCAGCCGTTGCTGTTGGCATGGTGAACGTGCAGTTGCCTGTCATGGTGACTGTCTGCACAGTACCGCTGGTTAACGATAAGGTCTGTGTCGTGCCAGAGTTACCAATGGCCACCACAGTTTCAACATAGTTAGTGACTGTGGGATTGGTCAGAGTCTTGCTGGTAAATGTTTCAGACCCGGCAAGGGTTGCCAATGTTCCAGTTGTAGGAAATGTGACGTTTGTTGCTGCTGTTAGAGTTCGCGTGTAGGCAAAGTTACCAGACCCCGTGACAGTCATTGCCGCATTATTTAGTACACCTGAACCGCCATACGCTGCGCCTAGCGCTGTTGTTAATCCAGTTAATGCAGTGATGTCTGTGTTTGCACCTGATTTTGCTGCGCTTATATTTGATCGAGCTGTTGAAGCAGTAGCCGTCAACTCAGACAGATTGTTTGAAGATGACAAAAATCCAGTACCTGAGACATAGGCAGCTACCCAAACAGAGCCTGTCCATAAACGCATCTCTGGCACCACGGTGTTGAAGTACAAAGCGCCAGCAAGCAGTGTGTTGCCGTCGTTGTCTAGCGTGGGGTTGCTGGCGTAAGGGCCAAGGTAGCGGTCATCAAAGCTGTCGTATGCCGCCAGCGCTGAATCTCTTGCAGCCTCGGCAGCAACCTTTGCAGTGTTTGCGCTGGTGGCAGAGCTTGCCGCATTAGTTGCCTGCGTAGTCGCAGTTGTCGCGCTGGTGCTTGCATTGCTGGCTGATGTGCTGGCCGCCGAGGCAGAGGCTGCGGCAGCTGTAGCAGATGTGGTCGCAGATGCCGCGTCTACCAGCAGCGTCCACTTGGCAGAGTCAGCGTTAGTGGTAATGGGCTGAGATCCACTTGATGTGTGTGCTGTGATTACTTGGAATATGTTGTTTGTGGTTGTGTCTTTGGCTATGTCTCGCACATAGTAGACAGTGCTGGCCGCCCAGTTGCCACGGTTGGTGCCAAGGGTTTCAGCCAAAGTTGGATTGCCGGTAGCATCAAAGCCAAGAGTCTTATTAGCTCGCAATGATGCAAGTGGCAACACCATGTTGATGGTGGTTGGGTCTGTCTGTGGCGCACTCAGCGCACGCTGTAGACCCTCAGAGTTTTGCTGGGCAAAGATAGTCTGGCTATCAAGTTCGTCGTTCAACGTGTTGGCAAAGAAGTCGCCACCCGTGGTGAAGTCAGTAGTACGGGAGATGGTGCGGTTACCGACAATGGCGTACTGGGTTGGCGAGGTTGGTGACAGCGCCAAGCCGGTCGCCGTGATGGTCACCGAGCCAGTGCCATTCGCGTTGATGGTTACCGTGTAGTGCGTGGTCAAGGTCAGCAGCGTGTCGTCTTTGAAGACGGCAATGTCGGTGTTGGCCAAGATCTCAAAGGTGAACGCATAGGGGCCAGCGCCGCCAGCGCCACTTGGCGCGTAGACTGTTCGGCGGGTTACGTTGCTGATTGGTACGGCCATGATTCAATCCTTCCTATTGGAAATTGTACTTTTTTAATCGGGTTTGTAATAGAGGCCATTAGCTTTTCTAAGCTCTTTAAGCTCATCAATCTTGGCTTGCAGTCTTGGATCTTCAGACTTAAGCTGGTTCTTGGCTGCATCCATGAACTTGGAATGCACTCGCTGCACTGTCTTTTGCTGGTCATCAAGCGACAGTAGGTCAAATCCTGGGGTCTGCATGATGTTCAAGATCTCTTGCTTGGATGGCAGCTCCTTGCCATAGATGGTCAGCAGCCGGTTGTTCTGGAAAGCGTCAATCTCAACGCCGTCGATCTTGCGGTCTGGCATGCCGATGGGCGAGCCCATCCTGACCAGCTTGTCGTCAACCTCAGAGAATTGCTGGGGTGTCACTCGGGTCGGCAGCACCAGCTCGTAAGCGGCACCAGTGCCAGACTTGGTTGCGTCACCCCAAAGGTTTAATGTCTCTGGCAAGTCAGCATTGAAATACGGTATGCGGGACTTGTACTTGTTAAACGCTTCAATAAAGCCACGCACACCCATGGGCAAATCAGGACTGGCCCGGGTGTCTCGGTTGGTTGGGTCTGACAGGCGCTCAATACCAGCAAGCAATGAGCTGTAAGCGCCAGCTGGTGAGCCACCAATGACAAAGCCACCGAACTGCTTGACCAGACCGTCTACGATTTTCTTGCCATCTACGGCACCCTGTTGCCTAACACCAACCAGTTTGGCCACATCAGCCACACCTTGCAGGTAAGGTTGCTCTTTAAGGTATTCGTACAGGCCATAGGTTCCACCAAGGAAGACTTCTTCAATCTTGCTTGAATCTGTCTCATGCTTGGCGTACTCAGCATAGTCAGCAGCAATGGCCAAAAGGGCAGAGACAGGCTCCATGCCGTTGTAGCTGTAGTAGTTGTCGCCAACCTTGATGGAGTATGGCTGCCAACCATCGCGGATTAACGCATCTCTGTCAGCTTTACGGTCAGGGCCACGCCCAGTGATGTTGCCCTCTGCGGCCATAGCGGCATAGGTGGCCAGCATTGCAGAGCCAAGCGTTACCTTGGCCAGAGCCATGTCGCGGAACACGCCACCCTTGGCAATCTCCTCGCGCCACTGAGATGACAGCGGGGCGAACGGGGTGCGCTCAATGACTTGCAAGCCAATGTTGGCAGGGGTCTTGAAGAACGGCACTACCACCTTAAGGGCAGGGTGGTTGAATGTCTGCTGTAGGTTTTTCAGTGCAGGCGGCAGTTCCGCAGTAAAGGTTCCTTTTTGCGCAAACAAGCTGGCTGCTTCATCCAGATCACGGGGTGGGTTTTGAAACAGGCTGACAACCTCTGCTTCACTCTTGGCCATTGCGTCAGCTTCTGTCATACCCGCATCCAAGGCATCGCGGTATACCGTCTTGCCGCGCCGAGTAATCTGGGTGTTGAGCTCCATGCGGTACAGCGCACCCTTAAAAAACTCATCCTCAGACATAAGCGCTCTGCCGGGCAAGGTGATGGCAGTACCGTAATAGTCCAAAGCTTTACCAAGCCACTTGTCTTGCTCAATGCCAAAGGCAGCTGAGCTGATGGAGGGCAGGGTGGTACCACGCTGCGCCTCAATCTTGCTCATTAGGTCATTGGGCTGGTTGTTCTTGAACGCAGTGCTGGCCAGATCAAAGCCTTCAACCAACCCATTGCGCAAAGACTGCACCATGGTCAATGCTTCGTCGTAGGCAATCTTGTCAGCAGCAGAGCCGGGAAGCAAAGCATTCCATGAGCGCACCCCTTGCGGCAGTGTGTTGCTGTAGAAAGATGCAATCAAGCGCTCTGGGATCTGATACAAACCCATCATAGTGTTGCCAACAATGTTCTTGGCATGCGACACAGGGCTGGACAGCAAGCCGTTGATGTAGGTTGTGAACCAGACATCCTTAACGCCAGACATGGTTGATTTCTCCACCATGGAGTTGCGAGCTGCGCGTGACTCCAGCGTCAGGTAGGACTTGGCCATGTCGGACAGCGCCGCGTCACCGCCGTACTCATCAATGACTTGGCGCACCGCAGCAGCATTGCCATCGCGGGGAATGCGGAACACAGCCAGCGATCTGGCAGTCTCAGTCTGGATGCCCTTGACACCGCGCTGGATCAGGCCATGGAAGGCGATCTGCTGGCGCAGCACTAGCTTGTCAACGTCAGTGGCCATGCCAGAGTCAACCATCTTGAACAGGCGGTCTAGCTCGTTGGCACTGGACTCCAACACCTCAAGCGCTTTGTAAGTCTCAACGGCGTTGGCCATCATCTTGCCATCGCTGCCAATCAGGCGGGACAAGAAGCCCTCGCTGATACCGGACTCTGCGGCCTTGTCCTTGATCTCTTGGAAGGTGACTGCCTTGGTTCTGATATTGAGTGCATCAGCCACACCACCCACAATGGATGCGGCATCCTCGGTCTGGTAGCGGGACAGGTTGAACGGCTCAACCGGTACGCCAGCTTTGACCTCGGCTGCGGTGGGGCTTGGCTTGCCAAGGTTTGGTGCCTTGGCTTGGCGAGTTTTGACGGCAGCGCCAATTGTGTCTGTCAGCACTTGATCAGCTTCTGGGATCAGCTTAAACCTGCCAGCCTTGGCTGCGTCAGGCAGTTCACCGGGCAAAGCACGGGCAGCCTCTGGCACCAATGCTTTTTCAGCCTTTGCACCTTGCTTTTTAATTAGCTTGCGCAGTGCAGCATCAATGGGGCCAGCGACTTGAATGCCTTCATCCATGCTTGGCGTACCAAGCTCAGTAGGCGCAGACATATCAGGCTCAGCGCTTTGGTCAGCACCGGGCATGGGCTCAAGTTGGATATCTTCAGCAGGTGTGCTGGCGGCAGCACCCGGCAGGATTTGACCTAGTCGTTGTTCAAGAGGCTTTTGTGTAATAGCCATTATTCAGCTCCAGAGGTTGGAGCTGCATTGCCCCGAATTAAGCTTGCGCGTTTTCTTGCGGGAGCTCTTTGGGTTCCGATAGATCCACTGGCAGCTTGAGTTGTGCCAGTTGATTCCAGAGATCCAGCTCCGCTGGCGGTATTGATTTTGGTGCCGAAGGTTGCGGCAAGTTCGTCGATTCGTTCACGGTTGACTCCCGGCCATGAGTACCACGGTTTTCCGAAGTAAGGGTTTACGCTGCCATCAGGTAGCGTGTCTTTGCTGAAGTATTTTACTCCCGGAAAGTCTTTTGGAACAACTCCATTTTTCTTGTCCATGACTTGCTCAAACATGGCATCAAGTCCCGGCTTTGTAAATTCGTAGTTCTCACCATTAGCTGCCGGAAAAACAAATTTATTTCCACCCTCTGGGGTTCGCTGATAGCTGATACCAAATGCCTTTTCATGCATGCGGCCTTCTTTGACAGGCACATTTGTAAATGGGTTGGCTTCACCTTTGGCAGACTTAACAATAGTCTCTAATGTTGGATGGGCGACTTCTTGTCCAGATGACAATACCCAGCTTTCCCAGTGATAGCGACCTAAGCTTGCTTTGTCTGGCCTTCCAACACTGGCATACAGCTCATTTACGCGAGCGCCAAGTGAGCGTTCTAAGCCTTCATAGATGGCCAGCCCGGGGCCGCCATCAAACAGGTGGGCGACATTGTCATAGATCTTTTCGCCGCCAGCAAACAAGCGGTTGATCTGGATTCGATCCAGCACCATTACATCTTCTCGGCCAGATACCAATAAAGCAAAGGACAACACTTTATTCTTGATGCCAACATCTTGCGCTAAGCCAAAGAAAGCTCGACGTATTTCTGGCCCAGTCATATTTGGATCAGCAATCATGTCGTGCAAAGCTTGCAGCTTTGTACGGTTGTCTGGCAGTTTTTCTGACATCTTTGGCAAGAATGTGCGCAAGAAGTCATTGGCATTGGATGTAACCATATTGCCGGGGCTACCAGATGGAATTGTCTGCTTGATCATTTGCAAACCAGCATCAATGTCAGCTTGGCCATATTCACCGCGCAATGCTTTTTGAATCAATGGGGTCATGGACTCAGCCAGATCAAGGAACCCTGACTCATGCGGGTATGCAGATGCCCGGCGTGAGAGCATGGCCCACATCATTAAGCGGCCAGTAGTCTCTGGGCTTGCCGTTCCATCACTGTAGATTTGCTTGAATTTATCCACGACAGCAAAGCCACGGTCAGCCTCATCTAATTGACCTTTAGTCATTTGGCCAAACCAGCTAGACCACTTTGGCATATCGTTTGCATGTTCAATCATCCAACGCGGCGGGATTGGAACCTCATTGGAGTTGTAAACCGTGGCCAACATGGCAGAAAATTTCTCTGGAGATTCAAGCGGATCTGGAAATGATTGAGTAAGTCCATCCAACCGAGCCACCGTTTCATCGTAATTGCCGGGGTTAACTGCATTGGTAATGTTCTGCGTCTTTCCATCTGGCGTATAGGCACCAGTAATCTTGACGCGATACTCAGGCGCAAGCTGTAACTCTTGTCCTTTAGTAACCTTGTCTGATAACTTAACCTTTCCAGCATCTACTTTTGCAGCGGTGTTGGCTGTGACACTCGACCACTTTTCTAAGGGCACCACACCCATAACAGGAGTTCCCAGCACATCCATACTGTTTAACAACATCTCTCCCGCTTTAGGCAACAATGGCTTGGAAGCTTTAATTGTTCCCGCAGCGCCCGGCACAAGTCCAAGTAAAGCGCCACCAGCTTGCATTGCAGCGGTTCCGTAATTACCTTGCTTGGCTGATTGAACAGCATCGCCACCCATGTTCACTGCCTCTTCAGTCTGCAAGCCTGTACCCAAATAAGGCACAAAGTCAGCCAGCCCGGTATCCAATGGCAAATTGCTACTGGGGCCACCAATTAATGTCTGCGCATTTTGGCGAGCTTTGTAGCGATCCATCCCTAATTTTTCAAAGCTTGATTGCAAATAATCAGCCAAGCGCTGCCTAACTGTCGGGTCGAAAGCCTTCATCTCATCTTTCGGCCCAGCATTGAGTTGCGCCTGTCGTGGGCTGTAGCCTTCGTATGAGCCGCGACCAGCGCCAGCATCAGCCAGCATGATGTCACCCTCTTGTCTGCCGGGCATAGTCTGCTCTGGCATGTCAGGAAACTGGACAGCAGTCAGATTCGACAGGTACTTGTCTTCAAGTTGACTGTATGCCATTACTGCTCTCCATTTGCTTGACGTAATAATTGTTTAATGCGGTTTAACTCTTGTAGCTTTTTCTTGTCAGTGCCTGCTTTGCGCTCCAACGCTGGCAATGAATCATTGGTAATTGGCCCGTTAACCCAGTCTGACTTCTCATACACCTCAAGCGATTTCCTTGCGGCTTTTGCAGACTCTGTATTGCGAGTCTTTGCAATGTTGTCTTCTAGCTGGGTCAAGATTTGACGCGGTGTCAGCGTCTTACCTTCAGCCGCAGCCACAGCTTGAATTTGCAAAGCCTCTGACTGCAACTTGGTGCGGCGCTTAAACTCCTCGCCCTTGGGATCAATCACCACCACGCTGCCGGGTATTACAGGAATGCCAGCAAGCTGAGATATGCCGCGATCAAGCATTGAGCTGTCTCGGCGATCTTCGCTTTGCAGCAGCTTGAGCGCTGTTACAGCGTCTTTGCCGGTGATGCCTTTACCAACCAGACCCCATATCTGATCTGGTCGTGTAATCGTGTTGTTGTAGATGCCAGACAGCAAGTTAAAGTTAACGGCTGGGTTACCTTCTCCGCTTGGTGCCAGTAGATCCTTGAGCGTCCCAATAGGTACAGATCCTGGGGGCAGGGCGGTAAGCTGAGCAATTAGCTGTTTCCTCTTGGGGCTTGTATCAGGCAGCGGAAAGATTTGCTCAAGTAGGTTGATGGCATCGGCCTCACCAGCTCGTTTAGTATCTGCAATCTTGGCATCAGCAATTGACTTGCGGTTGTTTACGGCCACCATGTAGTTCGCAGTTACCTTGGCCACAGCATCAAAGTCATTGACAATCATTTGTTGCAGCACCGGGCTCATGTTGCCAAGGTCGCCGCCACGCAGTTTTTTTAATGTGAGCTCTGGATCCATCATATTGGCATCAGTGATCAAAGCCTTGGTAACTGCATTAATCTTGGCCGTGCGCAGCGCTGTTTCAAACTTAGTGCTGTATTCCATCTGCAAAGCTTTGTCACCAATTAGCAGAGACTGTGTCAGCACGTTCTTGCGAAACACATCAGCCAACTCATCAATGGAACGCTGCTGGCCATTAGCATCAGTCCAGCTGCCCTGTGATATTGTTTGCTCAAGCAGCCTTGTGCTGTTGTCAAAGTCAGAGTCAAACTTAGCAATGTTTTGAGCCTTTGCTCTGTCAAGCTCAGCTTTGTACGCGGCATTGAGAACTGTATTTCCATGTGTAGCCATGGTTGCGCGAAACTTGATTGAGGCCTCTGGGTCAATGTTTGCCAATGACTTTGAGTAGCCGTCCGACATAGTCTTTATTTTGTCGCCTACCTGCGCAGATGTTGCGCGCCCAGCTTCAACGTCAGACAGTAACTTAACCAGCTCGTTGCGCCCCTCAATTTCAAAGTGGCCAGACAGCTCAAGGCTGCGAGCTTTGGCTACAGCTTGCCCAAAAAATCCAGCTGCGTTTGTGGTCGGTATTTGTGCTGACTGACCATCTGGCCCCATGAACCAACCCTCTGGGTTGACTCCTTCTTTGGCGTATCGCACCTGCTCAGATGTCAACGGGTTTTGCGCAGCAAACTGTAGACCCTCTTGCTGGCGCATACCAGCCGCAGTTTGAAATGCATTGGCACTCATGCGGTCAAGGATCTGCGATAACTGGCTGGCACCTTGCGCAGCTACCCGTGGCCCAATATAGTCAACCTGCTGTTCTTGAGCCTGCACCATTGGCACATTACCAGCACCGCGCAATTGCATTTGTCCTGATTCGATTCGTATGGCCATGGTTTATTTATTCGTTATTGTTTTGTAAGCTGGGGCAAAAGAATTGACCAAAGTTGCATCGGCAAGAATGCCGCCGGTCTTGCGAGCAGATGAGCCAGCAAAGGCGAGCTGGCCAGCTTGGCCTCTTGCGCTGTACAGGTTAAGCATGTTCTGGTAGTCAGTGGACTCCAACATGGCGCTGGCATCCTCAAAGCCCATCACCCGCGCAGTCAGCGCGTTCAGGTCAGATATACCAACATCGCGCATGGTTGCAGCCACGTTTTCTCGCTGCACTCCAAAGTTTGATCCCTCGCCAACCACAACGCCGCTTGCAGCAGCTCTTGCACGTATAGCTGCATTTGTAACCCTCATGTTCTTAAGCAAACTATTGCCAGCAATGGTGTAGTTTTGTGCTTCCATGTCTGCGCGTTTTAATGTGCGTCCAGCTTGGACAGCGGCATATTGCTCAGACATGTCAGCGCGAACTTGAGCCACGGCCAGCGTGTCACGGGACTGAAGCAAGTAACTTGTTTGCTGATTAATTGCAGCAGCTTTTGCCGCTTCAGATGCGCCATATGCAGACAGTATCCCGGCTCCAGCTACTACTTGACCCGCAGATGGCAGATAGCCCGGCTTCATAGCTGGATCAAACCCGCTTGTTGCGTAGGGGACTAAACCGTAAGAAAGTGAGTTTGATGTATCTACAGCCATGTCATGTCCCTGAGAAAACCGCGACGCGGTAGTCCAATCCAAGCAGGTTCATCTTGACCGGCAAGTCTTGGGATACCTCAATGAATTGCTCGCGGCTGTAGCCAAGCACACCGTTAACGCGCTTGATGCCTGTGAACTCTGGTATGGGATCATCCAGCATGGGGTTGTCAAAAAGTCTGAAAGCCACCGGCTGGTTGTTGATGATCATGTTCTGAGTCTCATTGACAACCGCACTGATCTCCACAATGCGCTTCTTAAACGACACCCGGCTGCCGGTCTGTAGCTTTACCTCGGCAGGCATGGTCTTGACGTAGACCGTGATGGGCAAGCCAACCTCGTAGCTTGTTGTGCTTGATCTGTCAAACGTAACGCTGCCGCCACCGCTTACAGTCTCGTCGCCTTGCGGCGATCCATCGCAAATCACGTTTAGCACTTCAGCTACATGCGGCAGGCCGCTGGCGGTTGCTGCGGCACCGCCAACAAAAGCGCAGTCGGTAAAGTACTCATAGCCAAACAACTCAATAAAGTATCTTGTTGTGCCATTGAACACGCGCTGGGTTACCGCATAGATGACGTTCACATCTACACCCACATCAATGAAAAGTCCATCTGTGGTGAACTCTGACGGGCTGGTCACCTGCTGACTGCGCATGATGCTGAACACTGCCATGCTGCCGTCATCGGTGTTTGTCATCAGCAACAGGTCTGCTTCCTCGGTGCTTGATGCTCTGCGCAAAGCAATGCGCTGCGGCCCCTTGAGTAGGTGGCCAGACAGCAATGAAATTCGCTGGGTGATGTAGGTGAGCTGGGTGTCAGAGAACACAAACTCGTTAAGCGACTTGCCTTGGCGCTGTATGTAAATTGAGCCAGATTCCACAGACTGCACCCGAGTGCCGGGCTTGATGCCGTTTCTGGACACGTTCTTGAATGTGAAGGTGAGGGGGGTTACTGGGTCGGTGCCGGTCTGCGGGATATAGAACTCGCCGCCGGTGGTGAACACTTGAAAGTCCCGCGAGCTAATGATGTCGGTGATCACGTTCAAGTCACTGGTGTCAAGAGTCGCCTCAACGGCATCATCATCCAAAGACTCTGTTGGGACAAAGTCAAAGAACAGACCGATCTTGGAACCCCAGATGGTTGATGGACGCGACTTGCTGCCACCAAAGTACAAGCGGCCTTCGTGAAATGACACGCTACTCGGCCACCCTTTGGCAGAGCTCCACACATCAACATACCCAGCCTCAAGCTCCCAATTGCCTGATGCAACTGCTGTGGTGTCAAAGAAAGGGTATTCGGTAATTGCCTTGACTACAGTGGTGCTGATGTACTCAATAATTCTTGCCCGACCTTGGGTGGCGACATTGACATACTGATTGACACTACCCGCTGAAAATGCAGACGCTCCAGCTGTCAGAGTTATGTTGCCAGACACGGCGCTGGGTGTGAGCGTAGCTGCTGGGTTGGTGGCTGTTAGGGTGTACGCATATTTAGGAATAGTGTCAAAAGTGATCGTGCTTGCTGTCCACAATGAGTCAGACGCGCCGCGCACAATCTTTACCGGCTGCAAGTCGGGGTGGACAACAATCAACGTGTCAGCAGACTGAGTCCAGCACATGTCGTCCACCATAGCGCTGGTGATTGATGTGGTCAGGTAGCTGTTGCCAGTACCGTTGATGTTGGTAACGATTGCACCATTCTTGACAACGTGCATGCGGTTATGCGTAAAGCACAGCATGTAGCTGTCAGTCACTGAAAACTGAAAAGACACCAGCCGCACACCATTCCCAGCACTGGGAGTGCTGCTGTTTGGCAGCTCAAAGATATGCTTGGTGCCGGGTCTGCGGCGCAGGCCACCTTGGGGCTGGATCAGTACGTTGGTGGCCTTGGCCAGTGCATTGCCGTAGGCAGCTAGGTCAACCCTTGAACGAAGCAAAGGGTCGAGCTCGCCTGTTGCGAAGTTGGTGGTGAACTCAACAAAGCGTGGCATCAGTTTCTCACCGCAATCAGGCTGTAGTCTTCGATTACGCGCACAGGATTGTTCTGGCCGTCGATATTCATGGCTGTGCGCAAAAAGCCGCCTCGACCATTCTCAGATGGGTCGCCTGTAGCCACACGCTGCCACTTGACAGACTTGTCTTGCTGCTCGGTAATAGCCTCGGCAATGTGCCACGCAACCATGTACTTGAGCAGCTGCACAAAGTACTGCGGCATGGCGTACTCAGGGACGCTGAACTGGTAATCAATGTAGACGCTGGTCAGGTTGGTGAGCAGCTTGTCACCTTGAATCTCCCAGTCCTTTTGCACTGGACTACCGGAGTTGGCGCTGTTGTAAACAGCGCGGGGGTTGGCCAATTTGTCGCCCGGCAGCTGATACTCATAGCGCCAGACAGTTGTTGGGGTGGTAATGAGCTGAGCCAGCTGCACCTTTTGCATACCAAAAGACCACGGGTACATGACCAAGGTGGAGTCGCGGATATCTGGATAGAGTCGGTCGCAAACGCTTGACTCGTCGGTGCCGTCATTAAAAGACGAAATAGCCTTGGCACCAATCAGGAGCAAGGCATCAGAGCAGATCGATACACCAGTGTCGCCAGCAGCCATTTAGACCTCTCAATGTAAGAAAGGCCATCCTCCGAGAATCCCCAGAAGATGGCCCTGTTGCAGCGATTCCGAATTAATCGGTATCGGTTGCGGTTACTGTCACACCGTCAGTGATGTCAACCACAGTACCTGTGTTTGAATTCACATAAGCGGTAGACATTACAGGGGTGCCACCCGTTGCTGAGTAGCAAAAAATCAGATCGCCAACCTTGAGGATGGATGCAATCGTATTGAAATACCCAGAAGCGCGGATCACACTTTGTGCGTCAGTGCTGGTGTAGGTATAAATAGCGGGTGCATTGCCAGCCTTGGATTGGCCACCAATTGCGTTAAAGCCTGTAGATGAATATGCCATGTCAATCTCCTTGATTAAGTTTCACGGCAGGTGATCTTGACGATACCTTCATCGTCAATCGCAACAGCGCCAGCACTGAAGACCTCGTTCACCAACCAAGATGTTTTCTCAGCGATGTAGTTGATCTCGGTTCTCATGGCAATGCCTTCACCGTAGCCAACTGCATCCTTGTGGAATGCGAAGCAGCTGCGGTCAAGTGAGCCGTCGATAGCCAAGCCGCCTTCGGAGCGATCACCCATCATGTGGAACTGGAATCCCAAGAAGGTGTTTAACTCGCCTTGCACCAGCGCTTTAACGCTGTTGAAGTCGGAGCTTGTCACGCTGGTTTCGGACAACAAGTTGGCCAAGCCATTACCGTGGATGATGATGTGGCGACCATCAGGTGGCACGTTATTCTTGTCCATCAAACGCTTAACTTCACGCAACTTTGTGATGTTCATGTTTGAGTCTGTGCCACCAATGTCATTGCTGACGGTCAAACTGGTGCTAGATGCGGTAAGTGCATCCAGAATCATCTGATCTTGGCGACGACCCATCGCGCCAGCTACAACTTGCACCAATTCTTGGCGCTCATCGAAGTTGACCTTGGCTTGGCTGAAAATGTCAGAGTACTCTGCTGCGTTGTAATCAGACAAAGTCAAAGTGACTGAGCTGAAAGAAACATTCAGAGGAGTGACATCGGTCTGGGGTACGCGAATAGTCGCAACACCCTTACCTACTTTAGGGAACTTAACAATTGAACCTTCGACTCCACGACGCTGGCGAACCGCCGGAACCAACATTGCCTTACCTTGAAAGGCTTGTTTGACTTCCGCGTCGAAGAGAGTAACGAAGGCATTGCTTAAAGAAATGCTCATTGGGATACCTCATTCGGTTATGAAAAAAACAGGGTTCTCGCGCCGGTAAGCCTGTAAGTCAGGGCCGATTGCTTGCTGGTATCGCCAGCCAGTCGTCTGCTTCTCGCAGTGGTTAGGGTCGGTTGCCCGGTAGGCCTTGGCCGGATTGTATGACTTTTTTAAGAAAAGCAATAGGGGTGATTGATTGTTGTACAAAAAAGACCCAGCCGAAGCTGGGCCAAAGGGCAACTGCTTGCCGTGAGAATTACTTAAAGGAGTGGTCAAACATCTTTTCGACCTTCTGGCGGTAGCCTGTATCGGTCTTGTAGCGCGGATCGTTGACCATCTGATAGAGCTCATCCTTGCTGGGTGCGCCTTCAAGCGGTGCGCTTTGGGTTGGCACCCTGCCTTCATAGGCTTCGCGCACCTTCATCAGCGCGGTGATGCCGCGAGCGGTGCCGCCCATGATCTTGAACTCTTCAAAGTCATCCTTTGACCAGACACCCTTGTTGACCAAGCCGCGAGCCCAGTCCACCATGCCGTTGACTATTGCGCCACCGTTGGGGCCGAGCTGCTTCATTTCCACCGCTGGATCGACCATGTCGCCTTGCATGATTTCTTTGGCTTGGGTTTGCAGGTTGTTGGCCAAATCATCAAACGCGGCTTGGGACAGGTTGTTTTCCTTGGCCCATGTAGACAAGGTGTTGGCTATCGGGTTGGACTCGCCTTCTTCGCCAAAGGATTTGAGGTCGTACTTGCCATCGGCTGGCGCTTTGTGTTTGCCTTGGCTGATTTGCTTGCGCAGATCCGACCAGGATTTTGCAATGCCTTCCATGTCTGGCTCGTTGGAGTCCTTCTTCCAGAAGTTCTCAGGCCAGTAGTCGGGCCGCACAAGCGGTTCATCCGGTGTCGGCGCGTCAGCTTGTACTGCCTTGTGGTCAATTTCAACCGATTGTGGGTTTATGGGTTTGGCTTCGTCACTCACTTGCACGTTGTCAAGTAGGCCGGTTGCACCGGGCTCAACTGTTGCTGTGTCTGTCATAGTTTCCTTGCTGTGTTGATCCGCACCTCAATGTCCCTGACCACTGTCCTTTGCCCTTCAGCAAAGAAAGCATGCGAGGGGTCTGTGCCCGGTACGGCGATGGGCACATTCACATACATGTCTCTGAGCCACTGGAGGAGCTTCTGGCCATCTTCAGAGCCAAACACCCGCAGTGTCAGCTTGGCCAAGTCTTCACGCTTTTGGTCAACCTCGCGGATATCGCTTGGTTGGCCAATGGCTTCTAGTTCGTCCCAGCTCATTTGGTAGGCGGCGGTGTAATTTCATCAGGCCCAGCAAAGGGCGACATACCTGATTTCATGCGGGATTGCGCATGCTCATAGGCTTTGTCCATTATGGATGGCGGCATGTTGTTGAAAAAGCTTTTGCCTTTTATGTCTGTGCTTAAAAGGTAATTCAGCTCTTTTTTGGTAAGGGTTGGAACAATCAAAGGTATGTCCATCTCTTTGCCATCAATGCCTACGCCCACTGATATTTCTGTTGACACGTTGCCATCTGGGCGCTTGAGCTCACCAAAAAAACCCATGCCTTTTGCTGAGCCGTCAGGTCTGTTGCCGTAGTCCATTACATTGCTCCTTGTGGTGCTGGCAGCGCAGGCATACCACCTGCACCGGCTTGTGCCTGCATGGCCATGGCTTGTGCAATTGCTTGCTGCTGCTGTTGATTGCGCATCTCTTCCATCAGAATGGCTCGCTCGGCTGCGGTGTTGCGCACAGCGGCAGGCACACCCAGCTTGTCAGCCAAGTAATCCACCAGTACGTCAGTCTTGATTGCAAGCTGGCCATCGGTGCCCAAGCTCTGGCTGATCTGCATGTACTGCATGATTGAGTTGACCTCTTCCATGTTCTGAGCCATGGCCAGCGGAGCCACCGGGGTGACTTTGACTTCTAAGCCGTTGACCCGCAACGGCATGTCAATCAGGCCGCGCTCGTTCATGACTTCCAAGATCTTGGCCGTGACGGGGATCATGGTCTCGTTGATCAAGCGGCCAAAGGCAGAGCCAAGGTTCTGGGCCAGCTCCTTCATGCGCTCGACAATCTCGGTGGCAGACCGTGCAGACATGTTGTCGGGTGGCAGCGACTCATCCAGCAAGATCCGCTTAATACTTGCCGTCATGTCGTTGATCACCAGCTGGCTGATATTGAAGTCGCCAGAGCGGGGCAGAGCCAGCAGGGCAGGGCCTTGGGATCCACCATTGCGAGCCACTGGGATGATGGCACCCGGCACAATCTTGACCGTGTTGGGATTAAGCACCCCATCATCGGCGGCGGTATAGACACCGGCTACGGCTAAGGATGCGTTCTTGAGCAGCAGCTCTTTGACCTTGTTTAACGTCTTGATGTCTGGCAAAGCAGTCATCAACGGGCCACGACCGTAGATCTCGCCAGCCACTTTCATGTACCGGCTGATCACCCACGGGCTCATCTTGCGACGGCGGTAGACAATCTCTGTCTTAGATACCTTATCAATAACGTGGTAGCAGTAGTCGCCGCGCTTGTGGTCATAGATCGTGGCCTCAAGCAATTCAATGTCATCAGTCGGCTTGTTCTCTATGCGGCGCTTTAGATCGTCTGATATATCCGCGTCTGGCCACTGGCGCTGAATGCTCTCACCCTTCATGCGCATGCGACGGTAGACGTTGTCCACTTGACCGTTGGCACCTTCCTCGTAGCTCACCAAGAACAGGGGCACGGGGATGAAGTTAAGTGGCTGCACATCGTCGCCGGGCTGCACCATCATGCAAGCGGTGCCAACGGCCAAGTCCAGAAGAAACTCACCCATGGCGATGTCAAAGTTGGACTGGTTCAGCATGGTGAACATCTTGTCTTGGTAGACCTCAAGCACTGCTTGGGCTTGCTGCTTGCGCTCTGGCGGGATATCTGAGCCAGCTTCTAGCTTGGCCCACTTACGCTGCGGCGGGAACACCACAGACTGCAAGCGGTTGGCAAAACGCTGGGTAGAGTTGATGGCGGTAGAGTCAAAGACACGCTGCATCTTCTTAGAGCCCGTAGCGCCGCCTTCCCACACACCGTATAGCTGGCGCTGGGGCAGGGCAAACTCATAGGCATCTTGATAGAGCTGCTGGAATTCATCCTTCTTTGCTTGGGCGGCGACCTGCCGTTTCAAGATCTGCTCTGGGGTCAGGCGCATACCGCCAAATGTGTTTTTGTCGTATTCCATGATCACTTCTTATCTCTGGCTGCTGCCATGTTGTCAATCAGGTTGGGATAGGGTCGGCCTGCTTTGGCAGCACGACGCATAGCGTTGCGCTTCTCGGTTGATGACATTTCCTTTGGCTTGCCAAGATCTTTGGGCCGAGGCTTGTCCCAGACTTCCTTCATGGTTTTGCTCCTGAGAGAAGTGGTCTTGCGTTTCTACGGGACACGGCACTTATTTTTGACGCTCGGCGCTCGCCTATCTCACGCTTTAACGCGCTCCCTGCTTCAGTTTTTCTGGCTTCATACTGAGTTGAGTCAAATGCAGCAATCTCTGGAGCTACTGGTATGTCGGGCGTTTTAGGTGCTTTGTCTGTAAATTTAGGAATTGGTCTTTCTTCGTAATAGGTATACGGTCGCTCAACAAATCCATACTGCATCCCAGCACCGGCACCACCTGGCCCTAAATGTGGTGAAGATGGCAAAGGCACAGGCTCAAGACGGGTTCCCTGCCTTTCAATCAAAGGATTTTTTTCTATCTCTGCAAGCAATACGTTGTAGTCATCAAGCTTCTTTTTATATGCAGTCTTCTGTGTTTCATAAGTTGGCAGCAGCGAATCTTTATAAGCTGCAATCTGCGCTTCATAGGGCTTCATTTGCTCAGTCACGCCAGCTTGGTAACCTGTGAATGCTGTTTGATATTCACCCGTAATTGAATCTAAGTTTGATTTGTATTGCTTAGCCAGCTTGCTGATATCAGATGTGCTGCGCCGAGCGATCTGGCGTTGTTTGTATTGGGGTAGTGTGGCCATTACATCAACCTCATTCCACCGTTACTCAGATCAGTAGCGACACCCAGCTCTGCGTCCATACGCTCACCTGACAACAATGATCTGCGGCCACCACGGGTGCGAGCTTTGAGCGCAGATGCTTCGGCAGCTGCTGCCTTGCGGCGCTCTTCGTCGGCTGCGGCTTGCACTTCCTTGGCTTTGTTCTCCATCTCCAGCTTGTTGGTCTGGTAATTTTGCTGAGATGTCGCAAACTGCTCGCGAGCGGTATTAGCTTGTTGCTCAAGGGATGCGCCTTGCTTGGCATACTCAGCGGTTTGCTTGCTCAGCTCAAGTCGCATGGCTGCTTGGTCAGAGGACTGCTGCGCCAGTAATTTGCGTTGATCTGATTCGGCTTGACGGCGCGACTTTCGCGCTTCGTCAGCGGTGTAAGCTGAACTCAAAAGAATAGAAGCTGCAATCCAACCCATAACTAACTCCTAATTAAAATTTCATCAATGTTGTCTAAGTCTGTTTCATCAGTTGCGTGAATGCAAAACCAAACACTGTCTTCATGCGCTGTGATGATGTGATGATGCCCAGCAAGAATATTGATACAAGCAGGTGCCTTGTATTCAGTTCTCACCCCTTCAACTTCCACCGTCACATCACCCTTGGCCAAGATACTTAAATGGTCATAGGCATGCGCATGACTAACTGCATAGTGCTTTGCTGGCAACAGCATCTGCTTTGCATACAAGCCAGCAGAAAAGTGATGCACCACGCCCAGATCAATATCTATCATTCAAACGATTCTATTGAAATTTGTACAGAGTGCAAGTGACTGATATCAGAGTGATATCAACTCATGCAAATACATCAAAATCTGTGCTGGCGCTGGACTGGCCCATGGGTCTGCCACCGAGCTGGTGGGTGCGGGTCATTCGGTTATATTCGCCGCCGCCAAGCATCAGGTAGCCAAAGGAATCGCCAATGTGGGAGTGCTCATTTTTGTTTGGCGCGTCCCGAAACCGCTCTTGGCCAGCGCCAACTGCCACCCGCTTAAAGTGATAGCCACCAGCAAGCGCTTTGCGCAGCAGCTTGCACTCGCGGTTAACAATAAGCCCCGGCTTGCCAGCAATAAGTCGCTGCATGGGGGCGGCAGAGGCCTCACGGCGCACCTTGAAGTCGTTGCTGGCGGTTGGTTGTGCGCGCAGCCCCAAGGTTTTGAGGTAATCAAAGGCTGTGACCTCGTAAATTGCATCTCTGGCCATACCCGCCGGGTCACCCCAGACCAAAACTTGGTGGTTGGGGTAGCGCTGGTTCAGTTCAGCCAGCAGCTGGTGGCCAAAGCGCTCCAAGCCCATGTCAAAGGTCACGATTTCTTGGTGAATCAGCCACCTACCGTTGGGCAAACGCTGGCCAATGGTGGCAGCAGGGGTCAATCCGAAGTCAAGCCCTACCTGTATAGGCACATTGGGGTCAATTTCAGTCTCACCGGACATGGTTGAGTCTTCATACTCTGGCCAAACAGGCCGTCCTTCCTGCACATAGGTGTACTCACCCCCCGCATAGCACCTGATCCAGTCCAGGTTCTTGCCAAGCAGCATTTGCTGGTAGTACCCGGGCGGGAGGTTGTGGATATTCTCAGCCTTGGGGTTGACCTTCCACCACTTGCCACTTGCAAAGATGTGATCGTTGGCTTCTGGCATGTCGGGCAGGTTCTCAACGTCAACAGGCACCACGCCGCCGGGCTGTCGAAAGAACTTCCACGCATAGGCCCCACTCATCTTCTCCTTCTCGGCCATCCTGTGCCACCAGTGGTCGTCATCGCAAGGGTTGGTGTCCATCCAGATGCCGTGCCAAGTAGCGCCACCATCACGCTTGGTGGGATACCGGCCAACCCGGTGGGTCAAGCCATCAATAACAGCCTTGGGCAGCTCACGCGCCTCGTTTACCCAAGCACCTGTGAGCTCCAAGGACAGCAACTTGCGCACATCCTTGGGTTGATCAAGGGCAAGGAACATGACCTCGCAGTCAATCCCAGCTGCACCCTCACGGGCAGGCAAGCGGATGTGGTGTGTGATGGGAGGTGTCCACAACATAGGCCCAAACGTGCCCTCTGGGAACAGGTCAAGCCATGTCTTGATGGTCGTCGTCTTCAGCATGGGGTAGCTGTTCCTGACAATCGCCCAGCGGGAATACCTGACGTTGTCAATGGGACTGGCTTTTTGCTGGACAGCTTTGATGAAGATCTTTGCCGCGCAGCCGTAGCTCTTGCCCGACCCCACCGGCCCCATGATCCCTTGCACAAAGTTCTTGCTCTGGATAAAGTCGTAGATTACCGGCGACTCGCTGAAGTCTAGGTTCAGACCAGCCATCGGCACCGTCTTGTCGGACATCTCTTTGGTACGGCTCATCTTCTAACTCCAGTTGTTCAGCTATTTGTCTTTTGCGCCACATGGTTCTTTAGCTTGAGTTTGGCTTCAATTGTTCTTAAAAACGGGTGAAAGTCAGCATCTTCAATTTTCCAATAGTTTCCGTTCCATTTTCCTCCACACTGTATAAATGTGTTTTCCATTTCATCATCTGTCAGCCCTACCCATGTGCGCTGTGCCAATAGCTTGCCAATAATTCCGTAGCAAGCGGCATGAAGATTGTTTGCTTCTTCGTAATTGCGTGTGCCAGCCTGACACCGTTTCATGATTTGCTCTGCTTCAGTCATGACTTCACCCCACAAACTTTTTCCATGTACGCCACATAACACTGGTCGGACGTTTCAAATGCTCTGCTGTCGCCATCAACAAACCAATATCGTTTGCCTTTACCCCATACACCAGTGCGCTTGTTTCGGTCGGTGTACACCTCAACTTGAAGGCCGTGTTTGTCATTGCGATACATTCTTTGTGCGCCAGTATCAAAAGTAATTCCCGTTCTGTATTCAATCTTGAGTTCACAGAATTCTTCAAATGTCAGTTCAGTCATTCTTCACCTCTGGCTCTGATGGCAAGAGCAATTGTGCTACCGACAGCGCCAAAGCTGTGTTCAGCAACCTTTGCACAGGCTTCACGTTCTTTGGCGGCTACAAGTTTTGCAAAGGCTTCAAAGCATTTGGCTCTGTCGTTAAACCAATGAGGATCAACCCAACCCTCGCCAGAATCCTTCCATGCTTCTTTAGCCATCTCAATGATTTCATCTTGTGTCATGCTTCTCCCCTTGGTGCAACAACATTGATATCAATCACAGACGGCTTCTCGCTGCCGTCATCCGGGTTGTCAAGCAGACCACTTGCCTTAGCCAGCAGACGCAAGACACCCACCTTGTCATATAGCTCAATGTCCAGCGTGGAGTACACATTGCCGTCGGAGTCTTTCTTGCTGTTGACCTTGACAGACTTGATCGCATGCAGCGCATGCTCTGGGATATCGCTAGACCTCTTCACCGTCACGTTGCCCTGCTCATCCCAGCTCATGATGTCTGTCAGCTTGGTGTTGGCCATGCTCAGCAGCGCATAAGCCACAGCCTCTTTGTTGGCCATGATGGTGCTTGAGCGCTCCAACCTGCGCTGCACAGACCTCACCCCACCCCAGTTGGTCAAGGGAGGGATCACGGTTGACTTAACCCTTGCCCTAGTCATCAGAATGGAATGTCATCATCAAGGTCTGGCACCACAGCCTTGGGACTCGGCTGGGCAACAGCAGCACCATACTCAGGCACAGCAGCAGCAGCCATCTTAGGCTTGCCCACCTTGAGCTTGAACCAAACCCCGCCGTCAGGCTTCTTGTTGACGTAGACATCAAGGAAGTGCTTCGTGCCATCAGGCATCACAAACGTGCCCTTGTAGTCACCATGCCATGTCTCAGTCTTGTCAGCGTTCTTCCAAGCCTTGCCCTCACTGGGCTTAATCTCGCGGTCATCTTGCATTGCAAATGCTCCTTTTGGTTATTGTCCTACACATGAAAAAAAAGGGAAGGTCTAACTTCCGGGGAAAAAGCGGGGAAAATTTTAGATAGACCCCCACTCGCTACGGTGAGGGGGTGGGGGGAAGGGTCGCGATTCCGGGCACGTCACCGAGCGCGGGTCGCCTGCGCACATGCTGGCGCATATAGGAAAGCCCAGCCGCCAAGGAGTAGACACCCCTTGCTGGCCCTGCTTGTACAGAATCCATACGTTCGTATGCCATTTGGACAGGCTGACTACAGCGGCCTACAAGGCGCTGAAGGGCTTGGTGGCTACCTGTGGCCTAGACCAGCATGCTGTCGTGGCTGCATAGCACCAACCAAGGGCTTGGCGGGGCATCCAGTCATCGGGTGTCTGCCACCAGTTGTCTGATCCCTGCCATCAGGACGTGGCTGCTGGGTGTGATGCCCTCAGCTCGGTACAGCGGCAGCAGGGTGTCGAGCGCGTCCTTGACCTGCTGTGCTGTCATGCCGTCGCTGACAAGTTGTGCGATTTCTTGGTTGTTCAGAACAAACAAGTCTGCATCTTCTTTTTTAAAGTTATCCACATCACAAGAAGACAACCCTTGTTCTTTGTGTTCTCTACAACCTTTAGAGGTTGTGCCACAAGTGCCCAAAGGTTGTATCTTAAATAAGTTATCCACAGCCTCTGGTTGTGCTTGTTTGCTGTCTGGTTGTACAACCTCTGGAGGTTGTGCCTGTGATCCCTTGGCTTGTGCCTTTTTGATGGCTGCTTTCATGTTCTTGACTGTGACTGTTTCGCCTTGTTTGGGCATAGTTTTGTACCTTGGTTTGGGTTGCTTGAGTACTTTGCTGATTGCTTGGGCGACTCTGGCTTGGCCCTCTTTGTCTGCTTGTTCTGCTTGCATGGCTTGCTGTTCCTTCATGTAGGGTGGTCTGGTGTCTTCGATGGAGCTGGTGATACTGACTGCGTCCTCGGCACTGATGGTTGGGTCGAAGATGACACGCCATGTGGTGTGCCTTGCGCCCGGCATAGGCTTCTTCAAGATCTCTAGGTAGCCTGCCTTAGTCAGCTTGACAAGGTGCTTGCTGATGGCTTGCTGACTGATGCCAAGCCTGTCTGCCATGGTCTTTTGGCCAACCCAAGTGATGCCTGACCTGTTTATGTAGCTGCATATCAGAATGAGCGACTTGAGCATGCCGTGGGTTAGCAGCGGGTCAGTGCATGCCCTGATCGGTATGACCGCGATCTTGCGCTGGTCAGGCAAAGGATCCTTCTCGTAGATCCTTGGCTTCTTTGGCATGTTGAAGTTGACAGGCTCAGTCATTGCGTTCACTTGGATGCCTTCCAGAGTTGTCTGACAATGTCTGCCAGCGCATTGGCTGCGACATGGCCACGCCTGTCCTGTACCGCCAAGATGTAGTCCCGCCTGCTGATCTGCGGTGTCTTCTTGCGCCGGGTGTTGACCGTGACTGGCAGCACCTCGAAAACCCACTTGGCCTCTGTGTAGGCGCGGTAGGCTTCGCTGTAGCTGCCCACGCTGGTCCCGTCTGGCAGCGTGATGAGCTTGGCATCTGGGTGCACCTTGCCGCAGCTGTGGCAGGCCAGCTCATCTACCGAAGACACGGTTGATGATCCTTAAGCCGATACTTGATTGCTTCTGTTTGTCCCGGCTTTCTTGCAGCAGGCTTCGCAGCCACTTTGTGGCACCAAGCCTTGTCCACTCTTGGTACTCAGATTCAGTCATCCTTACGCCAATTGCTCTGCCGCTCTTGGTCATCTCACTCTTGGGTCTTGGCATGTGTGTCTTTCAATATCTCTTCGTTTAGCTCAAACGCAATCCTGCGCACTGAGTTCAGCAACTCATGCAGGTCGGTGACGGTGTTCATCTCCCGCTCAAGCGCTTGTTTGAGCAGATCAATCTGGTAGTGCAGGTTGCGGAACTCGCCGTTGGCTTCCTGCGTGTCACGTACGGTGCCCTCGTCGTCCCGGTACAACTTGACGTAGCTGATGTGCATCACTTGATCTCCAGAAACTTGATCAAAGCCCACAGGACTACAAGCGTGATTAATGCGCCAATCAGCATGAGCGCAACGCAAACAAGAAAACTCATCATGTGTGTTTCTCCAGTGACCAGTAGAGGAGGGCGAGCGCGTCTGCTTCGTTGTCGTCTGTGACTGGATGGCCACGCAGCTGCATGGCCTCGACCATGTCCTGCTTGCCAGCGTTGCCCTTGCCGGTTGCATGCTTCTTGATGGTGCCCACCGGCACACCTTGGTAAGGGATCTTGTGGTGCTCACACCAGCTGGTCAGAGTGGCCATCAAGCCGCCGTAGGTATGCGCTGAGTCGGTGCTGGCATGCCTGCGCACTTCCTCAAAGTAAACCGCTTGGATGTCGCCGACCGTGCCCTTGAGCTCGGAGAGCCACTGCTTAAAGCGCAGATAACGCATGCCGCCGCCTTCGTACCTGCCGGGCTTAAAGCTTGCCCAGCCGTGCACAATGCCGCCGTCCATGGGCCTGCATGCCCAGCCGGTGGTGGTGCCCAAATCTAGGGCCAGGATTGTTTCGTTCATATGGCACCACCCTCAAGCAGCGCCTGTATGAAGTCATCAAGCTCGGTTGTGGCCACAAAGACGTACTCAAGCATGTCGCCAGTCACGCTCAAAGCGCTGTTGACAACTTCCTGCGTGTGCTGGGCACCGTCCTTGACGCTGTCAAGCAGCTTGTGTGCTTCCTCGGCAGTCATGCTTTGCCGATCATGTTGTTCAGCCGCGAGTTGATGTCCGAGTAGTGCGTCGTCAGCACCTCTTCCAAGATCTGGTCAACCAACGTAGAGCGGCTGCGCTGCTGTGCCTCGCATGCGTCGTCAAGCAAGTCTCGGGTTCGTGGCCGCAGCCTGATGAAGATCGCAGCCTTGGCTTCTTTCTGTGGTTTGTACATGGTCTTTTGTGTATGATTGCAAACAGATAGCAATCATACCAATTGAATTCTGTACATGTATCATAAACATAGGGAAAGCACTTAGAAAATAATACAGAAAGGGGGGTTTACACGACAGATGGGTTCTGTACTAGAATAGCGGCAAGTGATATCAATCTGATAGCACTACCCCGAACCACCGAGAAACTGGAGTTCTACCATGACCCCCCACACAGGCAAATTCATAGCCTACTACCGAGTCTCTACAGACAAGCAAGGCGTATCTGGCCTTGGACTGGCCGCCCAGCGCGATCTGGTCAATACATTTCTCAATGGCGGCAAATGGTCAATCATCGGCGAGTTTACCGAGATCGAATCTGGCACCCGTAAAAGACTCAAAGACCGCCCAAGCCTACAAGCAGCGCTTGATTTGTGCAAGAAGCAAAAAGCCACGCTGGTGGTCGCCAAGCTTGACCGGCTCGCCCGTGATGTCCAGTTCATCGCCACACTGCTCAACGGCAAAGTCAATTTTGTCTGCGCAGACATGCCAGAAGCCAACCGTACTTTCATGCAGATGATGTCTGTCATGGCAGAGCATGAAGCCCGTGTCATCTCTGAGCGCACAACCCAAGCGTTGGCTGCACTCAAGCGCAAGGGTGTCAAGCTTGGCAGCCCAACACCAGAGATCGGCTCAGTCGCAGGCATCAAAGTCATCGTGCAAAAAGCAGATGACTACGCCAACCGCATAGAGCCAATTCTTAACGACATCACAAAAAAGACTGGTGCAACCACTCTGCGCGATATCGCCACAGCTCTCACCGCCCGAGGCATAGCAACACCACGCGGCAACACCACATGGCACCCCTCACAAGTGAGTAATTTACTACGCAGAATGCGGGGGGGGGGGGGGGGGAATTGAAAACGAAAGAAGAAGGCACGCATTTCCCTTCAAAAGAGCAAACCTCTGTTGCCCCCCGTGTTTTACCAAAGACAGGGTCCAAATTGTGCAAAAAACCAGGTCCGGCCAGCACA
>Ga0114967_10000501_pt1 | contig 33483 bp, 27 predicted proteins | sample M_130628_MF_Meta_FD_92639 | JGI IMG/M metagenome (GOLD analysis project Ga0114967, IMG submission 92639) | Freshwater microbial communities from Lake Montjoie, Canada to study carbon cycling - M_130628_MF_MetaG | ecosystem: Environmental > Aquatic > Freshwater > Lake | place: Lake Montjoie...
CAAACTCTTCAGAGCAATTGCTCGGAGTTTCACCCAGCTTTAGTTTGGTGAGGTCTTCAGGTTTAAGGATCTTATCGGTTTATCTCTGTAGGTCGCGCCAACTGCGCCGCCCTAATGCCGCTGAACAAACAGCACAAGTAGAACAAATCGAAGGCCCGTTGCTTTTGGCACCAGACTCTTTCAGCAATCCGCGTGCCAGAATCAAATTCGCATATTTTCTTGAGCGTGCATTAGTTTTTTTAGCCAGAACTGGATTCTTTTTTTGCGTGGGCCGTTCTTGATCTCTCCCAGTCCCTTCTTGCTGTGTCTAATTTTGGACAGGAAGTCCGAAAATCTACAGCGGCGGATCCGCTGAGTTTTTAACTTCAACGCGTAGCAAGCTCTCAAACGCATCCACTCTAACCCAACGCACGGATTGAGTGACGGCCTTGAATTCCTCTGTCCTCACCCCACGGGGCTTCATTGGAAGAAAGTTGTCGCAGACTCCCACAAAGTAGGCGTCGCCCACCCTTATCCATCCAACGCTGGTGACTTCGTGTCCCCAAGACAGGTGCGGCTTGTGTGGTAGGCGAACTACACAAGACGAAAGTGTCGGTCGCCCCAAGCCCGTCTCTTGTTTTAACCCTTCAATTGAAAAACGCTCCAAAGCGACTTTTACGCTCAATCCGTGCGCGCGCGCATCCGCCGAAATTGCAACTCCGAGATCGGCTGGAAATGCGCCTGAAACCGGCATTCCGTTGTCGGTGTAACCGCAGGTGTCCGCAATTTCCTGCATGGGCAGCAGGGCACGAAGTCGGGTGGTGAGGCGCTCAAGAGCGGGTTGGTCCAAGTTGGTGTCGTGATCCGACCATGTTGGGTAGCCATGTTTGATCCAGTAGCCCATGAGGTTCGCCGCTGCGGTTGGGACGCATCCTGATGCCACCTTGGGCGCCATAACTCCAAGCACTGGAAATTGTTGTAGATTCGGGACGTCCATCAAAAGCTTGCCACTTTGAGCGTTTGGCTCAGCGATTGCGGTCCATGCAAAATCGACCAACGCTGCATCCGGAGTATCCTCGCACATCAGATAACCAGCGTCTTCGGACTCGCTCGAGAAGTTCGCAATCCAAACGGGGTTGAGTCCAGTCTGGTATGGCTGCTCTTTGGTTTGTTCGACCCTCTGGAGGCTTGCGATCCTTACATTCCTCCATGCAGGCGCAGTAAAATGTGCGATGAGGGTCTCTAAATGGTGACGCACTCTGATCTCAGCCTGCGTCGAGTCAAGTGCAGTCTGTCGGGGTGTACCTTGCGCCTCCTGCAATACCAGGCCGCCTGCTCCCCACCAGATGACAGCGATGTTAATCCAGATACTCTTCATGCATGCACTCCGTTCCTGCGCTTACCTGTTAGTTACTTTGCCTCAGAAATAAGTAAAACTCCCGCGGTAAGCAGTCGTTCCATTTTTAACGCTCAGAGTTGCATTCGGAAGAAGCCGCGGTTTCCTTTAAGGAATGATCGTTGGAATTGACCTTGGCACCACTAACTCTCTTGTCGGCGTATTCGACGCAGGATTTGTCAGTCTTATAGCCGATGAGGTTGGCCAACGTTTAACTCCTTCGGTGGTTCATTTTCCGGTGGAAGGTGTGCCTTTGGTGGGGCGTCCTGCACAAAGACTGCGCGTACTGAGTCCGGAGCGGACGGTGTTTTCTTCAAAACGTTTTATGGGGCGCCGGGTTGGGGAGGACGCCGCTCAGATGCCGTATCAGGTTGTCGGGAATAAAGGCGCTCCGGTGATGTTCGACTTGGGAGAGAGGCGTGTTGCACCGGAAAATGTTGCGGCAGAAATTTTGCGCAAATTGAAGCAGGACGCCGAGCGGGCGCTGGGGGAAAGCGTTACCAAAGCTGTGGTGACTGTTCCCGCGTATTTTAACGATGCCCAGCGTGCCGCGACGAAACTCGCCGGAGAGCTTGCCGGGTTGGACGTGGTTCGCATTTTAAATGAGCCCACGGCCGCCGCGCTTGCGTATGGGATGGATAGGCGAGCTGAGAATACACGCATCGCCGTTTATGACTTTGGAGGAGGCACTTTTGATGTTTCGATCTTGGAGCTGCAAGGCGGAGTTTTTCAGGTGCTATCCACTAATGGAAATACGCGACTTGGGGGGGATGATATCGACTCGGCTCTGGTGGATTACGTGGAGACGCAGTTGGGGTTGAGTGTGTCCACGCCGACTGCCCGCGCTCGACTTTTGGAGGCGCTTGTTGTGGCCAAGCACGGATTGTCAGAGGCTGAAGAGGTCTCTGTCTCGCTTCCTTTCCTTGACGGCCTAGCCTCGCCGGAGGTTTTGCTGAGTCGTGCCGTGCTGGAAATGGTTGCCCGGCCGTGGGTGGAGAAAACACGGGGGCATTGTTTGCGTGCTTTGTCAGATGCGCATTTAAAAGTGGAGGATATTGCAGAAGTGATCCTCGTGGGAGGAAGTACTAGGATGCCGCTGGTGCGCCGGTTTGTTGCCGAAGTTTTCCAGCGTGAACCGGATTGCAGTCGCAACCCAGACGAGGCTGTGGCGGAGGGGGCCGCGCTGCAGGGGGCGATTCTAGATGGCAAATTGCAGCATGTGGTGCTTTTGGACGTCACTCCCTTGTCCTTGGGAATCGAGACGTTTGGCGGATTGATGAACGTGATTTTACCGCGAAATTCGACGATTCCCTGCAAGGCTGGGGAGATGTTCACCAACGCCTTGCTGGGGCAGCGGTCCATGTTAATTCGCGTGCTCCAAGGGGAGCGGGAGTTGGCGGATGCGAATTGGGAGTTGGGGCGATTTGAAATACCATTCACGCCTTTACCCAAGGGGCAGGCGAGGGTTGGGGTGCAGTTTGAAATCGATGCGAACGGCATTTTAAAGGTTCTTGCGCGGGACACCACCACAGGCAAGGAGCAGGTGGTGGATATGCAAAGTGCGGTGGAGGTAAGTGATGAGGCGGTCGAGAAAATGTTGGAGGATGCTTTGGAACACGCTTTTGATGACATGAATCAACGGGCGTTCACCGAGGCGAAGCTAAAGGCTCAGGAGATGCTTCCATCGGTAGCCAAGGCGCTTGGTCTGGCGGGAGATTCTTTGGACGCAGGCGAACGTGAACGGATCGAGCAAGGGGTGCGGGATGTGCAAGACGCATTGCGCGGAGAAGGCGCTGAGTTGCTCAAGCGCTCGGTTGCCGAGTTGGATGATGCCACGCAGAGACTCGCCGCAGTGCTGATGGAGCGGGCGATGCGTCGCTGATTAAGTAGGGCTCATTTCCTGATTTAAGGGCGAACTAAGGCGTATCGTTTTAGGGACTGGGTGCGGGGGAGAAGAGTGCGGAGCCACACCCGAGGCGCACTGGTTTCCGTGGCCGAATCATTTGAGTGGCGAGTGGCGCGGTGGGTAGAACGCGCTGCCGACTGAATGCTCCGCGTCATTACGCAAAACGAAAAGTTTTTCATATTTCGTCCAAACTATTATGCACCCCACTTACGAAGTATCTGACGTAGGGCATGTATGCGTCTTGGCGAAAGCCAGTGATTGGTTGCGCAATTGAGGTACCGAGGAGGGCTTGTTACACGAGCTTCTTTAAGTCCTTAGGAAAACCATAGAGGCCGAGTGCCAGACAGCGCCCTGCGGTATTTCACTCCATTCATTTGCTCCCCGTTTTTATGCGCGACATTATTTTCATCTCACTCGAGAATTGGGACGGCGTTTGGCGCCGCAATCAATTTTTATGCGCGGAGTGGATGCGCCGTTTTCCTCGGATGCGCATTCTCTTCGTTGGGCGGCCTCGGGATGCATCCTACGCGTTGCGCACTGGTGCGATTCATTCATTTAAGGCAACCGCTCTGAGGCAGAGTGATGAGTACAAGGGATTGACGCTCTTGAATCCGCTAAAGCTCATGCCAAACTCATTTGCTGTCGGGCGACACATTAATGCAGAGTTGCTTTTGCGGCAGGTGAATAGTGCGGTAAAGAAGATCGGTCTGCGCGACCCGCTACTTTGGATTAATGACCATTTTGCGTCCCATTTGGTGGGGCGCGTGGGGGAAAGGGCTGCCATTTACGATATCACCGACGACTGGACCCTGATGGGAGCGAGTTCCTCAGAAGAACGGCAACGGGTGCGTGTAGCGGATGCTGAAATGTGTTCGAAAGCAGATTTAGTAGTGGTTTGTTCCGAGGCTCTTGAGAAGTCGAGGAAAGCCAACTGTCGCAGGATTGTGCGAGTGTCTAACGGAGTAGACGCCGACCATTATCCGGTTTGCCGCGTCCCCCGAGCGCGTGGGACAGTTCCTGTATTTGGGTATTTGGGGTCATTACATGGCGAGCGTCTCGATTTTGGGCTGATACAAGCGCTAGCCACCAGTTGGCCTCAATGTAAGGTTGTCATGTGCGGTCCTTGCATGCTCACCGAATACGAGCGCAGTCTCTTGGGGGCACTTCCAAACGTGGAAGTCCACCCAGAGGTGCACTATCGTGATGTGCCAGGGGTGCTCGCTTCGTTTGATGTGTGTATTTTGCCGCATCGCAAAACGCCTTTTACCGAGAGTTTAAATCCGATAAAACTGTGGGAGTATCTCGCGAGTGGAAGGCCCATTGCGGCGACTTCCGTAGCTGGATTCCGTGACTTTTCCCACCTGTGTAACCTTGGGGATGGGGCGGCTGGCTTTGTCGCAGCATGCCGCGCGGCGTATCGTGAGGACGGTTCCAAGGCGGAGTCGCGGGTGGCTGTGGCGGCGTCAAATTCTTGGAGAAGCCGGGTTGAAGATTTACTTGAAGTTTTTCGGCAGGAAAGTTGGGTGGGAGCTCCTTTTGGTAAATGGGCTGCCACAGATGGGGTGGCGGTGGCCGAATCTCGAAGCGAGGTTTCCGCGGTGGGCACTGATTCGTTAAATAGTTCCTTGGGGGAGGTGGCGCTTGAGTCCAATTGGAGATGATCAAAAGGGAGTCGCCATTTCTGGCAACGAGGTGTGTTGCGTCGTTGTAAGTTTCAACACCAAGGCTTTGACGCTTCGGTGTCTTGCTGCCTTTAGGGAAGCGGCGTGTGTGGTTTCTGAGGTTTGTGTGGTGGACAATGCGTCCTCAGACGAAACGGTCTCCCTGTTAAAGGATAGCGCGTATTGGAATGATTTGGAGCAAATTAGAAAGAAAAATACTCCGGTGTTATCGGTGATAAGTCTTTCTCAGAATATAGGCTTCGGTCCTGCAAATAATATGGGAGTGGGTTCGACGACTTCGCCGTTTGTGGCTCTTGTGAATAGCGATGCCTTTGTTTTTCCAGGTGCCTTGCAGACTTTGCGGGATTATTTGTTGGCAAATCCCAAGGTGGGAGTGGTCGGGCCTCGTCTTTTAAATAGCGATGGTTCGATGCAAGAGTCGCGCTTTCCATTCCCCAATCCCGCAAGGGCATGGGCTGAAAATCTCGGGCTTGCCGGGATAATGAAGTGGATCAATCGTGAATCTGGGTTGAGTCAAGGTCCGGTGGAATGGCTCAGTGGAGCGTGCCTGATGTTTCGACGAGAAGTTTGGGAGCGTGTCGAGGGGTTTGATGAATCTTTTTTTCTCTATTCCGAAGAGACTGATTTACAGCGCCGGGTCCGGTTGAGCGGATGGGAGGTGCATTGGGTCCCCGAGGCGGTTGTCACCCATCTGGGAGGGAGCAGTGGGGTTGGGATGCGAGAGGCGGTTCGCGAATATTTTTTTGAAGGTGTTGATCGCTATTTTTTAAAGCACTACGGCAGGTGGGGTGCCGTTTCATTGCGAGCTGCGACGGCTACGGGTGCGGCGCTTCGTTGGGTGAGATCGGTCCTTGGTGGGCGTGGGCAGAGACAGGAATTGTACTGGATTTTGAAGCGACAACTTTCACGAAAGTTTCCTGAAATGGGGGCGGTTGATTTGTGCCATATGAGCAGGCGGTAGTTGGTGCCTTTAGTTGACGTAATTAACTGAATTGCAGTGTTATAGGTATTTAATTGTAGCTGATTTGGGCCTGTAGCGGGTTTATAAGCGGCTTCAAGTGGCCGTTACTAAAGTTTATGGAAAATGCACAAATAGAGATGCTTCAGGGCTGTCTCGCGGAACCGAATGCGAAAGTTGCCCTGTGTCACTCCGGATGTCATCAGCGGGGTGGCGTTGAGAGGGTCATTCTGCAGGGGGCAAAGTACTTGAAGGACACCTGCGATGTCACTGTGGTGGCACGCGATTTGCCTGCTCTGAAAGATACTCCAGAAGGTGTTAAAATGTTCAGGCTGCCGTATCCGGAGTTGCCGTTTGGTCTTGGGTTGCGCGGCACGCGGCGTGACTGCACCCGACTAGTGCGGCAAAACCGGTTTGATGTGGTTGCGGGCTTCGGAGTGCAGGCCCCGGAGAACAGTGTGGTCTGGATACAGAGTGTACACGCCGCATGGTGGGATCAGAGTCGGCAGAATCGCAGGGGAATCTTGCGTTTGAGACAGGCGGTTAATCCTCTTCACCACATAGTGCTCTCAATGGAGGGGGAGCTTTTACGAGGACGGGCGTATAAAAGGTTGATCGCATTAACCCCGAGTGTGCTTGGGGACCTACAGCGTTTTTATGGAGTACCGAGCGAAGATGTTGACATATTACCGAATGGATATAAGTCCGACGAATTTCATGTGGGATTAAGAGAATTATATCTATTGGAAAAACGGAGAGAAATAGGAGTTCCACTCGATGCTTGGGTGGTATTATTTGTTGCTAATGAATGGGAGAGAAAAGGATTGCTGCCTTTGATGGGGGCGATCGCGGCTTTGGACGACGCCAACATTCACTTGGTTGCTGTCGGGCGGTTGCCCCAATCGATGGTCCAGCGAAAGGCTGCTGATTTGGGGCTTCTCGGAAGGGTGCACATGGTTAGCAGTACATCTTCGGTAAATCGTTGGTTTGGAATGGCGGATGTCTTTGCTCTTCCGACTGTGTACGAGGCTTGGGGAATGGTTGTCATTGAAGCAATGGCATCCGGGTTACCTGTTTTGACTTCTAGTTTGGCTGGGGCCTCTGAGGCGGTTGAGATCGGAAAAAATGGTTTTTTATTAAAGGAACCCCGCTCAGTGGAGGAGATCGTGGATGGATTGGAGAGACTCCGTAAGGGGGTTTTGTGGGATTCTAATTTAATATCTAAAAGTGTTCATAAGTATGAATGGAATGTGATTTTTAAAAAATATAAATCAATTTTAATGAGATCGATGTAATTTGGTTAAAATCGCTCTGAAGCGTTCCCTCGGGAGTTAAATGAAAATTGTTGTTTGGACGGATTCCGATGCTCTTGCCGGCACTGAACGGCACTGCCTTGATTTGGGAGCTGGACTAAGGGACGCAGGGTCTTGGGTAAGCATCGCTTGCCGGCCAAGCTCCCCGATGGCTCGATCGGTTGAGTGTAGTCAGGGCCGTTTGCTTGCTCTGGACGCTTCCGGTGCGCCGCTCGCAGCCGTGAGCACTCTGCGCTCCTTGCTTGAGAATGGAGAATTGGATGTGATTCATTCTCATAATGGCCGAACAACCTTTTTGGCATGCCTGGCCGTGCTTCGAGCGGGGCGCGGTTGTGTAGTTGCAACGCAGCATTTTATCGCTCCTGCACGAGTGACACGGCGGGGCTTGGTTCGGTTTGTATCGAATCGAATGCATCGATGGATAAATGCGCGAGTGGATCGATGGATTGCGATATCCGAGGCGGTGAGCCTCGGCATGTTGGCGCGAAACGACGTGCCCCGCTCTCGGTTGAGTACGATTCCTAACGGTACAGCTTTTCCGGATGCGAGTGAACCGCAGCGTGCTCAGGCGCGGCTGCTGCTTGGCCTGCCGCAATTGACTCCGGTGATTTTGTGCGTGGCTCGATTGGCGGCAGAGAAAGGGTTGGAAGTTCTATTAAGCGCGTCTGCAATGCTTATTGCGGATGGAGTATTGCCTCACATTTTATTCGTAGGAGAGGGTGCCCTCAGGGAAAGACTTAAGTGCTTAGCACAGGAACTTGGTCTGTCTGAGTGCGTCCAGTGGCTGGGGTATCAGTCCGATCCTGGGGTGTGGATGCGGGCGGCTGATTTGCTTGTTTTACCGAGTGCCGAAGAGCCTTTTGGGTTGGTTTTACTAGAGGCAATGAGTCGGGGCATTCCGGTGATCGCCGCTGCGGCGGGCGGTCCGCTTGAGATCGTGGATTCAACCTGCGGGCACCTGTTCTCGCCGGGAGACGGGCGGGACTTGGCCACAAAAATTAAACATTTGCTGGCCAATCCTTCTGAATTGAGGCGGCTTGGCGAGGGCGCTAGGTTACGATGGAAGACCCATTTTGAATTGGGCACAATGGTTTGTAGGATTAAGCAGGCCTACGGAAACGCGTTCGGGGTAGCTAGGTCTGCTTCGGGATAGCTGTTTAACGAATAAATTTAGTGGATTTGCTCGCTTGTAGTTTATTCGAAACTGAATGCTCAACTAGGGCGGTAGGATTAACACAGAGCCTCAGGAAAGCGGTTCCGATGCTGGCTTGCACTTCGCTCTGTTTTTGCGGCACTGATGTGCTAAGTTGATGGGCTATGCCTCGATCCCGTTCTGCCACTCCACTGCTGCCGCAACTGGAGACTCGTTTGTTTACGTTAGGAAATGGGTTGGAGTTGTTAGTTCATGAAGACTGGTCCGCGCCTGTGGCAAGCATCCAGGCTTGGGTGCGGACCGGCTCCATCCACGAAGGCCAGCACTTGGGCTCCGGTATTTCCCACCTTTTGGAGCACATGGCGTTTCAAGGGACGGAGAAGCGTTCCGGGGGCGCGCTCGCCCAGCAAATTCAAGATGTTGGCGGGTACGTGAACGCATACACGTCTTTCGACCGCACCGTCTATTGGGTCGATTTGCCGTCGAAGGGTGTGCCGGTAGTTCTGGATCTAATTTCGGATGCGGTATTTCGCTCGACGTTGCCGCCCAAGGAGTTTGCCAAGGAGCAGGATGTGATTCGTCGCGAGTTTGCTATGGGCTTTGACGACCCAGATCGTATGCAATCGGAGCGCTTGTTCTCGACCGCCTATCAATTGCATCCCTACCGACAGCCCGTCATTGGCCATTTGGAGGTGTTTAACGCGCTGAGCCGAGAGGACGTGCTGGATTACTACAGGCGGCGTTACGCCCCGAATAACGTATTTTTTGTGGTGACCGGCGCTGTGCGTGCCGAGGAGGTAGCGGAGCAACTGGCGAAGTGTGTGGTCGATGTACCGAGGTTGGCCCTAGCGCCTGTTTGGGTGCCGGGAGAGCCCGTCCAGATGGCGCCCCGAGAGGTTCACGAGGAATTTGATACGGAGTTGACCCGTTTGAGTCTGGCTTGGCATGTGCCCAATGGACTTCATCCAGATGCTCCTGCTCTGGACTTGCTGGCTGCCACTTTGGGCGAGGGGCGCAGTGCGCGGCTTTATCGTGCGTTGAGAGAGAAACGTGGAATTGTTCACTCTGTGGGGGCTTGGACGTATTGTCCCGCCGATGGTGGTTTGTTTGGGCTTAGCGCCGTGCTCGATGTGGAAAATCGGGACGTGGTGCAGGCCGCTTTATTGGAAGAGTTGCGTGAGATTCAGGAACGCGGGGTGCAAGCGGACGAAATGGCTCGAATTCGCAAAATGCGGCTGAGCGGCTATCTCGGGAGTCTCTCCACGGCGCGGGGAAGGGCCTCAGATATTGGAGACAGTTGGATGTCGTGCAGAAATACAGACTTTTCACGCATTTATGGCGAGCTCTTGGCTAAAGTAGAACCCGAGGAGATTCAGCGGGTGGCGCGCCATTACATCCAAGCGAGGGGGCTCAATGTGGTATCCTTGAATCCCAAAGGCAGCGGGCGCAAAGCTGTTCCAGCGGAAAGTGTGAGCGTGCGAGGTGCCGTTGAAAAAAATTGCCTTGAGAACGGTTTGCGCACCCTGATTTGCCGTGATGAACGCTTGCCATTGGTGAGTTTAAGTGTCGGATTCCGCGCGGGTCGACTGGTTGAAACAGGTGAGACGAATGGAATTTCCAAGCTGTTTTCGCGCGTGCTGCTCAAGGGCACCTCAGCACGTTCTGCTGAGGTGATAGCGGACACCCTAGAGTCGCTGGGGGGCGGCATCGGAGCGGATGCCGGGAAGGGGACTGTGACGGTTGGCGTATCGGTTTTAAGGGATGATTTGGAGTCGGGTTTGGAAATTCTCGCAGACGTGGTGCGCCATGCCATTTTTCCGAAGGAGGCATTGGAGAGGGAGCGCATCGTGCAATTGGCGGCAATCAGGTCCGAGCGTGAGGATCCTTTCGCAGTTGCCGGACAGTTGCTTCGCTCGCACTTGATGGAGGGGCATCCAGACGGACTGCCCGCTTATGGGACTTTGGAAAGCGTCGCGGCGATTCGGAGGGAGGATTTGCTGGCGTTTCGCGACCGGTATTGCGTGGGGCGCAATGGTGTACTTTCAATTTTTGGGGACGTTGATCCGGTTCAAGCTCACGCATTGGTCGAGCGCTATTTTGGAGGGTTAGCAGAGGGAGAGGAGGCGTTGAAGCAGCCTCCGCTGCCGTCTCCGCTTTGCGGAATAAAATTTGTCGAGACTACTGTGGATCGGCAGCAAACCGTCTTGATGGTGGGTTACCGTTGTCCTGACATATTTCATGAAGATCAGGCTGCGCTTTGTCTTTTGGAGGAGGCTTGTAGTGACTTGGGGGGGCGGATGTTTGTGCGTATCAGAGAGGAACTTGGACTTGCGTACTCTGTGGGATCCAGTCACTACGCTGGTTTGTCCTGCGGTTCGTTTGTCTTCTATGTCGCGACGGATCCCGAGAAACAAGAGGCTGTTTTATCCGAGTTAAACAAAGAAATCCGCGCACTTGCTCAGGACGGATTGGGCGAGGCGGAGCTTTGTCGGGCTAAGCAGAAGTTTCTCGGTGGAATGGATTTACGCAACCAAAGCCTAGCTGCATTTGGCGCAGGTTGCCTAGCTGATGAGCTGTTGGGTTTAGGGGCTGAGCATTTCAGGCAGGAGCGCACCGCGGTGGAGGCGGTTACTGCGGCGCATCTGCGTGCGGTAGCGAGCCGGATCTTTGGGGAGCAACCGTTTGTGACGGCTAAGGTGGGCCCGGTTTCGGGCGCAAAAAGTGCATAGTCTTTCGTTTCTGCTTTGAAAGACGCGCCCGCCGTTCGATGTTGTTTTAAAAGTCGACACCTCTTTTTGTATCTCCATGCAACCTTTTGATCAGCCGTTTTTGATTCATCCGCCGCTCACTATCGGAACGGGTTCCGGTTCTGTGGAAATAGGTGGCACTGGGGGACCTCTTTTTATTCTTGGGCCGTGCGTGATGGAGTCGGAGGAGTTTGTTTGGAAGATGGCGAGGGAATTGCAAAATCAGTGTAAGGCGCTTGGTTTTTCGTTTGTCTTCAAGGCTTCCTATGACAAAGCCAACCGCACATCGGTTCACAGCTTCCGGGGACATGGCGTGGAAGCTGGGTGCAAAATTCTGGGGGAAATCGGGCGCGACCTTTCCATACCGGTGACCACCGACGTGCATTCTCCGCAGGAGGCTGAGATCGCGGCGCAATGGGTCGACGTTTTGCAAATCCCGGCATTTTTGTGTCGTCAAACCGATCTCATTGAGGCGGCCGCACGGACGGGACGTATTGTGAATGTAAAAAAAGGGCAGTTTCTGGCGCCGCAGGATGTGGTCAATATTGCGCGTAAGTTGCAGGCCTTCGGTTGTGAGAACTTCTTCTTCACCGAACGGGGGGTTAGTTTTGGATACAACAATTTGGTGGCGGACATGCGCTCACTTTACTGGATTCGCGAGTTGGGGTACCGGGTCGTTTTTGATGCAACTCACTCTGTGCAACGTCCCGGTGGAGGGGGTGACAGGACTTCTGGGGACGGCATTTTGGCTCCCGTTTTGGCTCGTGCTGCGGTCGCTGCGGGGTGCGACGGAGTTTTTATAGAGACCCATGAGGATCCTGCAGTCGCTTTTAGTGATGGCCCCAACCAAGTGCCTCTGGCGCATTTGCCGGTGTTACTTTCTCAACTGTCAAAAATCCATGCACTCGTCCGGATCTAGTACCCAGAGGAAACGAAGATTATCGACCTGTATGTTGTTCCCGCTTTCGGCGGTAGCATTTCTTGCTCCGTCGGTATTTGGAGCGGGGGAAACCCCGATTTTGCGGCTTGCTAAGCCTCAACCCGAACTCAAGCACTCGGAACGCCCATTGGATAATGCTCCAGTTGCTCCCCCCAAAACGGCTGCTTGGGGAACACGCTTGCCTGTCGCATCGGGTTCGCAGACGACCATCCCGACTCCAAGTTCGAAAGCTTTGGCAACAGACCCATCGAATGAGGCGCCTCTGTCTATCCCCTTGTTGCAAGGATACGATAGCTTCGGATTAAGCGTTCCGGACCACGATGCCACGGGTAGGCTGCGCTCCTTGTTTGTCATCGGCGCAATTTCCAGAGTGGACGATCGCACCGTGGAGATACGGGACAGTTTTTTAGAGACCTACAGGGAGAATGGAGGCCTTGATTTGTCCATTGAGATGCCCAAGGCGAATCTGGATCGTTTTACTCGGGTGCTCGCTTCCAAAATGCCTGTGGTGATCCGACGCGATGAATTTGAGCTTAAGGGGGCCACCATGGAGTTTAACACTCTGACGCGAGAAGGCGGGATGGGCGGCGCGGTAGAGATGGTGATTTACAATGGAGTGACAGTGGCATCTGAAGAGGAGGCTCCAATTGAAAAAAAACAAAAGCGTTAGTGGACTTTAAGAGCCTTTTGAGCGACTGGAAATAGGGGCAATAGTCTTGCCGGAACGCGTTTGATGGAACTCGTCGGCGACGAAGAATAATTGATTGAAATTGGGTGGAGAGCTGGCTCTGGAGCACCGCCAGAATTCGTTTTGATCTATGGATTTTATTGTCATTGAAGTTCTCTTAAATGTTTCTCCACCCTACTTTATTTTTGTCAAAGAATAGGTTCCCAAGACTAAACGATTACCTATGTTTGGTAGCGTTGATTTGGATAGAACTATGAAGCATTTCCGCACTTATTCTCGAACTTACTTTCGCACCCTGATTCCTTTGTGGTCGGGGCTAGTAATTCAACTCTTTTGGGTTGCGACAGCGCGGAGTCAGGAATTACGAGGGGCGCTCTCTGGCAATAGCGGGTCGCTGGGTAAAGGCAGTTCCGGTAGTTCGCCCGGCGGGGCGGCTACGGGCTCGTCCACACAAACGGTCACCACTATTAGCTCCAAGAAAGGGGCTTATTTGGATTCGAAGGCCTATATGGCGACTTTTACCGGAAGCGTCAGTGTGGTGGACGCTCGTTTCTCGCTTACATGCGACAAGTTGACCGCTTTTTTTGTGCGTCCAAGCGTGGAGTCTGCCGGAGAAGTAAAGGGAGAGAGCGGGCGCAGCGGTCTGGATAAAGCTGAGGCGGAGGGTGATGTGATCATCATTCAAGATAAAGTTGGGGAGAAGGGTGAGGTGGAGCGGAGTCTAGCTCGGGCACAAAAAGCGGTTTACGATTCCCAGACGGGGAACATCACGTTGTCTGGGTGGCCGCAAGTAGAACAGAAGCAGAATGTTACTATGGCTGCTGAAGAAAGCACCGTGATTGTTTTAAATCGCAAAGGAAAGTTGGAAGTACTTGGGCATTCGAAGTCTATTTTACGGAATGCCAGCATGAACGATGGACACTGAGCATTCATCTGAGGTGGTGCCCACTGGGGTATCTGGCACTACATTTTCAAGCGATGCGGTGTCGGGGAATCCGTTGTTGCGAACGCAACGTTTGTTGAAGATTTACGGGCGGCGCGCGGTTGTGAATGGGGTGGATATCGAGCTGTCCAAGGGAGAGATTGTGGGGTTGCTCGGGCCGAACGGGGCAGGGAAGACGACGAGCTTCTACATGATCGCCGGTCTGGTGCGGCCTGACGGAGGTTCAGTAGAGTTTATGGGAGAAGATGTTACACGATTGCCAATGCATCGCAGGGCTCGGATGGGCATGGGATATTTACCACAGGAAGAATCTGTATTTCGGAAGTTATCCGTTGAAGACAATTTGATGGCGATTTTGGAGATGCAGTCTCTTACGAAAAAAGAACGTAAAAATCGTTGCGAAGAACTGCTAAATCAGTTTGGAATAACGTCCGTGGCTAAACAGCTCGCACTGACCTTGTCTGGCGGTGAGAAACGGCGTCTAACGATCGCACGTTCGCTGGTTAATTGCCCATCATTGTTGATGTTGGACGAGCCTTTCAGCGGAGTGGATCCGATCGCGGTGGCGGACGTTCAACAGATTATCGCCAAACTTCGCGATGAGGGCTTGGGCATTCTGATCACCGATCACAATGTGCGCGAGACGCTTGCCATAGTGGATAGGGCCTACCTCATTTTTGAGGGGCGTGTGGAAACCCATGGCACCAAAGAATTTCTGGTCAACGATCCGGTGGCCCGCCGAGTGTATCTTGGAGAGGGCTTCCGTATGTAGTTGCAGTATTAAACCCCAAATAAACAAAGGACACAGACTTCGACCAGAAAGGAGTATGTGCCCACCGACAAGGAAAAAAAGACCATGCAGACTGCAAATGTTAACGTTCCTGTTCGAGTGGATGCTCGGCATTTCGCCCTCACTGAGGCGATCCGGTTGCATACCGTACGCAAAATAGACCAGTTGCACCTGGATTATCCCCGAATCATCGAGGCACACGTGATCCTCGATATTCAAAAGCACGGCAATCGGCATTTCGCAGAGATTATTCTGCACTGCGCAGATCATATCACTCTGGAGTCTTCCGCCACGACGACGGACATTTACGTTTCCATTGATTCGGCAGCTCTTAAAATTGCGCAGCAGATGCGCAAGTTCAAAACTCGACACTTGGCGACGTACCGGAATGCGCGTCGTGCAGCCTAGTGTTTTTTGAGACACTCTAACGCGCAAGACGCGTGCACTGACCAGTTTCATGAGAGTGGATTCACGCTTCGTGTTACCGGTTGGGAAATACGGCACCTTTAGAAATGGGGGTGCCGTTTTTGCTGTTTTTATGAGCAAGACGCGCGGAATTCGGCAACAAAAATGGATGGCACTGCGACTTGGCTAGGTCAAAGTAGAGAGAAATCCCCCTCCTCATGAAAAGCATTTTTACCACCCTCCTTCTTTTGCTGACTCTCTGCCGTTTTGGCGAAGCTGCACCCGTTTCGCTGTTTAATGGTCAAAATCTTGAAGGTTGGGAAGGGGAGACGGCCAGTGTGTGGCGAGTAATAGACGAGGTAATTGTAGGTGGTTCGTTGGAGGGGAATCCGCAAAACGAGTTTCTGGCGACGAAGAAAAAGTACCGGAACTTTATTTTAAAGCTTGAGTACAAGCTGATTGGAAATGAGGGGTTTGTGAATGGTGGAGTGCAGTTTCGCAGTGTTCGTATTCTCAATCCTCCGAACGAAATGAGTGGATATCAAGCGGATATAGGTGCTGGTTATTCGGGCTGCCTCTACGACGAATCCAGACGGAAAACAATGCTCGCTAAACCCGAAAAGGAGCTCGTTGATGCCATCGAAAAACTGAGTGAATGGAATCGGTACGAGATTCGTGCGGAGGAGCAGCGCATCCAGCTTTTCCTCAATGGAACGCGAACGGTGGATTTTAAGGAGCGCGAGGCCGGAATGGAAATGGCCGGAGTGATAGCGCTCCAGATTCATGGGAAATGTAAAGCGCAGGTGAGCTTCCGCAATATTGTGATTGAGACGCTTCCTGATGCGTTGGTCCCTGATGCAAAATAGGTTTTGGAACGTTTTGGTGGCGCGGATTCAACTCGTCTATCGGCGCCTGCTCCTTTTGAGGATGGAGTTTTTGCTCCCGCAACAAATGAAGTGATTTTGTCGGTGAGGCAGAGCTTCACGCCAGGAGGCGCCTCCTCGCCAACATCTTTGGCTAATGGGTCGCCTCATGGGTCCATTCCCACAATTATCCTCGGTCCGCCGCCGTGACCCCATTTTCGAGTGCATCCCATGGATTACCAAGCGTTTTAGTATCCGATCGTCTCACGGTAAAACAACTCACGGAGGGCCTCGCGAATCACTTCGTCTCCAGAGAACTGCGAGGGACAGACAATTTCCGCTAATGGCTGTTAACCTGCTTGGCAAAAAAAGCCTGCATAGGGCCCTTTTTTATGGTCTGGTCGAATCGTTGCCATATATCTCATCTCGTTTTCCGATGCGCCGCCTCACCCCCCTTACATTTCTTTCTCTAGCACTCACTCTTTCATTTTTTAGCGGCACCGGTACATCGCTTGCCTCGCAGAAGCCAAATATTTTGATCATCTTTGCAGACGATCTTGGCTATGCAGACATCGGCGTCCATGGCGGCAAAGCCGTGCCGACCCCAAACATCGACGCTCTTGCGGCGTCAGGTGTGCGTTGCACCTCCGGTTACGTGACATCACCGTACTGCAGTCCCTCCCGCGCTGGCATGCTCACGGGCAAGGCTCAGACGCGTTTTGGTCATGAATTCAACCCACATGTGGGCAAGGAGTCAGAACTGGGACTTCCCCTCGACCAGCGCACGATCGCAAACGTGCTTCACGAGGCGGGCTACGCAACGTCCCTCGTCGGAAAGTGGCACTTGGGATTCGATAAACCCCACCACCCCAACTCTCGGGGATTTGATGAGTTTTTCGGTTTTCTCGTCGGCGGCCATAATTACCAGCAGCACCCCAATGCCGACCCCGAGTTCCAAACCGGCCACTCGCACAATATGATTTATCGCGGCGATAAACTGCAGAAACTTGACGGTTTCCTCACTGATATCTTCACAGATGAGGCCATTAGTTTCATGGACCGCCATCAACAGCAACCTTGGATGCTGTACCTTGCCTACAACGCGGTGCACACGCCGCTGGAAATTTCTCCGACAATTAGCGCCCGTCTTCCCGCCGATGTCACTGACCCCGATCGGAAAGGTTACCTTGCGCTGCTTCTCGGACTGGATGACGCCATCGGCCGCGTCACCGACTATCTCAGAAAGAGCGGCGCCGACAAAAACACCTTGATCTTCTTTGTGAGCGACAACGGAGGCTCTGGCCACAAGCCGTATCTAGCCTACAACACGGGCGTTAACACCCCTTTGCGCGGGAACAAGGGCCAGACGCTTGAGGGTGGGATCCGAGTTCCATTTATTGTCTCATGGGCAGGGCATCTCCCCGCCGGACAAATATATCAGCACCCCGTGTCCACACTCGACTTCCTCCCCACTGCGTGTGCGGTTGCGGATGTCAAACCTGCGCCGGAGTTGGAGGGAGTCAACCTTCTGCCGTACCTGAAAGGCGAAACTAAGTCGGCCCCTCATGTATCGCTCTCGTGGCGGTTTGGTCCCCAGAAAGCCATCCGCCAAGGGAACTGGAAGTTGGTAGATGCGCGCGATTTCGACGCCAAGACGCAAAGCGGATGGCAGCTCTACGACCTCTCAAAGGATATTGGCGAAAAGAACGATCTGGCTGCAGAGTTCGCGGAGAAGAAAACGGAACTCGCAAAAATGTGGGAGGCTTGGGACAGCCACAACATAGCACCGCGCTGGCATGGGAGCCTCACCGAGGATCCCAGCGCACCCACTCCACCCCCAAAAAAGGCGCCTGCGAACACAGTTCGGGCAAATTAAATGTTAACCCTTGGGCATTCCACGGGTTGAACTTCGTGCAGTACTATGAGATGTGTCTGTCCTGAATGCCACTCCTGGCGCGGCGTTTTGTCTGGCGCCCACCAATGCGCGGCCTAATCTTGCACCATGTCAAACTTAGACCAGACCCCCACGCCATCTGCCGCCACCATCACCATCCGCGCCAATGGGCCACTACTCGTGCAGGGCGATGTCAAAGTGATTAATAGCGCGGGCGAGGAAATTGACCGTGGTGGACGCGTAGCCTTTTGCCGCTGTGGCCTTAGCAAAACCAAGCCTTTCTGCGACGCAAGCCACAAGGCGGCTGGATTCACGGCCGAGTAAAAAAAGGTTTTGGTAGGGAGAAGTGTATGTCCCCTCCGGGCACATTTTCGGAACGTAGCCCGGGGTAACTCCTTCCTCGCAACCCGAGGCTCAATGATCGAACGCCCTTGGCGTTCATTTGGAGGCCTACCGCGCTCCAACCCGCACAGCGCTCTAACTTCACAGCCTCGGCTGGGCTCACAACGCCGACGGCGTTGGACCATCCAGCCCAGAGTTGGACCGACGCTGGCGGGCCTACTCTGGGTCACCAAAAACATAGCCAACACTGAAAGGGTTGCATCTGGAAACCTCTCTCTTCCAGCCGTCACAAGGAGCTGGGCGCGCTAAAAAGCGCCTCAACTCAGTTCCAGTCGTGTATGTCCTCTGCGTGCACCCGCGTACAAAAGTTGTTGACTGGATGCCCTAAAAAATGACCGCAGTTTGACATTTGATCGGTATGCCATCATATTGTTGTCATGGTGAGAACTCAAATCCAACTGCCCGATGAACTGTTTGCTCGAGCCAAGAAACTGTGTGCAGCACGGGAAATCTCTCTTGCTGAATTGGCGAGGCGGGGCATTGAGTACACTCTCAGCGTGTATTCGCCAGAGGCGGATCCGGATTGGCAACTGCCGATGCCAAGGCGTTTGGGTTGGTTCGGGCTAACGGATGATGAACTCAAGGCGCAGGCGCAAATGACATCCAATGAGGCAGCGCTTTCCTAGCCGTATGGTTTCGATCGACACCAACATTTTGTTGCATGGGTTCAATATCGACTCTCCTCATCATGAAGCGGCCTACGCGTGGTTACAATCCGTGCGGGCTTTGGAAGATGTGGCGATTTCAGAGTTCATTCTCGCCGAGTTTTACGGGTTGTTGAGGAACCCAGTCGTCTTGAGGCAGCCGTTGGGGGCCTCGGATGCGGCATCTGTGGTGCAGATGTACCGCCGCCATCCTCGGTGGCGGTTGATTGGGTTTCCATCCGAGAGTTTACCGATGCACGAGAGTTTGTGGCAGATAGTTAGCAAAGAGGGGTTCGCCTTCCGTCGTTTGTACGATGTGCGTACGGGGCTGAGTCTGCTGAGGCAAGGTGTGACTGAGTTTGCCACGGCGAATACGAAAGATTTTACGGGACTGGGTTTCCAGAGAGTGTGGAATCCGCTACTGAGCTGACGATGGAAATGTCCTGAGATCGCCAACTGAAAAGCGAAAAGGACGAAGTCGAGATTATAACCGAATCTCAGACGGCGTCTCGCAACTCCATCCAGCCCATGAGTCCACGACGTAGTGCCTAAGTGTCTGTCCCCTGATGTACCCTAAGGCCGTGCGATTTAGGCCGCCCTTTCAGGGCTTTCGGTGTTCGCACATTATTCCTAGAGCTTTGCCCTAGACTGTTTTAGACCGCTCCGTTGGGGCTGAGGCTGTTCCTTTGCAGCCCCAAAGGTGACGTATAGCAGCCTCTGGCAACGCCCGGGGAAAATTGAGTGAGACAAGTCGAGCCCTGTAAGCGCGCCCTACAAGGGATGGTCTTACCTGCCACGAAATATTCAAGTCAGCCCGGAAAGGAGCCGACCGGAGGGGCGTTTTAGGCGTATTCATGAGGCGGAATTCCCAATAAAATGCCTCACTCGAAACGAAATACAGCAAAGGTGCCGATACCAGTCCTCCCTTTAAAAAGCATGTAAAGATCATGCGTGCCCGAGGTCTTGGTTATCGGAACGGTCTGGTCTGCGTATTTATTAAAGCTGCCCGTATTCGCAACGGTCAAAGTACCAATTAAGGTGCCATTCAAGTGATCGAGGCGAAACTCCACTTCGCCTCCGGCATGTTTCTCGTCCACGGCCACATTCGCGTGGCAGATAGAGGTCTCCGAACCGAAGTCCACGCTGCGATAGCATACCCAATCACCCCCATTGAGATGACCTAAGCCACCATCAAATGTCATCTTGCCTAGATAGTTGTCTGCATCAATCGCTCTGATGAAACGTGCCGATATGCTGGGGCGCGGCAACTGGCGACTGGGGATGGGAGGAAATGGCTTTGGGTAGGCACCGGGCACCCACTCCTCACCGCCGAATTCATAGGCGCCCACATCGGGAGCCGTTCCCTTGAATCCATCGGTGATTCCTGGAATCGGAGTCCCATAATCTAGTGCCGGCGAGCCTTTCTTTAGGCGGAAGTCTCCTGCATACGGATCGGCAAAAGTATCCAAAGCCGGGGATTTAATGAGATTATTGCGCCTGTCATCACCACACGTCTCACTGAGCAAAATGTTGTTGTACACCTTGAGCTGCTTGCCTCCATGAAAAACACCGGCAAGTCCGGAGTTAAGGCAGGTGTTGTTATACACTTCCATGTCGGCATACGGTTCCGGAATTTTCTCCCATGCACCACTAGGCAAAGGCAGGAAATCCCGCGGATTTACTTGCAGCCCCATGCCCCCAACGTTCCAAACCACATTATGATGCCAGATGCCGCTGTAGTTTCCATCGCTGTAAATGCCAGGGCCTGAATTGCCACCAAGCATGGGATCTACCATCGAATCGTGAAACCAGTTATACGCCACCTCTAGACCCTTAGAATCATCTCTCCAGCCAATGTAAATGCCGCCGAGGTCAAAGGTCAGATGACCGTAGCGATACACATCATTGTAGGTGATGGAGGACTTTGCGGTAGCGCCGCGTGCAAGAATGCCAGTGCGCCCGCAATCATGGAGGGTATTGCGGTGAATACGGTGACCACCTCCACTGAGGCCGATCAATGCCGCGTCAGTGCTTGACCAATCGCAATCATAAATGTGACATCGTTCGATTGTATTGTTGGAGCCGTAGAGGGTCACTCCATCGCCCCACGAATGGGCGATTTCGCAACCACGCAGGACATTGTGATCGCCGCCCAAAACCACTCCCTTTCCCCACGTTGCAATAGAATTCAAACCGGCGCGCCAGCTTTGTTTCACTGTGAAAAGCGGGCAGGGATAAAACACTTGGCAGCTTTCGATCAGGCAGTAGCTAGCTGCATCCAGATTCATCGAAGCACCGAAGACCTTAATACCTTTGACCTCTACGTAAGCGCGACTCGACAGATCAAACCCATAATCGCGTACTTTTCGTTCGACCACAGATAGTTCTGGGTCTTTGCCTCCGACCGGTTTTAGGAAAAGTGTACCTTCCTTCCAAAACCACTCCCCCTCAGCATCTAGTAGTCCGAGCGCGCCAACAATCACGCCTCGGGGAATGTCTTCCCAGGTATCGATCTTCTTAATGGTCCAACTCATCGCCGGCCGGAGTGCCAAAGCCCCGCTAATGTCCACGGATTTAGGTAAATTGGCCGTACCGCCAACCCATTGCAGCCGGTTAAAGCCGTAATTCGGAGAATACGGTTGATTCGGGTGACAGGCCAGCATCATGGCCTCGCCGTTTACAAACAAATCGCTAATCGGTTCTTTGACCGGCGCCGTGTAAATACCGTTTTCTCCTAAACGCCAGTCTCCGACGAGCTCACCGCCATGGACGACCACTTCGCCATCACCAAAGGCTTCGAAAATAATCGACTTGCCTTCGGAGCCCGACTGTTGCGGGCGGACGGTTTCTCGATACGTGCCAGCGTGAATCCGACAGACATCCCCCGGCTTCACTAGACCCGCTGCCTTTGAAATAGATTTCTATGGAGCGCTAGCGGATCCCTCTGCAGTATCTGAGCCACTCGGCGAGATATGGTATTCCGCTGCAAAACCTGATGTCGCTGTGACCGTCAGTGCGCTCAAGAGAAAACGAGAAGCACTATTGTTCATCGAGTGTGCGGATATTTTTAACGCTGTAGACCCCGCTCCCGCACTCAGGCTGAAGAAATCGTGTTAAGTGAGCGGAAAGATTGCAGGGGACCCCGGAAAGTTCGGGGAAGTGCCAAGGGGGAGACTTGAACTCCCGACCAAGGGCTTATGAGTCCCCTGCTCTACCTCTGAGCTACCCTGGCAAATGCGCGGAGGGTGACTGTGCAACGTCTACCGTCGCCATTGCAAGCAGAGAAATAAAAGTGCAAACTACGTTTTTGAAATAAATATTAGCCGGAGCATTCCATCTTTGCCTCACATTCCCTGCCCCAATGAAAATTGCCATCGTACATTTTACGGCCCCGCCAGTTCATGGAGGAGTTGAACGGGTTGTTGACGAACAGATTCGCACCTTCCGAGCAGCGGGCCACAACGTCACGCTCGCTTGTTTCGAAGGTGGAACCGAATCTAAGGCGGACTCGTATATCCCTTTAGACAGGAACGCTTCCCGCACTGAACTGACCACCTACTTGTGCAGCGCCCTAAACGGAGTGGACTGTGTTTTGATGCACAATGTGGGGACGATGCCCTTCGCCCCTGAACTCACAGCGGCCCTGCAAAAGTTGCCAACTCTTCTCCCCGAGACGCGCTGGATTTGTTGGGTTCACGACTTGGCCGTTGCAAATCCGGACTACGCCGCTGCAATGAAGGGAGAAAACGGTGAACTTTTTAAAAAAGCCTGCTCCGGATGGGAGTACGTTGCAGTCTCCGCCGACCGCCAGAGGCAGGTCGAAGAGTTTCTTCAGATCGCCTGCGCTGTGATTCCAAACGGAGTGGACCCCGCCAGAACGCTTGAACTCGGCCCGGAAGTGGCCTCCTTAGCGGAATCCCACGGCTGGTGGGACGCGGATGTGGTGCTCATGAACCCTGCCCGTTTGCTGCCTCGCAAAACCGTCGAAATTGGCATTCAAGTCGCGCGCGCAGCCGATTCCATGGGGTTTCATTTGCAATATATCGTCACGGGAGCGAGCGATATGCACAACGGTGGGCAGGGTGTTTACATCAAGCACCTAAACCAATTGCGTGAGACTTTGGGCGTCAAGCACTTGGTGCACTTTCTCTCAGAATATATGGAGGTTGGTTCGCAACAGCTTTGTGATATTTACAAAGTGGCCGATGCGGTGTTTTTGCCCGGTGCAAGGGAGGGTTTCGGGCTCCCTGTTTTAGAAGCGGGTGTTTTTGGGAAGCCCGTATTCTGTCCTGACGTACAGCCTTTGAGCTGCCTGCCTGGGGCCATCACCTACCCTGCGGATATGGCGGTTCCAGAATTGTCGCGCTGGTTCATAAGCCAAATCAAGGCCCAGCATACGATTATCGCACGAAGAAAAATCCTCAGAGAATACCGATGGCAATCCATTTACCGAAATCACCTTGCCCCCCTCTTGAGTCGGGCTCACGCAACGAACCCGAGTTAAAACTTTTGGCCCCAGAGCATTCCACTCTGAGCCACGAAGCCGTCGACGCGCTGTGGCAGGCTCGCCACGGAGATCCCTTTTCAGTTTTAGGCGTTCATGCTTGGGATGGACGTAAGGTGGTGCGCGTCTTTCGGCCAGATGCGAATGAAATAAAGATAACGCTAAAATCCCTTCAGGAAGGTTATCTGGGCGAACGCTCCTTCGCTATGAGTTGCACCCGCGAAGGAATATTTGAGGTGCTCTTGGAGGACGCTCCCGCACATTTTTCTTATGTGTTGGAAATTACCCCAAAATCTGGCGGTACAATTCATACCGCTGATCCCTACAGTTTTCCTCGGTTGCTGAGTGGGTTTGACGCCCATCTTTTTTCGGAAGGTCAGCATTGGAAATTATACGATCGTCTCGGTGCGCACTGCGAGATTATCGAGGGCGTTCGTGGATGCGTTTTTCGCGTTTGGGCGCCTAATGCGCGGCGCATCTCAGTTGTCGGGGACTTCAACGGTTGGGACGGGCGCACCCATCCGATGCGCAAACTTTTGGAATGTGGTGTATGGGAACTATTTATACCAGAGGTTGGCGCAGGAGCCCACTACAAGTTTGAACTACTCAATACGTGGGGGCACGTGGTCCTCAAAAGCGATCCGTTCGCATTTTTCTCTCAGAACGGATTGCAAACCGCCTCTCTGGTCTTTGGCTTGGATCAGTTTCGTTGGTCGGACGAATTGTGGATGGCCGAGCGCCGTCAAAAGGAATGGCACCGCGCGCCAGTATCTATTTACGAGGTGCACCTCGGTTCTTGGCGGCGGAATGTCGAGGAAGGCGGGCGGGCTCTCACTTATCGTGAACTGGCGCACACGCTGATTCCCTACGTGAAAGAGATGGGTTACACCCATTTGGAGCTACTTCCCGTCGCAGAGCACCCTTTTGAAGGTTCTTGGGGATATCAGGTTACGGGATTCTTCGCGCCGACCAGCCGGCACGGCAATCCGGACGACTTCCGTTATTTCGTCAATGTAGCGCATCAAGAGGGAATCGGGATCATTTTGGACTGGGTACCCGGCCACTTTCCAAAGGACATGCACGGACTGGCGGCCTTCGATGGCACTCGCTTGTACGAGCATGCAGATCCTCGGCAAGGCGAGCATTGCGATTGGGGAACGCTCATTTTTAACTATGGGCGCAATGAAGTGCGGAACTTCCTAATTTCGAACGCATTATTTTGGCTAGAGGAATACCATATCGACGGCCTGCGAGTGGATGCGGTCGCCTCGATGCTGTATCTCGACTATTCGAGAAAGGCGCACGAGTGGGTTCCAAACATCCACGGGGGGCGGGAGAATCTGGAAGCAATTTACTTCTTAAAACGCTTCAATGAAGTGTGTTATCAACGTTTCCCGGGCATTATGACCATCGCCGAGGAATCCACTGCATGGCCGGGAGTCTCAAGGCCGTCGTATCTGGGCGGGCTAGGCTTTGGGTTCAAGTGGAACATGGGTTGGATGCACGACTTTCTGAAGTACATGAGTCGCTCACCTGTGCATCGCCGGTATCATCAGGGAGAGATCACCTTCTCGCTTTTGTACGCTTTCCACGAACATTTCATGCTGGTTTTCAGTCATGACGAAGTGGTGCACGGTAAAGGGTCGATGCTCACCAAAATGCCAGGGGATCCATGGCAGAAGTTTGCGAATTTACGGATGCTTTACGCTTGGATGTACGCGCATCCGGGCAAGAAGCTGCTCTTTATGGGGTCGGAATTTGGGCAATGGTCCGAGTGGAACCACAATAGCAGCCTAGAGTGGCATTTATTGGGTTCGCCGATGCACGACGGCCTTCGGCGGCTCGTTCAGCACCTTAATTGGCTCTACCAGAACGAACCGGCCCTTTACGAACTAGACGACTCCTACGCGGGCTTCGATTGGATAGACTTCCACGACGCGGATCAATCGGTGCTGGCCTTTCAGCGCATGAGCGCTGGAGGCGATGTGCTCGTTTTTGTGGTGAATGCAACCCCTGTTGTGCGCAAAGACTATCGTATAGGCGCCTCGCATGCAGGCTTTTATCAGGAAATTTTAAATTCCGATGCGGAGACGTACGGTGGTTCAAACAAAGGTAATTATGGAGGTGCCTGGGCGCAGGAGCAGCCGTGGCAGGGCAAATCGCACTCGCTGCTTTTGCACTTACCGCCGCTAGCCGTAATTGGTTTTAGATGGAACAGGCCGGTTTCTGAGCCTGTGACACTTGAAATTTCGAGTGAAGAAAAGCCGGGGCGCCGTCAGTAACACGCTTAGTAAGAGTCGGCTAAACACTGACACAGGCGGCGCTCAGGGGATGCGATTGAATTTGCAAACCCCCCGCCATTTTCTTAGTATAAAAACAATCCCTAGAAAACTCCCTCTATGAAAAGACACTCATCTCTACGCGCCGGTTTCACACTCATCGAACTTTTGGTGGTTATTACGATCATCGGAATTTTGGCCACGTTGGCACCTTCGGCCATCAACGGCGTATTGACCAACGCCAACCAGGCTAAAGCGCTCAATGGCGCCAGAAACGTGGCCATGGCGCTCAAACTTTACGCCAGCGATCACGACGGGCTCTTCCCAACTGGTTCCTCGGCAAAAGAAGCGTTCAAGCTTCTTTTGCCTGCCGACAAGGACTCCTCCGGTTACATCAAGGACAAGAAGTCCTTTGTGGTAAAAGGCTCAGCCTATACCCCGACACCCGCTGCCGGCACCAAAAGCGATCCCACAACCCTTGGCGAAAATGAGAACCATTGGGCCTACATCTCAGGTCTTAACAGCGACGGTTCTGATACATGGCCTCTTCTCTTCGACGGTTCTGAGGATGGCACTTACGTCGCAAAGAAAACAGAGAAGGGCGGCGTTTGGGAAGGTAAGAGCGCCATTGTGGTGCGTATCAGTGGTGCGGCAGGGAAGGAAACATTGAAGGATATGAAGTTGCAGACTGAAACCAGCAATGACCTGAATCCGTCGGGTGACTGGCTCAAAGGCGGCACCTACGCAAAGCCTCAATAAGCGGAGCATTCCGGTTCTCCGCAACAGAGAACACTCAATTCAAAAAAGGGTCCCAGTTCGCTGGGGCCCTTTTTCGTGTACTTTTTACCGGTTAAAAACTAGGAACCAAGAACCTAGAACAAAGAACGCCCCCTTAAATAGTCCCTACTCGCCCATATTGAGCGTCACATAGTCGGTGCTCAAATCCGTAGTAAAGACGGTGTACTCCGCCTTACCGAGATGAAGATCCACTGTCACGCAGAAGCGGTCTTGCGCCACCACTCGGTGTAATTGCTCCACTGGAGTGGAACTCGCTACCCCGCCTTTAACGGCCAAAGTCCCTCCGTAATAGATGTCGACCAGTTCCTCCCTCATCTTTATCCCCGAGTAACCGATCGCATCCATGATCCGTCCCCAATTCGGATCGCCTCCAAACCAAGCGCATTTGACTAGGCACGACTTAGCGATCGCCTCGGCGGCTCGGCGCGCATCGGTAAAGGAGGTCGCTCCGTTGACGTGCACTTCGACAAACTTTGTCACGCCTTCGCCGTCTTCGACGATCATCTTGGCTAACGAAAGGGTCACATGATCCAGCGCGCGCTGAAAGTGCTCGAAGTCGGCGGTTCCCAAGCGAAGAGGAGCGTTCTTCGCCTGTGCATTAGCCAGCATCAGCACGGTGTCGTTGGTGCTCATGTCGCCATCGACGGTGATCCGATTGAACGAATGTTCCACTGAAACCGTAAGCGCCTGTTGGAGTTCTGCTTTTTCAATACACGCGTCGGTGGTGATGAAGCAAAGCATGGTCGCCATATTGGGATCTATCATCCCCGCCCCTTTGGCGACTGCGCCGATGCGAATGCTTCCAGAAGAAAGCGGGACTTCCACCGCTATCTCCTTTTTGACGGTGTCGCTGGTCATGATGGCCTCAGCGACTGCGTGAGAACCCGTTGAAATCACTTTTGAGCTCAACTCCTGAATAGAGTGCTCCAGCTTTTCTATCGGTAACTGCACCCCGATTCGTCCCGTGGAGCACACTAAAATCTGTCGCCCCTTCACTCCCAAAGCCGTTGCAGCCGCCTGGGTCATGCGCTTGGCGCCTTCAATACCCGGCACCCCAGTGCATGCATTCGCGTTACCAGCATTCGCGACAATGGCAACGACTTCTGCTGAGCGTAGATGTACCTTTGAGACTCGTACCGGCGCCGCCTTGACGCGGTTGGTAGTGAAGGTACCCGCAGCAACCGCCGGGAACTCTGATACAATCATCGCCAAATCAGGACGATCAGGATTGGACGCTTTGATGCCGCAATAAATGCTACCGGTTAAGAAACCAACTGGTGCATTGAGGCCGCCGAGAATTTCAGAAAAGACAGAGGACATGGGGAGAGCAGAGAATCCTGATTAACAGACAAATTACGATTTTCTGAAAGCGAATTTTCCAGATGAAATGTTTGTTAGCGGGGAAGAAACCAAAAGTTTACATCAACCCGCTAGATTCAGCCCAACCACACATCACGTTAAGACATTGCACCGCTTGCCCAGCCGCGCCCTTTACAAGGTTGTCCTCCACACTCAGCAAGAGCACGCGTCCCGTCCTCGGATCATGGCGCCAAGCGATATCGATAAAGTTCGTATTCGTGACGTGACGCGTCTCGGGCAAGGCGTTTCCCTCCAATAACCGCACGAACCCGCCGCGCGCGTACGCCTCGTGCAGGACTGCCCCGATGCGCTCCGGAGCCACACCCGCGCGCGGTTTGGCGTAGATCGTCGAGTGGATGCCGCGTGTTACTGGAGCCAAGTGAGGCGTAAAGCTAATGCACACCGACTCTCCGGCGGCCAAGGAAAGCTCCTGTTCGATTTCCGCCAAGTGCCGATGCTTCGGCACCCCATAAGCGCGAATATTTTCGTTACACTCCGCATACAAATAATCCACCTTCGCCGTACGTCCCGCCCCGCTTACCCCGCTCATACTACTGACGTGAATGCTGTCAGACTGGAGCAGATTCTGCTTCAGTAATGGAATTAACGGCAACAAGATACTCGTAGGATAACATCCCGCACAGGCCACCAGCTTCGCCTCCTTGAGCGCCTCGCGGTAAACTTCGACCAAGCCGTAAATGCTGGTTTGCGCAAGCGCCGGTTCCTTCAAAGGGGCACCGTAAAAGTCCTCATACACCGCAAGATCCTTGATCCTAAAATCCGCGCTCAAATCAATCACGCGCAATCCCGCGCGCAGCAGCGGCCCAGCGAACTCATGAGCCAACCCGTGCGGCAATGCTAAAAAGGCGACTTCTGTACCCGCTGCAACAATCGCGTCGACCTCCGAGTTAATGAACCGCAGATCCGAGTAGCGCAACCCGTCGAAGCGCGGGAAAACATTTCCCATACGCTCTCCCGCCAACTGCCGAGAAGTAAGGGCGACCAACTGCGTACGGGGATGGCCGACCAATATCCGCACCAACTCCTCCCCCGAATAACCACTTGCGCCAACCACTGCGACCTTAAGCAAAGTATCCATGCTGTGAAGTAATCTAGCCCACAGGCGTGGACATGGAATCTCAAAAAAACGCCATCGAGCCATTGCGATCAGTTATCTGGAACAACATTGCTTGAAAAATCAGCCACTAGGGCAGACGAATGACTCTGCCAGCGACCTGTTGTTCTTTATGTCAGCCTTTCCTCACTCATTTCCCTTCGATCCAACCTACGGGTACGGGCTGAGCGAACTTCTTCAAATTGAACCGCCAAAGGCGCCTGCAGATTTTGAGTCATTCTGGCAGCTCAATTACCAGACCGCCTTGGCCGTGGATCCGCGCCCGACCCTGCGGCGCTCCGCTCTACAAAACGAGGAATACCTCGTCTACGACATCGAGTACCGCTCCACAGGCGTTTTCACCATCGGGGGCTGGTTACTGTTGCCACGCAACGGAATAGTGAAGCGCGCACTCATTGTGAGCCACGGATACGGTGGGCGCACAGGCCCTGATTTCGCACTTCCTGTCAGCGACGCCGCCGTCCTATTTCCCTGCTTTCGCGGCCTCTCACGCAGTGCCCGCGCCCCCATCTCGACCAACCCGCAATGGCATGTGCTTCACGACCTGCACCAGCGCGACCGTTATATCATGCGAGGCTGCGTAGAGGATCTCTGGCTCGGTGTGTCCGCGCTACTCACGCTTTATCCCTGGATCCAAGGACGTATCGGCTACATGGGCACGAGTTTGGGCGGAGGGATCGGTGCGCTGGCTCTGCCTTGGGAAACGCGGATTGCGCGAGGACACTTTTGTGTTCCGACCTTTGGACATCAGGAACTGCGGCTAAGGTTTGAATCAAACGGCAGCCTCTCGGCGATTCGCGGTTTTCACAAACAACACCCTGAGGTTGTGGAAACGTTACTTTATTTTGACGCAGCCGTCGCCGCCTCGTTTCTCAGGCAGCCTATCCACATGGCAGCCGCAGCGTTCGACCCCATGGTTCCGCCTCCCGGACAATTCGCCATCTACAACGCGTTGCCGGGAAAAAAGCAACTCCTTGTGCTTGCAGCAGGCCACTTCGAATACGCAAACAAACCCGAGCAAGAGAGAATTTTAGAACATCAGCTCAAAGAATTTTTTACGTCGCTATGAACCGCGAGTACCACCGTTGGCACAGCCCGAGATTGAACCGCCAGATGGAGCTTCTGGTGTTTGGTCATGCTGGTGCCAGAGTCCTCGTCTTCCCCACCCGCGACGGCCGTTTTTGGGAACACGAAGCGCTGCGTCTGGTCGATTCCATAGCGCCAAAAATCCACGCTGGGCTTCTGCAACTCTTCTGCCTGGATTCCATCGACCACGAAAGTTTCTATTGCTACTGGAACCATCCTTCGGGACGTATCAGGCGCCACATCGAGTTTGAAAAGTATGTTCTTCAGGAAGTCCTGCCGTTCATGAACCAGAAAAACAAGCACCCCTGCACGATCGCACATGGTTGCAGTCTGGGAGCCTTTCACGCCGTCAACATCGCCCTGCGCCATCCGTATTTGTTTCAAAAAATCTGCGCTTTTTCAGGGCGTTACGACCTCTCCCTCTCCGTCGAACACTTCCGCAACCTCTTCGATGGGTACTACGACGAGGACATTTATTTTAACACGCCCACCCATTTTCTCGGGCAACTAAACAGCGAGCCCCTATTGGAGCATCTGCGCCGCATGGACATCGTGCTGACCATCGGTGCGGACGATCCCTTTTTAGATAACAATCGTCATTTAAGCCGCTTGTTGGATGCGAAGCGCGTTTCTCACTCGTTACACGTGTGGGACGGGCGAGCCCATCGGGGCTCGGCATGGCGAAAGATGCTCCCGTTGTACTTGTAAAGTGCAACACCACCCGGGCGGTTGTTGAAACCTGTTGAGTTGTGTAATACTTACGCTTGCTAGCGAGTGCCGGTCGGCTCTCACTATCCAACCAGTCATGGACGAGCAAATTCCTTTTTTTCACAACGTACAACTCGCCGACAATCCCGAACCGCGCTGCCCCTGCGTGGTCGTCCTCGACGTCTCTAGTTCCATGAGCGGTGATGCCATTGAGGCACTCAACCGAGGCGTCGGGCAATTCATTCAGGAGCTTTCCGAGGACAGCCTTGCGAACCGGCGCGTCGAAGTCGCGATTGTCACCTTTGGGAGTTCCGTCCAATTGGCGGCCGACTTCACCTCCCCTCGCAGCCTCATTACGCCGCACTTCACAGCCGACGGAGCCACCCCCATGGGCGAGGCCGTCGTGCGTGCCTACTCTGTGCTCGAATCGCGCAAGGAGGAATATCGTCGCGCCGGAGTATCCTACTTCCGGCCCTGGATGTTTCTGCTCACCGACGGCGAGCCAACCGACACTCACTCGAAACACTGGAAAGATGCTATTCGCCTGGTTCACGAGGGGGAGGCCAATAAACGCCTGCTTTTTTTCGGGGTAGCGGTGAACGACGCGGATCAGGCCGTGCTCAACGCGCTATGCCCGCCCAAGCGCCCGTCGCTCAAACTGAAAGGTCTACATTTTGGAGAGCTATTCAGCTGGCTAACCGCCTCGCTGAAATCTGCCTCCGCGAGTGCGCCGGGAAGTGCCATTAAATTGCCGCCCACCAGCGGATGGGCTTCTATTGAAGTGTAAAACATTGATGCCGCGCACTGTTAAGCTTCAAATGTCCCTGAGCTATGCCCGTTTTCGATGAAGCTGGGCGGGCTTGGGATCTTGGCCCGAAAATCGCCGCTGGTGGTGAAGGTGTTGTGCATCAACTGGTACACTCGCCGGAGTATTGCGCAAAAGTCTACCACGCCGCACCGCTCTCTGCCCTCAAGCAATCGAAACTCAAGTCGTTGTGTGGCTTACCTAAAGAGCTCAGGGAAACGCTAGCTCTTCCGCTGAGCCTTATATTCTCTCAACAACCTGGTGGAAAGGCGATTGGAGTGATCTTACCCTTCGTAAAGGGGCATGATATTTTCGAGCTCTACAATCCCCAAAGCCGCAGGGAACATTTTCAAAAGGCTGACTTCGCCTTTCTTGTAGAAGCGGCGCGCAACCTCTCCATCGCGTTCAAAGTTCTACATGAAAACGGGATAGTGATGGGCGACGTGAACGAACAAAACATCAAGGTTCGACCCGATGGGACGCTAAGTCTGATCGACTGTGACAGTTTCCAAATCGACCGTCACGGTCAGCGTTACCACTGCAACGTCGGGACGCCGTTGTGGACGCCTCCCGAATTGCAGGGCGTTTCACTCGCCGAACTCGAGCGAACGCCTAACCATGACGCCTTCGGGTTGGCACAACTCATTTTTCTGCTGCTATTTGCGGGACGCTATCCCTTCGCGGGAAGGCCGCTCACCAACGAACCGCTCCCACCGGAAGCCGCGATCGCGAAGTTCGCATTCGCCTTCGACCCCACTCCGCAAGAGCGACTGTTGGAGCCTCCTCCTTCGGCCCCGCCCTTCAAATCGCTGCCCCCAGCACTCCGAAATCTTTTTTTGCGCGCGTTTCGCCGAGGTTCACAGCTCCCAGGAGCCCGCCCCTCGCCTAGTGAGTGGGTCACGGAGCTAACGGCCCTGTCTGGAAGCTTGCGGCGATGTGCGGCGTCATCTGCTCATTTACACTGGAAGGGAAGCGAAGGATGTCCTTGGTGTCATATTTTACAAACAGCACGTGTGGAATTATTTCCTGCGCCACCGGGCTCCCTTCCGAAACGTGAGGATTCCCTCGGATCGCTTAACGACTGGGTTCCTCGTCTTCTGGCCGTAAACTTCGAGCCTCTTCAATTTGGCCCGCCATCCGCCACCTTGCAAACTGCTGCAATAAACGCTCTTGAGCTTGAATTAAAATCATGGATGCCGAGGTTTCTGCGACAAATTCCATTTGTCCAAAGAAACCTGAATGCCAGCCATTTAGTCGAACTAAAGACCCGCTTATCCCAAGCCAGCCAGACCCTGGGCCACTTTTCCAATCAAGCCTCCACTCTTTATTTACAGAACTTTGCCCACGCACAGCCCTTTCTCAAAAGCGCGCACGAGACCGCCGCCGAAATTAAGAACATCGGTACCCCCAACTCCAAGGCCATCGCTCAAGTCCTGTCCGACCATCGAGAACAAGCGTTACAGCGTCACTTGGAAAGGCGACTGCTCTACCGTGCGCAAGTCGCTGGTTTGGGGCAGAGCCGCTTGGCTACCCTGCAATCCTATCACGTCATTACGGCGTGGGACGTCACCGAGTCCACGCTCATGGCGCTTCCTGGATTCGGTATGACACTCACCCGCAAAATCTTGCAATGGCGCAGGCTGCATGAACAAAACTTCCATCGGTCCTACCGTCCGCCCACGTCCATTCAAAACGAACCTTCCTTTACGGCTGCGGCTCAGAGGGAAGCCGCAGAACTCATCACCTACGGCAAACTGTTGCTAGAGCGAATCAGCGAGGCTCAAGCCGCCTACGCCAGCTCTTTTGAAACGCTGCAAGCAGCTTACCACAATGCTTACGCAAGGTGGAGCGCACTCGAAACTCGGATTAGACAACTCAGCGCGATGCCGTGAGGCGTTAAAAACGCTTTATTCTCCTGCAATTACCAGCGCAATTTCCCCCTTCGCAGGGTGCGCCGTGTAATGGGCAAGCAACTCACCAGCAAGGCCACGGCGGTACTCCTCGAACTGCTTGGTGAGCTCACGCGCCACGCATAGCATTCTCTCGGGAATCAGCCGGTTACAGGCCTCTAATGTTTTAAGAATACGATGCGGCGATTCAAAAAAG
>Ga0114967_10000503_pt1 | contig 33421 bp, 28 predicted proteins | sample M_130628_MF_Meta_FD_92639 | JGI IMG/M metagenome (GOLD analysis project Ga0114967, IMG submission 92639) | Freshwater microbial communities from Lake Montjoie, Canada to study carbon cycling - M_130628_MF_MetaG | ecosystem: Environmental > Aquatic > Freshwater > Lake | place: Lake Montjoie...
CGGCGGTGTCGGTGCCCGGCGCGGATGCGCGCGTGGTGCTGGTGACGATGGATCCCGGGAAGATCGGCGCCATGAGCTGCAACCCGGCGATCGGCGGGCTGGCCAAGGGACAGATGGTGCGCGAGATCGACGCGCTCGGCGGCGTGATGGCGCGCGCCACCGACCACGCCGGCATCCTCTTCAAGATGCTGAACACCTCGAAGGGCGCGGCGGTGCGCGGGCCGCGTGCGCAGTGCGACAAGTACCACTATGCGGCGGAGGTGCAGCGGCTGCTTGCCACGCGCGCGCGGGTGGAGGTGATTGCCGGCACGGTGGATGACCTGCTGGTGGAGGATGGCGCGTGCGCGGGCGTGCGGTTGCCTGCCGGTTGGCGCCGGGTGCGCGTGGACGAGGCTGCGGCGGCGCGCAACGTGCTGGGCACGCAGATGGCGGAGCCGGTGTTCATGCCGGAGGGCGCGCCGCAGGAAGCATGCGAATTGCGCGCGGGCGCGGTGGTGCTGACCACCGGCACGTTCATGCGCGCGCTGATGCACACCGGCGAGGCGCGGACCGAAGGCGGGCGCGTGGGCGAGGGCAGTGCGGTGGGGATCTCCGGCATGCTGCGCGGGCTTGGATTCGAGCTTGGGCGGCTGAAGACCGGCACGCCGCCGCGACTTCGGCGTGCGAGCATTGCGTGGGATTCGCTGGCGCCGCAGCACGGCGACGAGCCGCCGGTACCGTTCAGCGACTTGCCTGCGGCAACGCTGCCGCGCGGCGCGTTCCCCGGGCTTGCGCAGGTGGATTGCCGCATCACCGAGACCACCGCGGACATCCATGAGCTGATCCGCGCCAACCTGCATCGCGCGCCCATGTACAGCGGGCAGATCGAGGCCTCGAGCGGCCCGCGCTATTGCCCGAGCCTGGAGGACAAGGTGGTGCGCTTCGCGGATCGCGAGAGCCACCACGTGTTCCTGGAGCCCGAGAGCCTCTACACCGACGAGGTGTACTGCAACGGCATCAGCACCAGCCTGCCTGCGGAGGTGCAGGAGGGGATCGTGCGCGGCATGCGCGGGTGCGAGCGCGCGGAGATCATCCGCTGGGGCTACGCGGTGGAGTACGACATGGTGTGGCCGCACCAGATCGACGCCACGTGCGAGACGAAGCGCGTGCGCGGGCTGTACCTCGCCGGGCAGATCAACGGCACCAGCGGGTACGAGGAAGCCGCGGCACAGGGCCTGGTGGCGGGCCTCAACGCGGCGCGGCGCGTGCGCGGTGCGGGCGAGGTGCGCATCGGGCGCGAGCAGGCGTACATCGGCGTGATGATGGACGACCTGGTGACGCGCACGCCGCGCGAGCCGTACCGGATGTTCACGAGCCGCGCGGAGCATCGGCTGCTCCTGCGCGCGGACAACGCGGACGAGCGATTGACGCCGCTGGGGCGCGAGCTTGGCCTGGTTGACGAGGTGCGCTTGGATGCGTTCGATGCGCGCGTGCGCGCGATGGATGCGATTCGCGCGGGGCTCTTGGCTACGCGCGCGGATGCGAGCACCGGCGAGCGCTGGCACGACTACGCGCGGCGGCCGGACGTGCCCGTGGCGGCGGTGGTGGACGCACTGCGCACGGCGGGCGTCGATGCGCCCGTGACGCTCGTGGACCGCGTGGTGACGGACCTGCGCTACGAGGGCTACGTGGCGCGCCAGCGTGCGGAAGTGCGTCGGCATGCAGAGGGCGAGCGATCGCCGATACCCGAGACGCTTGACCCGGACGCCATCGTGGGGCTGCGCGCGGAAGCGCGCGAGGCGTTGCGGAAATTCAGGCCGGCCACGCTTGGCCAGGCGGGGCGGCTGGCGGGGATCTCGCCGGCGGACGTGAGCCTGATCGCGATTGCGATGCGACGTCGCCGCTGAAGCAGTCGAGCAGGGCGGATGGTGGCTGCGTCAGGCGCTCCGGGCCATTTCGGGCGAATCCCGGAAAGGCGGATTCACCATCCGCGCTGTGCCAATTCGTCCTGCAGCCGCTTCCAGCGATCTTGCGGCTCGTCGGGGAGAGTCGGTGTGCCGTGGGGACTCGCCGGCGAAGCCTGCGGCGGTGGCGCTGTGCGCATGACCAAGTCGTCCGCGATCTCCCGGCACATCGATGCGCGGCTTCGCGCATCGCCGGCGATGCCTTCCCACGCGGCGTGCCCGGCGTGGAAGCGTTCGATGACGGCAGCGAGCGCGGCCGGCTGGTAGCCCGCAGCAGCGGCGAGTGACATGCCGCGGAGGTCGGCGGAGGGCTCGCATGCCGGGTTGCCGTGCACCGCGAAGTCAGTGACATCCTGCGCGATTCGGTCGAGGCCGCCAGATCCCAGCATGCTCGACATCGCCTTTGACAGTTTCACCTGTTCCTTCTGCATTTCCCGCTCCACTGCCGCCGTGGCCTCTGGGCTGAGAGCCATCTGCTTCGCAGCGTTCGCTGCGGCCTGCTGACTTGAGGCGGAGAAAGGCTTTGCCAGCTGTTCCGGGTCGCGCAGCGATTCAAGCCCGCGCGATTTCGCGCGCCCCAGGCCGTGGCGTTCCTCCACATGGGCAATCGCGTGTCCCAGAACCGCCGCAAGCTCATCCTCGCTCCGGAGTTCGCGAAGCATGCCCATGGACACCACGATCGGCCCGCCGGGGATGGCGATCGCATTTGCCGGGTAGTCCGGAATGACGACGAACTCGAGCGCAATGGCAGGGAACGGGTTGGTGGAGTGGGCGGCCACGCGGTCCCCGATCCAGTTCACGTAACGCACGATCGCGTCGTCGCCGGCGAGGGGCGTCACGTTGCCCAGGACGCGAGTGAAGCAGGCGCGGCCGAGCAGGCGCTCGTCGACCTGCGTCAGGCTTCGGCGGCGCGACACGGTGTCCATGATCGCAGCCACGCTCCTGGCGTGTGCAGCTGCGTCCTTCGTCTTCGGGTCATCCGCCTGCTTGACGCCAAGCTGGCCAAGGAGGCCCAGTCCGCTCTCGGCCATGTCGGCACTCTTGCTGAGGTCTCCGGGCTCGTTGGCCTTGGCCACGGCTGCCTGGGCCGCTGCATCGGCCCTCGAATCGAGCGCTTCCAGTGGCTCTCCCATCTGCGGCAGGTCGGACGCTTCGGCAGCCGCACCGAAGGGATCCCGGGATGCGCCCGGGTTGCGCGGGTGTGCCGCCGTGGCAACTACCAACTCGTCGATGCGACCAGCGGCCGCCGGCGACTGCGGGCCGGGCCCCATGGCGCGCGAAACAGCAAGGTCCGATGGATGCACCAGGCATCGCGCCGGTACCCAGCCCTCGCGCCCACCCGCGGCCACCTTCACCCAGCTCGGAGTGATGTCGCCGCCGGTCGCGCCGATGTACTCGCGCATGTCGGCCGAACGCGGGATGCGCACGAAGTGGCACTCCGCGATCACGCGGACGGCGGAGTCCTGGCGGAGCACGGCAACCGGCCGTGCATCGACTCCCGGCGCGTCGTACGCAATGGCGGCCACGGCACCCAGCTGCATTGTGCGGTTCGCCGGCCGTTCGGGGAGTTCGATGACGCGGGCTGCATGAAGGCTCGCGGTGCGCGCGTCGGTGGGCGTGACGTACACGTCCTTGACGGGCGTCTGCCACGATGGGCGCGTCGTGCACGCGCCGACGCAGACCACCAGCGTGGCTGGAAACGCGAACGCGGCCACCTGACGAACGATCGATCCCGGAATCACCATGCTTTCTCCTCTGCAGACATCGAGCCCGCGGGCCCAACCACCTTCGCTGAGTCCTGGCGCCGCGTACCGCCGGTCCCTCAGTTCCTCTTGACGCGCTCGAGCAGGAGGTTGAACTCGTCCTTCAGGCGTGCCTGGACATCGTCCGTCAAATCTGACCGATTGCGTCCGCGGGAGACAAGCACCAGTGCAGCGCGTGCTTCCTCGCGGGTCATTCCGTCGATCTGTTCGGGGCTCAACGGAGTCGGGATCGGTTGGGCCGCACCGGCGTTGTTGTCGCGGGATGGCGGGGCCGACGCCCGTGCCTTCGCCTTCTTGGGAGTGCCGAGGCCTGCCGCTTCGCGCGCCGCCTCATCCTCCGGGCGCAGCTGCAGTGCTTCGCGCGCGGCGGCCTTCGACTCGTCCAGGCGGTCGAGCGCCTTCAGCACGGCGGCTTCGGCCATCCATGCGTCGAAGAGGTCGGCCTGTGCCTTCCGTGCCGCGACGAAATCGGCGAGCGCGCGTTCCTTGTCGCCGCCGGACTCGAGGAACTTGCCTCGGGCCAGCAGGATCTCGGGGCGGAATTCCGCGGATGCCTTCTCAAGCGCCAGATCCAGGTCCGCGGCCGCGCGCGCACGGTCGCCGGAAGCAACGCGCGCCTTCGCGCGGTCCAGGTAGGCGGTGTCGAAGGTGGGATCGAGCTCGATGACCTTGGCGAAGGTCTCGGCGGCCTTGTCGTGGAAGCCGGCTTCGGCCTGGAACTTGCCGAGCGCGTTCCATGCGAAGGTGCGCTCGGGCCCGAACGTGACGGCATTGCGTGCGTCCTCGCCGGCCTGCTGGAGGTGGCCGGTCAGGCGGTTCAGCGTGGAACGTTCGACGTAGGCGCTGACGTTGCGCGGGTCCAGATCAAGCGCCTTGGAGTACGCGTCGATCGCTTCCTTGAAGAGTTCTGCGCGTTCGGATTCCGCGCCCGCGGTTGCCTTGGCGAGTTCGCGCGCCAGTAGGCCGCGCATGGTCCATGCGAGGAGATTCCCCGGGTTTGCATCGGTGGAGCGCCTTGCGTAGCGCAAGCCGATCTCATACTTGTCTTGGGCGCCGTAGACATAGGCGAGCTCATTCAGCGCGAGTGCCTCGTCGGGACGGATGGCCAATGCGCGCACCAGCGCGCGCTCTGCGGCGTTCCAGTCTTCCTGCGACTTTTCGCAGATGCCAAGGGTGACCAGCGCATTCACGAAGCGGGGGTCGATTTCGAGCGCCTGTTCGAGGATCTTGATGGCGATCTTGGGATCCTTGTCGACCTCGAGCGCCACCGAGGCCTTCCACAGCAGCGCCCACTTGAACTGGGGATTGAGCTTCAGTGCCAGATCCAGCCCGCTGCGGCACTCCGCGAGCTCGCGGTCGCGGACAGCCTTGTCACTCGACGCATTCGCGAGGTTCAGGTGCACCAGCGCGAGTCGCAGCGTTGCGAAGGCGTTCTTCGGATCAATGGCCAGCGCCTTGTCCAGGAATGCCCGTGCGCGGTCGGGCTCGCCGGCCGCAAGCGCCAGCTGGCCGCGCAGGATCGCCCATTCCGGGGACTCGGGATCCACGCGCTCGAGCATCACCGCCTGGCCCATGGCGCGGCCGTATTCCTCGACGTCGGCCTTGTCGAAGGGCCGGTCCAGGTTGACGAGCCGCTCCACCGCGCGCATGCCGTCGATGTAGGCGCCGAGCTTCACCACGTCGACGTCCTGCGGGCCCAGCTCGGCGGCCCGCTTGAGCATCTCGCCCGCCTCCGCGGCGCTGCCTTCCACCTCGTACATCTCGCGTGCGGCCTCGACCCAGTTGGCCACCATGCCGCGGCGCTCGTACGAGTCCATCACGAACAACGCGAACTGGTACGTGGCCAGGACGACGCCGCCGCCGGCAATGCCGACCGCCATCAACCGCTGGATGACCTTCTGGCGCGGCTTGTATTCGGGATCGGAGACCGTGGCGAGCCGCTCGAGCGCCTCCGCCTGCCGGCGGAGGAGCTCTTGCGACTCGCCACGGTCTTCCGGGGCCTGCTCAGGACTTCTTGAGTTCGGCATCAAGCTTGCTCCAGCGTGCTTCGGCGTCCTTGCTGGGGACAACCAGGTGGGCAGGCGCCTGCTTGCCGTTCACCGGCTTCGCAGCCTGCGCGCCGCCCGCGGGGTTCGGGAGCATGCCGACGACCGAGCGGGCGAGGTCCGCGCGCTTCTCGTCGTAGTTGGCGCCGCCGTACTGGCCGGTCTTGCTCTTCAGCCTCTCCAGCACGACATCGAGCGCGTAGGGGTCGTATCCCGCGGCGGCTGCGAGCGACAGGCCGCGCAGGTCGGCGCCGGTCTCGGCGCCCTGGTCGGCGCCGTGGGCTGCGGCGTCGGCGGCTGCGCGCACCGACTCCTCGAACACCTTCTTACAAATGGGGAGGAGCTCCTTCTTGCCTTGCGCCACCACCTGCTTGCTGATGGCCTCCGGCAGCTTCATCTTGCCGACCAGCTCCGTGAGGAACGGGTCAAGCTGGTCGTTGGCCTGCAGCTCGAGGATCGAGAGGATGCTCGCCCACTTGTCGAGGCCCTTGCCGATGGCGATCTTGAGGCCATGGCGCTCCTCGACGTGGGTGAGTTCGTGACCAAGGATGCTCGCCAGCTCATCTTCGTTGTTGAGGAACGACAGCATGCCCGTGGTGATGACGATCGGTCCGCCGGGAACGGCCACGGCGTTCACGTCGTTGGCATCGTCGAGCACCACGAAGTCGAGGCCGAGCGCGGGATACTGCGCCGTCGAGTTCGCCGCGACCTTGGTGCCCACCCAGCGGACGTAGCACGCCGCCGGGTGCGTGTCGGGAAGCACCTTCGAGTTGCCGATGCAGAGCGCCAGGCACTCGCGGCCGAGCGTGCGCTCTTCCACCGGAGTCACCGGGGTGGTCTTTACGCAGATGTCGAGGATCTGCGCACCGCCCTTGGCGAGTGCGGCTGCGTCCTTCGTCTTCGGGTCATCCGCCTGCTTGACGCCAATCTGGCTGAGGAGGCCCCGTCCGCTCTCGGCCATGTCGGCCATCTTGCTGGCGCCTCCCGGCTCGTTGGCCTTGGCCACCGCCGCCTGGGCCTCTGCATTCGCCACGGGATCGACGGTGGCAAGCTTGTCACCGAGGGCGGGCAGTCCGGTCAGGCGCTTGGAGGGTTCCCACGGCGATCCGGGATCGTTGAAGTTGAGCGGCTGCTTCGCGGTGGCGATGACGGCGTCCGCCGCAACGTAGTTCGCGCCCTTCAGTTGGGGGGTGCCGACGGCGCCCTTCATTGCAACCGCGCGATTTTCGACCTTCTCGCTGAATCCCTTGCTCGCACCGGCGGCGCGTGCTGCTGCCAGCGCGTCGCTCGCGGTGGCGTATTCGGTGGGCACCACCAGCGCGCGCGCGGGGACCCAGCCTTCCGTGCCGTTGGAGGACACCTTCACCCAGCTCGGGGTGATGTCGCCGCCCTTTTCGCCGAGGTACTCGCGCATGGCCGCGGTCTGCGGGATGCGGACAAGGTTGCCCTCGGCGAGCACCTTCACTGCCTGGCCTGCCGCCAGCGTGCCGACGGGGCGCGACGTGGCGCTCGCGCGTTCATGCACGACGGCCTCGGTGGCACCCACCTGCATGGTGCGCTGCACCTGGCGCTCCGGCATGGCCAGCACGCGAGCGGCGTTCATGGTCGTGGAGCGGGGGTCGGTCGGGACGACGTACTTGTCCGAGGCCCACGACTTGGCGGTGAGGTCGGCGGTCTTGCCGGCGTTCGGGCCGGCGCATCCGACGGCGAACGTGCCAACGGCGACAAACGCCGCACCAGCGGCACGAAGGGCGATCCAACCGGGCTTGTTCATCTATGTCTCCTAGGAGTGAAGTAATCGAGCGCAAATTCCGGAACTTGGGCGGATTCTAGCGCAAATTTCCCCGCCCGGGCGTGGGGGAGGGTGGCCCGGCGCGCCGGGTTGGGCGGTCGGGCTTAGGGTTCTGAGGCGGGTTCGGAGGCGGGTTCGGGGCTTGGCCGGGGCGACATCGCCGTCTCGCGAAGCAGGACTGACTTGCTTCCGACTTCGACAAGCTTCCCGCTCAGCGCGAACTCTGTTCGATTGCCGATGATGTGTCGCTGGAGCGTCAAGGACAATGTCAGCGGAACCCGAGGGAGTTGGCCGGCTTTCGCGACCTGCCCGAGGCGAGTGTCGCTGTCCTGCGCCTCGTCAGCGTTGGCATGGGGGCCATATTCCTGCAGACCGGAGACGTAGTCGGGCATACCTGGGTCGGGCCGCTGGCGAACCGTGATCGAGTTATCGAGGAGGTGCTTCTCGACCGAGTCGTCGACTCGCGCCGCAATTTGCGGCCCTTCCCGCATCTCATCAAGGCACTCGAGCCAGGTGATCTGGATGGTCAATCCGTCGGGATTTGCGCTGCCCCATGACTTGCGGAAGTGCTGAAAGTTCGGGTTCGCAACGATCTGCGCAACCAAGTCCGCGCCCAAACGGTCGGCCTGCGCCAAGCTCATCGTTCGCTGTGGGTCGAAGGTGGCCCGTGAAGCGTTGCTGTGGTTGCATCCGGAGATGCACGCAATGGAGGCGATGATGGCGGGCAGCGGCAGGATCGCGGCGATCGATCGGAAGAAGTTCATGCTGATGATCGGAGTGCCGCCCCGTTCCTGTGATCCTGATTTCATTCGTGGGTGGTCTCTGCGCAGCGCGTCGCCCCAATCGGTGCGCCAAGCGCGAGGCGACTTGCAGACCGAGTAGTGGCCCCTATTGCCGCATCATTTGCGCTTCGATCCCGGATTCTCGGTGAGGACCGACAGGGACGAAATCGGCGTCTCCGTTTCTCCGTCGATGATCTTCACTCGCAGCAAGATCTGCACGTCGTTGCCTCGTGTGTCCTTGGTCGCCTTGATCTGCAACTTAGCCACTGCTGGCAGTGCTCCGCCGGTTATGATCTTGGCGTTGGCGTGGTTGTAGCGAGCGTCGGAGTCTTGCTTGGCGAGACGGTCCGCTCCGGCGACATAGTTTGGGTAGCCAGGATCAAGGCACTGCTGGAAGGCTATGCCGTTAGGTATCAGGTACTCCTCAAGCGCATCGAAAAGCAGATGCGTGTCCCAATCCCGGTCCCTCATTGCATCGCCGTCGAGCGCCTGCACCATCACGATCACCTTCTTGCGGCCCTCGGCGGCTTCCGCATTTTTGAACTCAATGAAATTCCGATCACTGACCACTGCGCTCGCGAGGTCCGCGCCGCTCGCCTGAATCTGGGACAGGGAGAGTGACTGGTTGCGTTCGAACGAAGATCTGGAAGCGTTCGACCCCGCGCAGCCCCCGCCGAGTCCTGCGACTCCAAGGAGGAAGGCGAGCGTTACGTACATGGATCGAGTGGAGTTCATAGATGTATTCCCTTCGGACTTGAACTTGGCTTTCTAGGAGCTGTCGTGTGCTCTGATTTAGTTGCTTCGGATCGAGAACCTGAAGTCAAAGCCGTGTGTGCCGCCCGGAGACACGATTTCCTTGCTGTCTCCTGCGTCGACTTCCAACTCGCGCCAGGGCGCGGAGCCCGGCGACACACGAGAGCCTTGCTGGTCGAACCAGTCGAACCGGTACTTAATGGATCGCGTCGACTGCCCGACGTTTCGAAGCGTCACTTGCGCGATTTTGTTGCCGGCCTTGTCGTCGACGCGCGCCCCTTCGACCACGACATCCGACGCCAGCCCGGGGTCGCGCTGCACGCGTTGGACGATGTCGACGTTCGACTTGGGCGCCGAGGTGGCGTAGGTGTTGGTGCCGCAGGCCGTAAGGAGGAACGCGAGAGCGATATTCGTAAGCAGGGCTGCCTTCATGATGTTCTGCGCTCCGGACTAGAGGTCGGTCTTGTGACGGTAGGTTCGGCCACTGCGTCGCCGCCTGGCCGAGTTGCGGTGCGGATGTTACAATTTGTTGAGGTTGTGATTCCATTGCAAGCCGGGGGCTTCCGCGCGTCTCCCCGGTGAGTAGGCAGAGTTCGCAGCTGGGATCCACATCTCCTTCCACCCACGTCGTTCCTTGAGCTAACACAATGCGCAGCGCAGCATCTGTCCTTCGAATTGTCGCCCTTTTCCTCGTATCTTCGCTTGGTTCCCCTGCAGTTGCCCAGTCAGGGGCTCGCGAACTGGCGGACGCCTGGCTCTCCTCGAAGGGGGCAGGTATCGGGTACGACCCGGTAACTCATGCCTTTATCACCATTCAGTCGGCTTCGGTGGGGGTGCCCCCATCCGCGAAGGACTATCCCGAACGTCGGGATGCTGCGTGCCGGATAGTCCTCAATTCCGCACGCGACGAGGCAATCCGATTTCTGCAATCCAAGATTCGGTCTTCCATCGGCTCCAAGGACCAGTTGCTCGCCATCCTTGGCGATGAGGGATTGGCCGCTGCGGCTGGCGCGGTGACGGGCCCAGTGGGCGGAGACCGGGTTGAGTTGAGCCGTGAGCAGTGGAGCCAGGTCGAGGTCATTGCGCAGGCCGCGGTGTCCGGTCTCGCTCCATGGCAGACTTTCGAGACAGCTGATCCGAGCGGGGCGCAGGTCGCAGTAGTCGCCGCCCTCAGCCCCAAGTATGCGGCTGCACTCGCCGGCCGTACGGAGCGCGTGGAGCCAGGCCCAGCGCTGCGGGATTGGGTGAAGTCACTCGACGATGCCACGCTCGCATCGACCTTTGGAGGCAGGATTCGCCGGGATGAGCGCGGTGCGCTCTGCGCAGTCGGATTTGGGCAGGCCCGGATCCGTCCCGGAATGGAAGATCATGCCTTCGACGAGGCCGAGCGAGCCGCGCAGCAGGTGCTCGCCCACATATGTGCCGAGCAGGCTGCGAGCCGTGCACTGCAGGCGTCTCGTACCCTGCAGTCCGAGAGCAACGGTTTGTCGAACAAGTTTGCGAGCGTCTCCGAGTTTGAACGATTCGTGCAGACAAACGCGAATCTTGTCGTGCCCGGAGTGCAGCCAATCGGTAGGCGTTCGGTGCAAGGATTCGCGGGATCATCGCGGCTTGCAGTGGTGGCGTGTGCGGTGGAGATCGTTGCGCCACCCGCGAGCCTCGCGGGGGGTGCTGTCGCGACGACGTCCAACGACTGTCCCCCGATCTCGGCAGAACTGTCAGCGCATGTCATTCAGATCCGCGCTTCGGGTACGGGCAAGACCAAGGCGGAGGCTTTGGAGGCTGCGCTATTCGATGCGGTCCGCCAGCAGGGGGCAATGGTGAAGGGGGACTCCACTTTGGAGAAGAAGTTCAGCGAGCAGCTTGAGGCTGTGGGTGAAGAAGTGAGGTCGAAGGCGCAGGCCAGCACGCGGCAGGACTCGCGGGTGCAAACTTTCGCCAAGGGCTTCATCCATTCGTACCGGGTCACGTCGGCAGATCCGCAGGACGGCCTGTTCACGACGGAGATCTGCGCGAACATCATCCGCTTCGACCCGAAGGATCCCCGCTTTGGGGGGAGGCCCACCGTCGCCGTCCTTCCCTTCACATACAAGCCTGCATCTATCAAGGTGGCGGGGTCGGCCGTCGATGGTGGCGCTATTGCCCAGATTCCCGAGGCCGTGTTCGAGCGAGTGCTCGACGCGACCAATCGTTACGAGCTTATCGATGAACGTAGCCGGCCGGAGTTGCGACGGGTACGAGAGGACATTCTGGCGCGTGTTGCCGACGGTCGCTCGGAGGCCATCGAGGCGGTCAAGCTGGGCCACGAACTGACGGCGGACTTCGTGCTTGTAGGTGTGATCCTGGGTGCTGAGTACATCGGCCAGCCTGGAGATGTGCCTCAGTCGGTCGCGGCAGCTGACAATGCAAGCGCGACTATCTCCGCGCGACTGGTGAATGTAGCCAGTGGCGAAATTGTGTGGAGCGGCTCGATGACCGACCGTGTCATGGGTCGGCAGATCCTGCTCGCGCGTGCTGGCCGCGACCTCAAGGACCCATCCGAGCGGTCGCTGTCACCCTTGGCACTAGGTGTGTCACGGGTCTCCACTCAACTTGCCGAATCCATGCGAAGCAAGATCAGCGCAGCCGCTGCAGGCCCCGAAATGGTGCCTGCTGGCTCGAGGTGAGTGCTTTCACTTTGCATAATTGGAGTTTTGCTAACATAAATTCGATTTAGGAATTCCGGTCAGTCGAACCTTGAACACCTTATTTAGAGGACACACAATGCTCAGGCAGCTCTCGCTCTTCACTTCCGTTACTGGATTTGTCCCTCTCGCTGCCCTGTCCGTCGTGCCCACTGCGGTGGCCATTGCGGGGCAGACTCCCGGAACCACCCTGGTTTCGGTCGGCGTGGCCTTGGGACAGGCTCCGGGTGGCGTCGCAGTCGAACTGAGCAAGGAGGCCGGTACCGGTCAGGGCGTCGAGGAAGACGCGCTTGACAAGGCGCAGGCGTTCATCGAGCAGAAGGGCTGGTCGATGGAGAAGTCGAAGGATGGGTTCTTGGCGCAGGTCGGCTCTGCGAGCATTCCCTGCCTGCCGGGCGCCGCAGGCGACAACGGCATGTCGTCCTTTGAGCGTTGCCGCCAAGCGGCGTTCGAGCAGGCATTGCTGCAGGCGAAGGCAAAGCTCGCCGAATACCTCCGCCTGGAGGTGTGCACGTCACTTGAGTCGACTTTGACAACGGGAAACCCGAAGAAGAAATTGGAGCCGGCGCCGAGCACGGCTACGCAGCCCCAGTTGCTTGACAAGGCCAAGATGTTGCTGAACGTCGAGCTCGATCGTCGCCTGAAGGAGCGTGGCGTTGTCATTGGCGACGATGAGAAGTCGCAGCGGGCGGCTCGAGAGTCAGCCGTCGACGTGTTGCAGTCGAGTGAGTTCAAGAGCGCGATCGAGGCGACTGCCCGGGCTGAGCTGTCGGGCATTCAGGCGTACCGTTCGTTCGAGACGATGGGCAAGGGCAAGGGCAAGATCGCGGTCATTGCCATCCACAGTGACAAGTCTGCGCAACTGCACCAGGCATTGATGGGCATTGGAGAAGCGCCGGCGGCCCCAGCGGGTGCCGCGATGGGCATCCTTGAGTGGGCGCGTACGGAGGGACCTCAGGTCATGCTGTACACCCACGGCGCGCAGCCGCGGACGTCGGAGACGGGCGAGGTGGTCTTGGTGGGCTTCGGGCAGGCATCCCCGCTGACGGACAGTGGCCTCTCTGAGGACATTGCGGTGGAGCAGGCGATGTTGGAGGCGCAGGGTGCGTTGCGGCGCTTCATGGGAGAGTTCATCGAGGTGAACAAGAGCGCGACCAATTCAATGTCACTCAAGGAGTTGTCGAACGCCGACCAAGAGTTCAAGGACACCAGTTCGTTCCAGAAGAAGACGACGGCGATCGCTGCCAAGCTTGGCATGTCTGGCGCAAAGCAGGTGTGGCAGTGGAAGGCCGTGCATCCGGCGAGTGGAAAAAAGGTCTACGGCTCGGTGTACGTCTGGTCGGTGTCGCAGGCCCGCGACGCAAACAAGTTGTTCCTGGATTTCGCGAAGGCGGGGGGCGCATCTGGTGGCGCTGGCAGCTTTGGCGTGAAGCCGGACGAACCGGCAAAGAAACCCTTGGCGACGGCTCCTGCCGGCAAGAGTTCGAAGGGCGAGGGAGCGGAGGGCGAGAGGCCCTGAATGGCGATCTTCCGCAACCCTCGAGATAGCGATGCCTACCTTAAAGCTCCTGTTCGCTTGTGGCCTGGTGGCGTTGACGTGCACTTCGTCGTTTGCGAAGCAGACGCCATCAGAGGTCTTCGCATCGGATCGCAAGAATCTTCTGCGCCCCGGCTTGCATGCGTCCTCGGACTTCGTGTTTGCCTCCGTGCGCGTCGCTAGGCAGTCCACATCGGAAACGTTTTCGGAAGATCTGTCGTCTGCGGAGGCGGAACTTCTTGCGACAAGGGACCTTCTGCGTTGGAGGATCAACACGGCGCTTCCGCTTCCGGATCGTTCGGCATCGGTGCGTGAGGCGGCCCAGGAGTTCGCTCTCGCGAACTTTGCGGGGAAGGTTGTGCTGCGTGGCGTGCAGACTGTGTACGCGGGCAAGGACGGTGAGTACGCGGTATGCGTTCAGGCGATCCCGGAATCCGCCCTCCGCGACATTCCTGTGCCGAGTGGCCCAGAGCAGCTGCTCGATCGTCTCTCCGCTAGTCCGTCGCTCTCGGGTGCTGGTGCCATGTTGCTGGCCGAGCTTGGTACTTGGGATGTTCAGTCGGTCGCTGCGGGTCGTGCTCGCGCCCAGGCCGCAATGGTTGCCGCATTTGGCCCGGGAATCAGCTGGTTCGATGGCGCTGCTCCCCGGGTTGGCGACAATTTCGCTTTGGCAGCGGCCACCGAGCTTTGGAGGCCCACGGTGGCCGGTTCCGTACTCCGGGGTATGGATCTCACTGCCGCCTTTTCCCCGGTAGATAGCAGCATTCTCGCCCAACTCGGCCTTGAACAATTGATGGCGTTCGTCGGTCGCCGCGCAGGCGACGCCGTTGCTGTAAACGCCGCCGTGCGGCGCCTGCGCGCGGAGGGTTGGGAACGCGCAGCCGCGCTGATGGGTATTCCGCCAACGGTACTGCCGTCGGTGAGTGACCATCCTGGAACACGTTTGCCCATGAAGTTGCGCGCGGATGTCGCTTCGACGCCGGTGGTGGTCTTGCTACTGTTGTCGGATGGCCGTCTCGAGCATTCTTGGAACCGGGAAGGCAGCAGTGAGCGCCTTGAGAAGGCTCAGCGGGCCTTCGAAACCGGGAAGGACGAATCCGTGGAGGAGGCGATCGGCCTGGCCGCAGAGGACTTGCGAGAGGCTTCTCGCGTTCAGTCCCTTACCCTCCTTGGTGCAGCCTTGGTTGCGCGTGGAGATGCAGGTCTGGCCGTTCCGATTTGCAGGGCCGCTTACCGTGCGCAACCTTCCGACCGGTACGCTGGGGTAAATCTGGTCCGGGCGCTTCGCTGCAATGGATTGAAGGATGAAGTACGTTCGATGGTGAGGGACGTCCGGTCAACTGCAGCAAGTGGGTTGGACGGCTGGGGCCGTTCTCAACTTGACGAAGCGGAGTCCTGGGCTTCGGGCCAGATGCCTGTCGAACCTCCGAAGGATTGATGGACTGCCCGACGCGGTAGCGCGGTAGATTGGTGGGGTGCATACGCTCTGCGCACTGGCAATCATGGTGGCTTTGGCGCTTGTACCTGCGCGAGGCGGCCTAGCTGATCCCCCCGCCCAACGCCTCGTCGTCGCCACCTTCGACGAGCAGGGGGTTCCCGCCGGCCTTGGCGACGTCGTCTCGGACATGCTGATCCGCGCGATCGACGCGCCGGGGTACCAGCTGCTGGAGCGGCGGCAGGTGAAGCGCGTGCTCGAGGAGCAGGCCTTCGCCACCAGCGACCTGACGCAGCCGGGCGAGGCGGTGCGGTACGGGCGGCTTGCCGACACGCGCTTCGTGATCGTCGGCACGGTCTATCGCGTGGACGGCGTGTACATCGTCTCTGCCCGCATGGTCGACAGCGCCACCGGCGTGATCCAGGAGGCGTGCCGCGGGGTGGTGCAGTTCCGCACGGTGGACGAGATGGCGTCGCGCGTTGCCGAGCTCGCGCGCACGCTGGGCCTGCGTACCGGGCCATCGATCGTCGGAGGCGCCTTCCCCGCAGGGGCCCGCGATGCCGTCCCGCCGTCGGCGACCGACCCCTTGCCGTCGAAGCCTGCCGCTCCCGCAGCGAGCACGGTGCGTGACTACCTCGAGCAGGTGGGCGATGCAGCGCGTTCCGAGGTCCGGCTCTCGCTCGAGGGGGCGAGGGGCACGGTCGAGGATGGCGCCGAACTTCGTTTCCGCGTGGAGAGCGATCGCGGCGGATTCCTCTCGCTCTTCGTGGTGGATGCCGACGGTTCGGTGGGAATGCTGGTGCCCAACGAAGGCGTCCGCGAGTTGCCGATCCGCCCGCGGACGGCGGTGTCCGTGCCGAGCGATCTTGGCTTCCGCCTCCTGGCGCGACCACCCTACGGCGCGACGCGCATCAAGGCGATCGTGACCAAGGCGCCGCTTCCCCTGGCCGGTTCCGCCAACGCCGGGCAGGCACTCCGCCGCGTGCAGCTGGGCGAGACCGTCGGCGGCACCGAGCCCAACGTACGACCCGACTGGGCGAGCGCCGAGATCGAGTTCCTGGTCGTGCCGAAGGGCCGCGCCGCGCCGCCCGCGGCACCCGTTGCGCCGGCCGCACCCGCGGCACCCGCTGCACCCGCTGCGCCGGAGCCCGCAGCCGCGGCCCCCGCACGGGCCCCGACCCTTCGCGTTGCGGAGGGCCTGCCACTCCTCTTCGGGGCTGCCGAGGCATTGAACATCGATGATTCGCTGCTGACGGACTCGACCTGCGCATTGCTGCGCTGGCCCCTGAAGAGCCCGTTCGACGCCGGCATCGACATCGGCTGGCGCGAGCCTGCGCCGGGCGCTGCGCCCTGCAGCGTGCGCGTGGGCGTGGTGGACGCGGACTTCGATCCCGACGACCCGTACCTCGCGCGCTCCTTCGCCTCGATCACCACCGACGTCCGCGAGGCCATGCGCGCGGAGATCCGTCGCAACGGGCGCGCGCCGTTCCGCCACGGGAACCGCGTCATCTCGATCATCGGCGGCGAAGCCCCGTGGCTGCCCGGTGTGCTGCCTGGCATTCCGATCGTGCCCATCCGCATCACGACCACGGTCGATGCGCCCGCATACCGTGCACCGCGCGGCGGTTCGGACGAACTGCTGTTGGCACTCCGAAGGGCGCTCGCCGCGGGCTGCCGCGTGGTCAACCTGAGCCTGTCGGTCCCGCTTGACGCCGATTCGCTGAAGACCTTCCAGGCGGATCCCGTGTGGGACGAGCTCGAGCGTGCCGGCGTGGTGGTGGTGTGTGCCGCGGGCAACGCGAACGAGAACCTCGACGAGCATCCGTCGTATCCGGCCTGCCTCGACCGACCGAACATCGTCTGCGTGGGGGCCGTGGGTCCTGACGGCACGCTCTCCAGGTGGGACGGCCAGGGTTCCGCTCGCGGGAGCCGCTCCGTGGACCTGGTGGCCCCGGGGACGTGGGTGGTGGTGAGCGATGGTGGCGGCGGTTCCAGCCTTGCCTGCGGCACGTCCTATGCGTGTGCGTTCGTCACCGGTGCAGCGGCGCGGCTCATCGAGCTGAACCCCGGAATCTCCCCCGGGGACGTGGTTGCCCGGCTGGTGGCCGGTTCCCGGCCCCTGCCGGCGTTGGCCGGAAAGGCCCGCGGCGGGCTCCTGCAGTGGCCTTCCCAGGGACCCTGACCGGAAATCGGGCGCCCCCAGAAAAGTTCGTCGACATCCTGCAAGTCCCCCGGGTTGGGCCGTCCTCGTTCAGGGGCAGCCTCGTGGCTGCTCACTGAAGTGTTCCGGCAACGCGAGGATGACCCATGCGAACTCGATTGATCTGGCTGACCACGGTGGCCACCACCCTGACCATCTGCCTCGGAGGGTGCTCCGGTGAGCGCCAGGAGATTTACAACAAGGCGATGCGCTCCACCGTCTCCGATCTTCGGACCGGCGACATCGATGGCGCCGCGTCGACCCTTGATACGGCCCGCAGCTACGCGGACAACAGCGAACAGAAGCAGCGCGTCGCCGAGCTGGGCGTGCTGATCGACGGCGCGCAGGCCTACTGCCGCGGCGATCGCGGCCAGGCCGGCTCCACCTGGTCTGCCACCAAGGCGCCCGAGTTCCGTCGCGCCATCACCTCCAACCAAGACTCCCTCGGCGTCACCCTGACCGCCTCCAAGAAGAACTGAGGACCAACATGAAGCCCTTTATGACCATCGTCCCGCTCTCGTTCGTCCTCTCCGGCACTGCCTTCGGGCAGGCCGGTGCCGAGGGCGACGCCTCGCTCCTCTACCCGACCACGCTGGCGGCTGCGGTTCCCGCAGCTCCCGTCGCCGCGCCCGCTGCGAAGCCGGCGGTCGCTGCGGCGTCGCCGGCCCTGACCCAGGGGCCTCGCCTGCAGCTGGCCAAGCCCGGCAAGGGCAACATCGCCGACTACGACTTCGGCGAGGTGGTGCAGACGCTCCGCAACTCCGTCCAGCCCCTGGCCGGCGAGATCGGCGGCGGTTTCCCCCGCTTCGTCGGCCAGATCGATGACGCGATCGCGCTCATGGAGCAGGGCCGCAACACCGAGGCAGTTGCACTGAGCGCACAGGCCATCGATGGCGTGCTGTCCGCGCGCGATGCCGTGGTGAACCCGCTCTGGGAGGCCCAGTTCTACCTCAACGAGCAGATCGCAGTGGTCCGTTCCAAGCTGGCGCAGTCGCTCACGACGAACGACCCGACCACGGATGCCGGCAAGGCGACCGCGCAGTCGAACCAGATGCTCGACCAGATCGCCACCCGCATTGCGCAGACCAAGGACCCGGTGCGCAAGCGCCAGCTCGTTGCCCACTACCGCACGATGCGCACGCTGACCAAGGTGCGCGCGAACTCGCTGCACATGAGCCCCGACCAGCGCAAGCTCTGGTTCGGCGTGCTGCGGGTCCTCGAGCAGGCCTCCGTGGCGCACCAGCAGGTGCTCATGGGTTCCGAGTCGCTCTTCGCGCAGCTCGACGGCACCGGCAGCCAGCTGCGTGACTACCTGGGCCTCATGCAGACGATGGCGGGCGTCGACTCGCTGCTCGGCTCCGTCCAGGGTGGCGGCATGCAGGGCTTCGTCGAGGGCATGAAGACGCTGCAGGACCAGATGGAGTCCTTCTCCGAGTCCATGCAGGGCGCCCTCGAGTCGAGCATGATCGACCTGGAAACCCGTGTCGACACCATCCAGTCCACCGAAACCGGCGACGAGGGCGGCGTGATGACGCCCACCTCGATCGACGACGAACTCAAGTCCCGCATCGATCGCATGGCGCCCTCCGGCGCCAGCAAGGAGTGATACCAATGTCAAGCAACCGAATCGCACTCGCCATCGTCTGCGCAGCGTTCGCCTGCGCGCCCTCCCTGGCCGCCGACGTACCGATCGAGGTCAAGTCGGAGTTCCGCCAGAACGTCGTGAAGCGCGACCGCCTGGTCCGCCAGCTCGCCTCGATCGACTCGAAGGCCGCCGATGCGGTCGTCGCCGGCAAGGCGCCGGTGGCGCTCCACGCGCAGCAGACCGAGCTGCAGGACAAGATCGACCTGCTGCAGCTGCGGATCGAGACGATGGCCGTCCGCTGGAACCTCGACATCCCCCAGCCCCCGAAGCCGGGGTCCGAGGACATGGACGAGTCGGTCCTCTCGGAGAAGCGCATCGACACGGCGTTCACGACCGGTCATGAGCGGACCGACCGCGCACTGCAGGAGCGTTGCCGGCAGATGCTCGCCACCATCGACTACGAGACCTTCCTCGTGAGGCCCCTATGAACCCGCTTCAACACGGCGATGCCGGCTTCGGCCGGCAGTTCGCCATCTTCTCGACCGTCGCCATCGCGGCAGCGCTCGCCTGGGCGGTCGATGCGTGGACGAAGGTCCGGGGCCATGGCCCTCGGACCGGCGTCCAGGGATGGGCCCGGAGCTACGTCGATGCGCTGCCGATGCTGGGCTTCCTGGACGTGGCGCTCGTGATGACCGACTGCTTCGGCATGGTGGCTCCGTCTGCCGCCGCGGTCGGAGGCCTGGCCTCGATCGTGGTGCTTGCGGTGATCGGCGGCGCGGCGGTCTTCGTGCTCGAGGGATCCCCCAGCGAGGAGATGGAACTGCGATGAGACGCATGAGCACCGGCATCGTCCTGTTGGTCCTGGTGGCGGCGGCATCCCCGGCCCTTGCCGGGGATGCGGGCAGCGAGCAGTCGAGCTCGTTCGCCGACGTCCTCCGGCGGACCAGCATCGCGCACATCTTCTTCCAGGGCGGCATGATCATGTGGCCGCTGCTCATCGCATCGCTCGTCTCCATGACGGTGGTGATCGACCGGGTGATGTTCCTGCTCGGCGAGCGGCGCCGGCGCAGCGAGCAGCAGCTCGGTTCGTTCTTCTCGGAGGTGGGCCGAGGCAACCTGTCCGGCGCGATCGAGATGTCGCGGAAGTCCGGCGACGTGGTGGTGATGGCGCTCGGATACGGGCTGGAGCACCGTGACCAGTCGCTTGCGCATGCACTCAGCTACGCGGAGACGAAGATGCTGCGGCGCTACCGGAGCGGGATCTCCGTGCTCGACACGGTGATCACGCTGGCGCCGTTGCTTGGCCTCCTGGGGACCGTGACCGGCATGATGGGCTCGTTCTCCATGATCGGCGGCGAGGTCGGCGCCCCGGCCGGCATCACCGGCGGCATCGCGGAGGCACTCATCGCCACGGCGTTCGGCCTCTGCATCGCGATCGCGACGCTCATCCCGTTCAACTACCTGAACACCTGCGTGGAGCAGCTCGAGAGCGAGATGCTTGCCGCGGGCAACCAGCTGCGGCTCCTGGTGGAGGGCAGCAAGGCCCCCGCTCCGCAGGAACTGGTGGGGGGGTGCTGACATGCACGGCAGCCGTCGCGGCCGCAAGGCGGCCCGCATCGAGATCATCCCGCTGATCGACATCGTCTTCTTCCTCCTGGCGACCTTCATCATGGTCTCGCTGGGGATGACGAAGAACCAGGGCGCGAACGTCTCGCTCGCGGGCGCATCGACGGCGGAGTCCCTGGGCGACGAGCAGGCGATGGCGCAGGCGGTCACGCTCAGCGTCGACGGCCAGGGCGGGCTCTTCCTTGACAAGGAGCCCATTCCGCGCGACGAGCTTCCCGCGCGCCTGGAGCGATACATGGAGGAGAGCACCGATCCGCGGGTGATCATCTGCAGCGACGGCGGGGCGGAGTTCAAGGACATCGTCTCGGTACTCGACGAGGTCAGGAAGATCGGCATCGAGAAGGTCGGCATCAGCACGTCGAAGGAGTGACTTGCCATGAAGAAAATGCTTGCAATCGCGTTCGCGGCGCTCGGTGCACTGGCCGTGCACGCCCTGATCCTGATGTTCGGCGGCCTGCTTGCCTCGCCGGCAGCCAGCCACCGCGGCACCGAGGTGCGCAACGTCGAGCTGCGCCCCGGCCGCAAGTCGGCGGACCGCGTGCCGCCCGCTCGCGCGGCGCAACAGCCGAAGCCGGCCGAGCCCGTCGCCAAGGTCGAGGAACCTGCGAAGGAGCCCCCTGCGCAGGCGGATGCGCTTGCCAAGGCCGACGCGGATGCGAAGGCGGATGCGGCTGCGAAGGCCGAGGCACTTGCGAAGGCGGAGGCGCCTGCCCAGGCGGCGCCTCCCACCAAGACCGAGACCCCGAAGGCGCCGGACGCGACGAGCAAGGAAGCCAAGATCGCCAAGACGGATTCGCCCGAGCCCGCTCCGGCAGTCACCACCGCACCGCCGCCGCCTGCTGCGGACCCGAAGGATGTGGGGCCTGCGCAACTGGCCGCGGCACGCGTCCGCGATGCCGCCGTCGGTGGCGGCGAAGGAGAGGAGGAGCCGTCCGAAGGTGCGGCACCCGCGCCGTCGCCGGTCGCTGCATCCGCAGAGCCGCCCGCGACGGAGCTTGCCGACGCCGCCGACAGCCAGCCGGTGGAGCAGGCTCCGCCGGTCAGCGTGCGCCCCGTTCCGTCGGTGGTGCAGCCCGTCATGCCGGAAGTCGCTGCGGAGGTTCCCCCGGTGGCGCCGGCGGTTCGCCCCGCGCCGCAGCCCTTGCACATCCCGAGCCTGTCTTCGCCGAAGCGCATCGGTGCCGCATGGGATGCCGTTGCCGCGAAGATCGGTCCGGTGCCGCCCTCGGCTGGCGTTGCCCCGGTACCGGTGACGCCTCGCCGGACTCGTGAGATCCCGCCCGTGGACGTCTTTGCTGCAACCGCTCGGACGCAGGTCCCGTATCGGCCGCTGAACCTGGGTGGCCGCGAGCCGACGAAGGCTGCGCTCGGTCCGTTCGTGGCAGCTGCGCCTGTCGCGCCCGCTGCGGCGGCCGCGCCCGCTGCGCTCGCCGCGCCCGCAGCGCCTGTGGCCGCGCGCCCGGCATCGGCGCGGGGCGGTGCGTCGATGAATCCGGCCGCGTCCGCCTCGGCAGCACGCGCTCCGGTTGTTGGCGCGCCGCGTGCCGCCGCCGTGCGTTCCGCGGGCGCTGCAGCAGTTCCGGCGATCGGCGCGATCGGCGCAGGATCCGGGCGCGTGGGCGCAGGGACGGGCTCGGCATTGTCGAAGGGCACGACTGCCGCTCGCAATTCCGGTACGACCGGCAGCAGCGGGCCCGGTGGTGGCCAGCCCGCGGACCGTGGGATGCTTGCGCCTGGTTCGCAGGTCCGCCAGGAGGCGGTCGCTCGCATCGCGTGGGGCAACGCCGACGAGGCCTCGCGCACCATCGACATCGGCCGCATGCAGCTGGTGGCCGTCGATGCCGACCTCAAGATCATCGCCGGCATCGGTGTGCACGACGGTGCGTGGTCGCGCACGTCGGCTCCCACGCAGATGGGCTCGTACTCCAATCGCGTGCGCGTGGTCGACCATGTCGCCGGGTTCGCGGAGCAGTCCGCGCTCTGCGGACCGGGAGAGCACCTCGCGGTGATCGTGCCGGTGGGCCTTGATCGGCGCATCGAGAAGGCAATGGACCAGGCAGCGCGTCGGGAAGGTCTGTCGCGCGACCAGGTTGCGGCGTGTTACGGTCGGCTGGTGACCCAGGCGACCGGGATCGAGTTCCAAGTGGATCGAGTCGAACGGAGGGCTATCAAATGATGAAGTCAGCAATGATCGGTGCAGTCGCCGGGTTTCTCGCCTTTGTCGCCGCCTGGGTCGGTTGGGCGTACGTGACCGGCAAGCTTGACGGTGCAAGCGCCGTGGCGGCACGTGCCGCGAAGCCGCAGGATGCGCAGGTGGCGTTGCCCGCCGCGGCGACGTCCATCGGCTCCTCGAAGGTTCGCCGTGATGATGACGGATCGCCCGTTGCAGTGGCCCAGCGCGGCGAACCGTCGGAGGCACGCAGCGCTGCTGCGGTTCCGGCGCCTTCGGTGCCTGCGACTGCTGCGCCGGCACCCGCCGTCGCGGTGTCCGCCGTCGTTCCCGTGACGGTTCCGTTGCTTCCCGATTCGCCTGCCGTGCCGCCCGCCGCGCCGATCGCGCCTGCTGCACTGCAGGCAACTTCGGAAGCGGAGTGCATCGCGCAGCCGCCGTTGCTGGCGCGCGTGGAAGTTCCCGCGGTGGTCGCACCACCGCCGACGCGATCGGAAGCCGAGGTGGCGCGGGCCGAGCAGACCATCGCCAAGTTCGCGGCGGCCCAGGAGGCACTCCGCAACTTCCGCCTGCAGATGCCCGCGAAGCAGGCTCCCGCAACCGTGGCCGCCGCCGCGGCGCCGTCGGCCGCGGTCGTGGTGCCGGAGGCCAAGCCTGTCCCGACGGATGCGGTTCCGGCTGCAGAAGCGGCCCCCGTCCGGGCGTCGGCGTTGGCGACAGCGGCTGCAACGTCACCGATCGCCCGCATGTCGAGCCAAGCTGCGCCGCCGAGCGCGCCGGCGGTTCGGCCTGCCTCGCGACGTCGGGCACCTGCTGCACCTGCTGCACCTGCGCCTGTCGTCACCGCGAGTGTTGCAAGTGCGCCGATCCCGCTCGTCTCCTTTCCGGGCAAGAACCCCGGCGACGCCGCAGGCCTTGCCGAACTGGACCTGCTTTCGCGCGCCACGGACGCCATGAAGCGCCTTTCCAAGAAGCTCGGATCGCCTCGCATTCGCTGAACCGGTGCACTCCCATGAAATCCCTCGCGACCTTCCCAGTACCCGGCCAGGTCCGCTTGCGCGGAAACGATCGTGATGCACTCCGCTACCATGCGACCGATGATTCCGGCCACGGTCGAGACCTGGTTCCAGGCGTCGCAGCGCCGCTGGCCGACGGTGGACTGGCCCATGGTCCGGTTCCACGCCCATCTGGGTCCGGATCAACCGAAGCATCCCGAGGACCTGTTTCTGGGTGGCGCGGCGTCGGAACGGCTGCAGTCGGCCTGGACGGTGATCCACGTGGAGATCCGGCCGGAGGTGCTTCGCCGGGTGATGCGCGTGTCGCGACGCTCGGAAGCGCCGGAGGACCTGTGGGCGGAAGCGCTGGCGCGCCTGATCTCGGACGATCCCGAGGGGCTGGAGCTGCCGGATGGTCGCCGGCCGGCGCGGATCCGTCGATTCAGGGGATTGGTGCCGATGGCGGCATTCATCGCGGTGGTCGCCAAGCGGATCGGGCTGGACCGGATTCGCAGGACAGCGCGCGTGAGGCTCGGGCTGGATGGCGATCCGGTGGAGCCGGTGGCGATCGGTTCGCCGCAGCCCCTGCCGCAGGAGGAGGCGGAGTCGATGGAAATGGCGGATCGCTTCGCGGCGGAGTTCGCGTCCGCATTCCGTTCTTTGACCCCGACACGCCAAGCATTGCTTTCGCTCGTGTACGGGCATGGGATGGGCAAGGCCGACGCGGGGAGGGTCCTGGGAATGCGTGACTACGAGGTCTCGCGTGAACTCGGCGCGTCGATCCGCTCGCTCCGCGATCGCCTGGATGCGGTCAACCCCGGCACCTGGACGCAGTCCGCCGCGGAACGCTGGACGCGCGCGTGGGCCGCGATCTCGGAATCCACGGAAGGAGCAACGCGCCATGACGCCTGATTCGATCGATCCTGAACGCATGCGTGCCGCGCTTGAGCGTGCGCGTGGTGCATCGCCTGCCGACGACGTTGCCGACGAGATGCTGGCGCTGGCGATCGAGGACGGCATCGATGCGCTTGCGCCGTCCGAACGTGCGGCCGTCCTGCGCGCGATGGCGGGTGATCCCGCGCTCGGCGCGGTGGTGGCGGACCTGGCGCGCGGTCGCGCGGTGACGGGTGAATGGCGAATCCTGGGAGTGCGCCGGGAAGCGTGGCGCGCCGCATTGGCTGCCTGTGCCATCCTTGTCGTGGGAACCAGCATGTGGGCGCTGCTTCTGCCGGCGCCGACGTTCCACGAGGTGCAGGTGCTCGATTCCTCGCGGGGCTCCGCAGCCGTGACGGAACCGAGTTTCGCCGAATGGTTCGGGGGCATGCCGCTCCGCGCGACCGTGGGCGCGCTGACGGTCCTCTGCGTGCTCCTTGCCATCCCGTCGTTCTGGCCGTTGCGATCGGCGTCCGGTCCGGGTCGCGGGCCGGGGGGGCTGTGAGCAACGTGATCCGAGCGGTGGTGCTTGCGTTCCTCGTGTGCACGGGCCAGGCTGCCCGCGGCGCGGACGAGGTCCGTGCCTCGTTCACGAGCCAGGCGCGATTCGCCGATGCCGATCGCATCGAGGTCCGGATGGCCGGCGGCAATGCGGTCCTGGCACGATTGGGTGTCGGCCCGGGGTTGGTTCGCACGTTGGGTGCCGCGTGGCTTTCCTCTTCGCGGGAGTTCATGTCGGTGGCCGGAAGCCGCAACGGCGACGGCAGCTTCGAGGCCGTGTGCGCGGACTCCCGCGCGGTGGAGTCGCGCCTTGGGCTGCTGGGCGGACAGCTCGTGGAGTTCGGCGCGCCGGTGCTCCTTGTCGAAGCCGAGCGTCCGGAGAATGCAGGTGATCAGCGTGCTGCGGCGCAGTTGCAGCAGGGGCTCGCCGAGCTCGGGATCGTTGCAGTGGATGCCGAGGCCGCGCGCGCACGCCGCCGATCACTTGCGGATGCCGCGGTCAAGGACGGGATGGATGCGGAAGCGGGGCGCGCGGCGATCGATCGCCCGGATGTCGATTTCGTGCTCCGCGTCCGTTGGTCGAAGCGCGATGAGCGCGACGGGGCCTCGTACGGAATCCCACTCTCCTCGTGCGAGATCACCATCGCGTCCACGCTGTTGCGGATCGGGAACCAGTCATCGGTGCCGGTGAGTCCCGGGATCGGTTCGGCCCGTTCGCGGTCGCCGCGCGCGGCCGACATGGAGGCGGAGCGGATCGCCGTGGAGGACGCGGTGCTGTCGGTGGCCGTCGCGGCGTCTGCGGAATGGATGGGGCTCGCGGCCGGCGAGAGGCCGTGGATCATCGAAGTGCAGGCACCCAACGGCGTTGATTTGGCGGCAATCGCGGGGACTTCAAGCGGTGGCGAGGTGGTGGTGCTGGAGGATCGTCCGGGCATTGGCGCGCTGATGCGCGTGCCGGGCGCCGTGGCGCGGCAGATCGGGTCGGGACCCTCTGCGGGGAAGGTGCTCCATCGACGACCGGGGTTTCTCCTGATCGCCGGCGGGGGATTCGAGCATGGCAACCGGGCGCCGTGGTGGTGGGGCGGCAGCGCCTTGCTTGCGGTGGTCGTGGTGCTGGGCGCAATTGCATGGCGAATGAAGCGCGAAAGCGCGCGCCAGATTGCGCCGCGCGAGCCGCGGGACTAACATTCGGGCGCTCCGGCGGGCGGACCGCCGGCAGCCCCCGGGTCCGTGGGGAACCAGGTGCCCTTCCTGCGTCCGCCTTCACAGGGGTTGCATACCATGCGAGTTCTCTCCTTCGCGTCAGTTGCCGCGCTCGCGGTCACGGTCCAGTTCGGCTGCACCACCAAGTTCAACACCGCGACGGACGCGCACACCAAGGGAAGCTTCGACAAGGCCGCCAACGAAGCCGACAAGTCGGTGCCGACCCCGAAGCAAGACGGGAAGCTGGTGATCAAGGCTTCCTACGACCGCGATCGCCTCTGGGTCGGGCTCGAGAAGGCGAAGATCATGAGCGATGCCGGGCGGCTGGAGGAGGCGGTGGACCTCTTCGACCACGTGCATCGCGAGGCCGAGTTCCTGCGCCACATCGAGTCGGCCTACGCCACGAACCCCGTCGACCCGGCAAACTGGGACTTCGAGCAGTTCATGACGGACATGGGCCAGACGGTGGTGGGAGCCGACCAGACGGTGTACCTGCTGCAGCCGCACGAGGAGATCCTCTGCAATACGTATGCGGCGCTGGATTCGCTGCTCCAGGGACCGGGATCCGCGGACAACGCCGCCGCGGGCTCCTTCGCGTTCGAAGCGCGGCGACTGCAGCAGTTCGCGCTCGAGGACCTGAAGGCCGCGGGCTATGAAGTGAAGGAACCGCCAGTGTCACGGATGGATGGCAAGATCGTCAGCTCGATGCCGGCCGGGGGAGAATCCTCAGGGTTCAGCGTCGCGCAGATCTTCACCTTGGGCGACTTCTCGGCTGCAAAGGAGCAGATGAAGAGCGTCATCTCGTCGGCCCGCGCTGCCGGTGCTGCGAACCCCGTGGTGGCGTTCAGCTCGGTAGTGCAGTGGGCGACGTTCATGCGTTCCTTTAAGGCGACCGAGGCTGCGGGTGCTGCCAAGCAGGTGGCCGAAGATTGCGGCGCAACCGCCCTCGCCGCCGAGATGAAGCGCCTCGCGTCGAACCCGAACGACTACCCGTTCGTCCTCGTCCTGGTGGACGCTGGCCGCGGACCGGTCCGACGTTCGTTCGACGTGCGTCTGCCGATCGTCATTCCGAACGTCGGCTACGCTGATTTCCGGGCCGTCTATCCGGCCCTCAAGTTCCGTACCGCGGACCGTCCGCAGGACATCCGCGTCGGGACGCCCGGAGACATGAAGCCTGCCGCCGCACTCGATTCGATCGATGCGATCGTTGCGCGCGACTTCCGGCGTCGTGAGGCTGAACTGTGGTGGATGCCGACCATCCGTGCGGCCCTGCGGACCGCCGCGAGCATCGCGGTCCAGGCAACGCAGGCGAAGGAAAAGGACAAGACGGTGAGCCTGATCGCTGCCCTCGGTTCGGTGGTGGTTGCCGAGGCCGAGCAGCCCGACCTGCGCGCATGGACGACGCTGCCCGCGACCCAGCATGCGGCACTGGTCCGGCGCCCGGCCAACGGCAAGGTGCATGTCGAGCTGAAGGGCGAGGGTGGTTCAGGCGCCATGGACATCGATGTCCCGCAGGGTTCGTCGCTCGTGTACGTGCGCGCGCTGACCCCCGCCATTCGGTACTCCAGGGTCGCTCCGCTCCTCGGTGGCGAAGATCCGGCCCCGAAGCCCCAGCCCAAGTCCGCGTCGGCCGGGAGCGCGCCGGTGGGTGCCGGAAGCTGACCGCGCGCACGATCGACACATCACCGCACCATCGCATCACGCATCGCAGAGAATGTAGAGCATGTCCACTGGCCAGCATCCGTCGCGTCCGTCGTTCCTGACCCGCCTCCGTTCCCGCTTCGACAACAGCTTCACGAGCGGCGGCGGTTTCGTGCTGCTGATGCTGCTGGCGACGGTGCTCCTGGCCGTGGTCATGACGGCGGTCCAGGGACTGATCTCCAATGTCGGATTCCTCACCGGGCCCGCCGCCGGCAAGGGCACGTACTTCGAGTCGGTGTGGGATGCGTTCTCCAAGATCGTCGATCACGGCGAGGAGCCCAGCTGGGGCGAGCGCATCATCGCGATCCTCTACTGGGCGATCGGCATTGCCGTCTCCGGCACCATCATCGGCTTCATCACCAGCCGCATCCAGCGGCTCGTGCAGGTGCTGCGCAAGGGGCGGAGCCCGGTGGTGGAGTCCGGCCACACGCTGATCCTGGGATGGTCGCCGCGCATCTTCCCGATCCTGGCGGAGTTGGCCATTGCCAACGAGAATGTCCGTCGGCCGCTCGTGGTGGTCTTCGCGGACCGTGATCGCGAGGCGATGCAGGACGAGATCGCGGCGCGCGCGCGCAACCTCGGGAAGCTGCGGGTGGTCACGCGCCGCGGCGACCCCTCCAGCCCATCCGACCTCGGGCGCACGAACCTGGCGGGCGCGCGTTCGATCATCGTGCTCGATGCAGAGGCGGGCGATGCCGCCGCGGTGTCCACCGTCCTGGCGATCCGCGCCGCAGCCCCGGGCAGTGCCGTCCCAGTGGTCGTGGAGGTCGAGGATGCCGCGACGTCCTCGGCGCTCACCGCCGTCTCCGGTGGCGAGGTGCTTCCGGTGCGTCCGCAGGAACTGGTGGCCAGGGTGACAGCGCAGGCGAGCCGGCAGCCCGGGCTTGCCACCGTCATGATCGACCTGCTCAATTTCGACGGCGACGAGATCTACATGACCCCGATCCTGGAGCTGGCCGGCCGCACCTACGGCGACGCCCTCGTCTCCTTCGACGAGGCCTCCGTGATCGGCTATCGCGACGCGTCGGGCGTGGCAGTGCTGAACCCCGCGCCGTCCGCGGTCCTGCCGACCGGCGCCGCCGTCATTGCCATCGCGCGCGACGACGATCGGGTGCGCTTCGTGCGCCGCGACGCGCTGCCGAAGGCCCCTGTTGCGCCGATCGCTCCGGCGCAGGCGCCCGCTCCCGAGCGGATCCTCCTGGTCGGCTGGTCGCCGATGGGTCGCCTCGTGCTTGAGTCGCTGGTGCCGTTCCTGCCCGCGGGATCGTCGGTCCACGTGGCCGCGCGCGAGGAGTTCGTCCCGCCCGCGGAGCGTGCGATCGCCAAGGTCGGTGCGATGGAGATCGGCTTCACCCCGCTGACCGCCGATGTCCGCGACCTCGACCGCGTGATGGGCGAAGTGGCTCCCGACGAGGTCGTCGTGCTGGGCTATCGCAGCAAGCTCTCCGTGGCCGACGCCGATGCGATGACGATGCTCACGATGCTCCACCTCGGTCGCGTGATGCGCGAGCGAGGCGGCAAGGACACGCGCCTCATTGCGGAGATCCTCGACTCCCGCCGTGCCGAGCTGGCGAAGCAGGCGAGCGCGGACGACCTGGTGGTGAGCGACAACCTGGGCGCGCTGTTGATCGCCCAGCTGGCGGAGAATCCCGCGCTGGCGCCCGTGTTCCACGATCTCTTCGACGCGGGCGGTGCGACGGTCAACGTGGTCCCGGTTGCCCGCTACGTGGCGCCCGGAACCGCGGTGACCTTCATGGAATTGGTGCTTGCGGCGCGGGAGCGCGGCGAGTCCGCCATCGGCTACAGGAATGGCAAGACCGGCGAGGTCCTCGTGAACCCGCACAAGTCCCATCGTCTCACGGCAAGCGAAGCCGACGGACTGATCGTGATCGGCCTGCTCGCCTGAATTCCACGGTTGCGTGCGGTGTACGATGCCTCAGTTGCTGGCCCGGTGATCGCCCGCCGGGCCAATGGCCAGATGCCGCCGTAGCTCAATTGGCAGAGCACGTGATTTGTAATCTCGAGGTTGCCGGTTCAAGTCCGGTCGGCGGCTTTCGGAACACGCCATGAAGGTCACCATCGAAACAGTCGACGCATCGAACGCACTGCTCGTGATCCTGGACGGTCATCTGGATGCCACGCATTACGAGCGCGTGGAGCGCGAGGTGGTGACGGCGATCGACGCGTCGGCCCACCGTGGGCTGGTGCTGGACTTCGCGGGCGTTGCGTTCGTCAGCAGCGCCGGGATCCGGACGCTCATCAACGTGATCAAGCGGAATCGCTCGCGCGGGGGCACGGTGTGGCTGGCCGGGGTGCGCCCGCAGGTGCACGAGGTGTTCGAGATCAGCGGGCTCACGTCGCTCTTCCGGACCGTGCCGACGCGTGCCGACGCGCTGCGCGATGCAGCGGCCTTGCCGGCGGCGTGAGCTTCAGGGCACGGCGGCCGCGGACGGGCTGGTGGGGCAGATCAATACCTGCGTGCCGCTGACGCGCGATTCCAGGTCGTCGCGGATGGCCTCGATGCGCGTCTGCACCTCGCGCATGCGCAGTTCAGGCTCGAATTCGAGGAAGATCTCCACGTAGACGTTTGGCCCGGAGCGGCGCGAGCGCACCTTGAGGATGCGCTCGTAGGCGTCGATGTGCGTGACCAGGCCGCGCATGATCTGGATCTGCGCGGATTCCTCCACCGCTGCGTCGAGGAGGTCCGGCACCGAGGACGAGGTCATGCCCCACGCAGCGTGCAGCAGGAAGCAGACGCCCACCAGCGAGGCGATGGGGTCGATGTACCACGCCCATTCGGATTCGCGGAAGAGGAGTGCCACCAGGAGGCCGCTTCCCATCAGCGCGTCGAAGGTGCCCTTGGCGAACCAGAGCTTGGCCTGCGACTGCATGATGGCCGACGGCTGGGTGCGCGCCGCGGCGCGGGTGCGGAAGAAGATGCCGTAGCTGATGGCCGCGTAGATGCCGAAGAGCACCACGCCTGGGAGCGTGCCTTCCGGCTTGATCGGCTTCTGCAGGTGCTGCGCGGAGTGTGCGGTGACGTAGAGCGCGGCGAGCACCATCATGCCGCCGATGCCGATGGAGACCAGGTTCTCGAGCTTGCCGACGCCGTACGCGTAGCGGTGGTTGGCCGAGCGGCGCACGGCGCGCACGGTGAGGAACGCGGCGAGCACCGAGAGCGTGTCCGTGGCTTCCTTCAGGACGTCGCCGAGGATGGTGACCGAGTTGGACGTGAAGGCCACGCTGCCCATGAGCGCCAGGTCGACGATGCAGAAGGTGAGGGCGAGCTTGAGGCTGCTCTCGCGGTTTCCTGGGCCGTGGGGGGCGGACATGAGGCGGGTTATATCGGCGGAATCCGGGCGTACGCGCGGCGTAATGGGCGAATTGCAGGAGTGCTGCTCAAGTGGCGCGGCGCGCGTTCCGACACAGATAACGCGCGGGGGGCAAGGGGTTGGGGCAGGGCGTGTCCTTGCTACAATCTCCGTCCCTCGCGGCAGCCCCGCGAGGAGCGTGCCCGGCGATCCGGGCGACAACCCATTGGGCGGATACTCAAGCGGCCAACGAGGGCAGACTGTAAATCTGCTGGCTTATGCCTACGGGGGTTCGAATCCCTCTCCGCCCACTCAACCACAAAGCGCGGTCGCCTTCGGCGAGCGCGCTTTGTCGTTGAGTGGGCGTAGAGCGTCCCGGCTGCGCCGGTCCGCGCGCGGCTGCGCCGCGCTGGGATTGCGGCGCCCGCTGCGCGGGCGTCGAATCCCTCGTCTGCGGTGAAGAATCGCACGTGGTTGTGCCTGCTTGCAACGAGCGGCGCGACCACGCTGCGTTTAGGGGGCTACGCGAGGGGCCGACGAAGCAGTACGAACCGGGGCGGTCGGGTGCGGTGACGCCTTTGCGCCGCTTTGAAGGCGACGTGCGTCGCGCTTTGCGTCGGTTTGGAAGACGGCGTGGTCAGCCAGCGCGCCGCTGCACTACTTGCCCTGTGCGGCAGACTTCTGCGCCGCTGATGCGCCGGTGCCGGTTGCGGACCCCGCACCGCTCTTTCCAAGCGCTGCTCGCATCCCATTCAAAATCCTGCCGGTCCAGCCGCCGCTGGTGGCGTCTCCACTGAAGCCGATGTCCTTCGAGCCCTCGGCTACTACCTTGACGTCGCAGCCGCCCATGCGCTCGCGGAAGTAGACGCCAGCAACGATGTTCCAATCGTGCATCGTCATGCCGTGCTGGCCCATGACCACACCGAGATCGCGATTGGCGGAAACGAGGGCGAAGTCAGCTGCGCCCAGGCCGATCTTGGCGGCGTTGAATGCCTGCTCCGTCGTGATGCCCTCAAATCGCGCGGTTTCCTGGTACTTGGACCAGCCGGTCTTGCCTTCGACGCCACTATCGAAGTCGGCCTCTGCGGCAGACTTGGGAAGCATGCTTGTTGATGCGCAACCGCCCGAGATGCATACCACGATGGCACAGATCAGAGTTTGGAAATTCATGTTTGTTGCCTCTCTCGTGGGCATCACGCTTGCGACGCCGCCCGACTCATGCACAGCTGGCTCCCCAGTTTCAATTCTTCGATGCACACCGTGTGCCCCGTGGGTCGCCGGACCGAAGTGGCGTAATGTTAATCCTCGACTCCATCCTTTGTTTTTCGATCCAGCGTCTATTGGGACTTGCATGGACAACTGGGCGTCCGCGCCCCCGTTGGGTGTCATCTTGCGTACCGGCTCGGATGGCGAGGCGCCTAGGACTCCTTGACAGCAACGCCGAGCACGAAGGCGTTCATGACCAGGAGCACGATCGCCGGGAGGGTCCGGGCCAGCGAATCGCGAATGCGGATGCGTGTGGCGATGGCCATCAGCATGGTGAGCGTGAGGCCGGCGGCGGCCAGGACGAGGACTGGTTGGTTGAAATGGCCCACGATCAGCCCGAGCGCCCCCAGGCACTCCAGTGCGCCGATCAGGCGGCGGTACCTTGCCAGGCCGTAGCGCTCGAACTCGGCGTCCATGCGTGGGGTGACCAGGCAGGCGATTCCGTAGGCGAGGAACGCAATGGCCGAGAGTGCGCGGGCGATTTCGAAGGCGGTCTGCATCGAGGGGGTGAAGAGGGAACTGTAGGCCCCACGCCGACGCCGGTCGTCGGATATCGTCCGGGAAATGCTGAACACGATCGCATCGGTCCTCCAGATCCTCGTCGGCCTCGGCCTCCTGAATGTGTGGCTGCTGCGTCGGCAGAGCGCCACCGCCTACCGCGGCGGCAGCGCGAAGAACCTGAAGGAGGAGTTCGCGGCCTATGGGCTGCCTGCGCCGATGTTCTACATCGTCGGCGGCCTCAAGATCATCTGCGGCGTGGAGCTGCTGGTTGGACTGGCGTACCCGCCCGTCGTGCTGCCTGCGGCGGCAGTAGTTGCCGTGCTCATGGTGGGCGCGGTGGCCATGCACCTGAAGGTCGGCGATCCGGTGACGAAGTACGTTCCGGCGACGCTGATGCTGGCGATGAGCGGCGCGATCTGCGTGATTTCCCGCATGTGACCGCGCCCGCGCCGCGGCGTTCACTCCGCGGAAGGCGCCAGCAGCCGGCGAAGGTCGCGTGGCTGCAGCACCACGCCGAGGTTGACGACGAGCATTCCGATCGCCAGGGGGATGCCGCGCGGGAACATGGTCACGTTGAACGCGACGATTCCGATGGTGATCGGCAGCTGCATCACGCCCGCCGCGAACCGGGTGCGTGGCACGAGGAGCATGATGCCGAGCAGCAGGTGCCCGACGGCCAGCCAGTCCATCAGGCC
>Ga0114967_10000504_pt1 | contig 33403 bp, 27 predicted proteins | sample M_130628_MF_Meta_FD_92639 | JGI IMG/M metagenome (GOLD analysis project Ga0114967, IMG submission 92639) | Freshwater microbial communities from Lake Montjoie, Canada to study carbon cycling - M_130628_MF_MetaG | ecosystem: Environmental > Aquatic > Freshwater > Lake | place: Lake Montjoie...
GAGCGTGGTGGTGGTTTCTTCGACAAGCATCACAGCGGTGACGCCTGCGGGTACGGCTGGTGCAAAGACTGTTGCGGTGACGACGGCAGGGGGTACGGCGACTGTGACGAATGGGTTTACGTATCAATCGATCATTGTGCCAACGTGGGCGACGCTGGTGGAAGCGATGCCAGACCCGGCGGTGGTGACGGACCCCGCGCTGCGCGCGGCGATCACGCAGACGGGGCTCGCGTGGCGCGTGCGCGACACGGGCACGCAGATGGAGATGATGCTGATCCCGCCGGGGATGTTCCAGATGGGGTGCATCATGGGGTCGAACCAGTACGGGTGCTACTCATGGGAGCAGCCCGTGCACCAGGTGACGCTGACGAACGCGTTCTACCTGGGGCGGTACGAGGTGACGCAGGCGCAGTGGGTGGCGAAGATGGGGTCGAATCCGTCGTACTTCCAGGGGCAGTCGGATTCGGCAAGCCGCCCGGTGGAGCAGGTGAGCTGGACCACCATCCAGGGCTACCTGGGTTCCACGGGCTTCCGTCTCCCGACGGAAGCGGAGTGGGAGTTCGCGTGCCGGGCAGGGACGCAGACGCCGTTCTACAACGGTTCGACGGACGACAACACGGTGGGCGCGCTCGCGTGGTACTCCTCGAACTCCGGCAACCAGACGCACGCCGTCGGCGGCAAGGCAGTGAACGGCTTCGGCCTGTACGACATGCTGGGCAACGTGTGGGAATGGGTGAACGATTGGTACGGCACGTACCCGAGCAGCGCCCAAACGAACCCAACGGGTCCGGTAAGTGCGTCGTACCGCGTGATCCGCGGCGGCTCCTGGAACTTCGACACGAACAACGTGCGCTCGTCCTCCCGCTACAACGTCACGCCCGGCAACTCGTACTACGGCTTCGGGTTCCGCGTCGCGAGGACCCCCTAATTTCGTTTTCCCTTCTTCTCTCTTCCCTTTTCCCTGACACCACGGGCCCCAGCGACCATGTCACTTCCCAAGGTGCCGAACCCGGCGCAGGTGGTGCTTGAACTTCCCCCGGGGTATGAAGGCAGCGGGGATCCTCGCCCGCGGTCGGCGGCGCCGACCGCGGTGCGCTCGTCCAACCGCAACAACGACACGCCCGGCAACTCGAACAACAACATCGGGTTCCGCGTCGCGAGGACTCCTTGAGCACGAACCTCGCCTCGAGCCGCCGCACGTGATTGCGCGGGCATGGCGCAAGGGGTCCAGGACCGGGGCCGCGGTGGCGGTGGCCCGACACGGAATCGGATGGAAGGGGCTGGGAGATCGCACCGGCATCGCCCCCGGTACCTTGCCCTCATGGTCGACCGCCCGGACTTCGCCAATCGAGTGCTCGATGCGCTCGGCCGCGCATTCCCGGCGCACCGCCTGCTCGGGGTGTGGCTCTTCGGCAGCCAAGCCCGCGGCGAGGCCAGCGCCCGCAGCGACGTGGACCTTGCGGTGCTCGCCGATACCCGTCTTGATCCGATTGGCGTGGGCGAGGCCGCGTCCGCGCTGGAAGGCATCGCGGGCGCTCGCGTCGACCTCGTCGACCTGCGCGCTGCCTCCGGCCTTCTGCGCGTCCAGGCCACCCATGAAGGCCGCTTGATCGCCGCACCCGACCGCATGCGCGCGGAGCTCTTCGCCACCCACGCGCTGTCCGACTTCGCCGCGTTCGGTCCGAACCGCCGCATGTGCACCGAGGCCATGAAGGAGAAGTTCCGTGGCCGATGACGTCCTGATGCAGAAGCTCTCGAGCATCGACCGCTGCGTGCGGCAGGTGCGCGAGTTCGTGGGCGGCGACCTCGACCGGCTGCGGCAGCAGCTGGTGCAGGACGCGGTTGTCCTGAACCTGCAGCGCGCGTGCGAGCAGTCGATCGACGCGGCCGCGCGGGTGGTCTCGATGCGGCGGCTCGGCATCCCGGGCGACAGCGCCGAGGCGTTCACGATGCTCGAGCGCGCGGGCGTGCTGACGCCCGCCACCGCCGCGCGCATGCGGGCGATGGTGGGCTTCCGCAACGTCGTAGTGCACCAGTACCAGTCGCTCGATCAAGCGATCCTGCGTGCGGTGGTGGAGAAGCACCTCGGCGACTTCGCTGAGCTGTGCAGGGAGCTGTCGGCGGAGTAAGCGGTACCTATTGAGCGTTCACCTGCGCTTGCGCCGAAATCGGTGCCACATGCATACGACACCAATTTCCGCGGCGCCCGGCGCCGGCACCGCCTGCGGCACATCGCTCGACCCGAACACCCACGCGTCCTTGCTGCCATCCACCAGCATGCGGTCGCTGGCGCCGAACATGGCCATCTCCCACTGGCCGTTCACCTCGGTCCAGTAGTGCCAGTAGTTTTCGATCGGCCAGAGGTCGCCGTTGCCGTACTCGTAGTCCGCGTCGAAGCCGATGCCGGTGACGAAGTTGCCGAACGGGTACGCGTCGTAGGCGAGCGCAGCGCCCGTGATGGCGGAGGTCGCGGCCTGCAGCGCGTCGAAGCCGTTCATCGCCGTGTCCCAGTGCAGCGTGACCTGGTACGCGTTGCCGTTGGTGAAGTCCACCTGGATGGTGGACGTGCTGGCGCCCGTCCCCACTTCATAGGACGCGACGACTCCGGCAAAGGCGTGCGGATTGGAAATGGCGATGGCGGCGAACGCCGCGGCGGCGGACACGGTCCGGTGCATGTGGTTCCTTCCTGAGTTGCGCAGGAGAACGTTGTGAGCTCGGACGCCGGTCGACCCGGCTTGCGGGCACCCACGCGGGTGCCGCCTACGGTGACGCATTCGCTGCGGACTTTGACCGCATTCCTCCGTGCGTCCGAGTGGCCGCGTTTCGCGGCCGCGCGCAAGATAGCCGCTCCCCTACGATGCTGCCGTCCCGGAGGACACCATGGCCGACCCACAGCAGACCGAAGCCCTCATCGCCGCCTTCCGCTCCGACCACGACCGCGTCAAGAAGGAAGTGCAGAAGGCCGTCGTGGGCCACGAGGAGATCATCGACGGCATCCTGGTGTGCCTCTTCGCCGGCGGGCATGCGCTCCTCGAGGGCGTGCCCGGCCTCGGCAAGACGCTCCTGATCCGGAGCCTCTCGCAGGCGCTCCAGCTGAAGTTCGGGCGCATCCAGTTCACGCCCGACCTGATGCCGGCCGACGTCACCGGCACCACCATCGTGGTGGAGACGCCGTCCGGCCGCGACTTTCAGTTCCGCAAGGGGCCGCTCTTCGCGCAGATCGTGCTGGCCGACGAGATCAACCGCGCCACGCCCAAGACGCAGAGCGCCATGCTGGAGGCGATGCAGGAGCGCAGCGTGACCGTGGGCGGCACCTCGCACCAGCTCGAGAAGCCGTTCTTCGTGATGGCCACGCAGAACCCCATCGAGCAGGAAGGCACGTACCCGCTCCCCGAGGCGCAGCTCGACCGCTTCTTCTTCAAGCTCGAGGTGGGCTATTCGACGCGCGCCGACCTGCGCGAGATCCTCGCCCGCACCACCGCCGGTGCCATGGAGGAGCCGCAGAAGGTGATCGACGCCGACACCATCCTCCGTCACCAGAAGCTGGTGCGCGCGGTGCGGATCTCCGACGCCGTGCAGGATTACGCCGTCCGCCTGGTGCTGGCCACGCACCCGCGCGGGCAGTTCGCCACGCCGCTCGTCAACCAGTTCCTGCGCTTCGGCGCGAGCCCCCGTGCCGCGCAGACGCTGGTGCTCGGCGCCAAGGTGAAGGCGCTCCTTGCGAGCCGTGCAAGCGTGGCGGTCGAGGACATCAAGGCCGTGGCGCTCCCCGCGCTGCGCCATCGCGTGCTCCTCAACTTCGAGGCCGAGGCCGAGGGACGCGGCGCCGACGAGATCATCACCAACATCCTGGAGACGGTGCCGACCGCGGCTGCCGACTTCGCGGGATCGCGCTGACGGTTTCGATCGTTCGCTCAGGGAACCGGCGGATCCCACTTCGTGCTTGGCGCGCTGCTCGGCATCGGCCCGCGCGTGCGTTCTGCGTCCGGATCTCCGTGATCCGCCGGGAACTCCGCGGTCATCACCGTTCCGTGCGGTGATGCATCGCGGTGGCCGAGCGTTCCGCCGTGGCGCTCCACCAGCGCGCGCGCGACGGCGAGGCCGAGCCCCGTGCCGCGCTGGCCCTTGGTGCTGGCGAACGCCTCGAAGAGTCGCGCGCGATGCGCGGCCGGCACACCAGGCCCGTTGTCCGACACCTCGATGCGGAACACGTTCTTCGCGGCTTCGAACGCGCACTGCACCACGACCCGTCCGCCGCGATCCGGCGCCGCCTCCACCGCGTTGGCGAGCAGGTTGAGGAGCACCTGGTGCACGGCGTTCGCATCGATCGGTGCGGGCGGCATGTCCGCCGCCACCTGCGCATCGAGCGTCACGCGGCGGCGTTCCGCGGTGGAGCGCATCAGTTCGCACGCCTCGCGCACCACCGCGCCGAGGTCCGTCTCCTCGATCTCGAGCGGGCGGTCCTTGGAATAGGCCAGCATGTTCATCACGAGCCACGAGACGCGGTCAAGGTTCCGCGCCACGATCGGCCAGCCGTCGCGCGCCATCTCCAGGTCGCCGCGCCGGATCGCGAGCTCCACCGCGTCCGCGCCGCTGCGCAGGCCCTGCAGGATGTTCTTCACGCTGTGGCTGATGGTGGCCACCGTCTCGCCGATGGCCTGCAGACGTTCGGGGTCTGCGTCGGCCGCCGGGGCAGGGGACGCGGAATCGACCGCCTGCACCTGGAACTCGGTGGCGCCGCAGCGGATGACGTCGCCGGCGCGAAGCTCGGCGCGTACCTCGATGCGCTGCCCGTTGAGCCACGTGCCGTGCGTACTGTGCAGGTCGCGCAGGTGCCAGCGGCCGCCGGACGGCGTGAGCTCGGCATGGCGGCGGCTCACCGATGGATCGGTGGAGCCGAGCGCTTCCGTGCTGCGCCCGATCAGCTGGGGTTCGGTGTCCGGCAGCAGGAACCGCTTGCCTGCGTCCGGACCGGCGGCCACGTGGAGTGCCAGCACGGGTTACTCCTTGGAGATCAGCTTGCGCAGCTCGGCGGCGCGCGCCTGGTCGATGAGCGTGAGCTGGTATTCCTGCTCGCCCGCGGTCTTGCGGTCGCCCAGCGCGAACGCCGAGAGCCCCAGCACGTAGCGGCCCTGCGCGTTCTTCGGATCGGCGGCCACCACGCCTTCTGCGAGCTTGCGTGCGTCCGCCCAGCGCTTCTCCTTGTACGCCGCCACGGCCAGCTTGAGCTGCGCCGCGATCACCGGCTGCGAGCCGCCGCCCTTGGCGGCCGTCTCGTATGCGGCGCGGGCCTTCTCGACCTCGCCCACCGCCTCGAGCGCGGCACCGCGGTAGGCGTGCGTGTCAGGCTTTTCCGGCGCGACGGCGATGGCACGGTCGTACTCCGCCACTGCTTCCTGGTGGCGACCGAGCTTGTCGTACGCATAGCCGAGCGCCGCATGCACGTTGGCATCGTCGGGACGTGCCCGCGCCGCCTCGTCGAGCTGCTGCGCGGCGTCGCCCCAGTGCTTCTGCGACAGGTGGCACCAGCCGAGGATCACCTTGGCATCGATCGCCTCGCGATCGCAGCGCATGGCGTCGAGCGCGGCCGCCTGTGCCTTGGCCACCTCGCCCGCCTTCCACCAGTGGACGGCGATGGCGGTCTCGACGGCCGCGCTGCGGGCACCGGCTTCGTGCGCCACCATGAGCGCGGCGAGGGCCTTCTCTGGCTTGTTTTCCGCATTCCAGATGGATGCGAGCGCAAGCGCCGCGGATGCCTGCTGGGCATCGGCGCGCATGGCTTCCTCGAATGCCGCCACGGCCTCGTCGCGCGCACCGCCCTTGGCGGCGATGTGCCCCACGGCGTACATGGCGTGCGCACGGCGCTTGCCGTCCTTCATCGCCGGCAGCGTGGTGGCCTTGCGTGCGGCCTCGAGTGCTTCCGCATTGTTGCCGGCCGCATCGAGCGCCAGCGCCAGGTTCGTCCACGCGCCCGCCATGCCGGCGTCGATGGCGAGCGCTTCGCGGTAGGCCGTCACCGCGGCTGCATTGTCGCCGGACTTCTTCGCGGCATTGCCGCGCGCGAAGGCATCGAGCGAGCGCTGGCGGAGTTCCTCCAGCCGGCGCGCCTCTGCCTCGGCGGCGGCCTTCTCTGCGTCGGCACGTCGCTTGGCCTCTTCTGCAATGCGTCGCGCCTCGGCCTCGCGGGCCTGTGCCTCGTCGGCGGCCCTCTTCGCCTCGGCAGCGCGGGCGGCTTCCTCGCGGGCGCGCGCCTCGTCCTCCGCCTTCTTCGCCTCCACTGCGCGCGCCTCCGCCTCGCGGGCCGCCTGTGCTTCCAGCGCGGCCTGCTTGGCTCGCTGCATGTACCGCGCGAGCGGCCAGAGCACGGCCACCAACACCGCAAGCGCCACGATTCCGGCGATGATCGACTTCTTGCGCATGGGCGCAGCGTACTTGCCCGGAATCAGCGCTGGAACTCGTACACGCTGCCGATGCCGAGGATCCGCGTCAGTTCATCGAGCGCGGCACGGGATTCCCGCAGGAGGAGCGGATCACCGAGGTCCTCGGGGGCAAGTTCCTCGCGGTAGTGGCGGCGCACCCATGATTCGAGTTCCGCGTGCCGTTCGGGAGACCAGAGGCAGCCGGGCGCCACCGCGGCGAGTTCGGCATCGGTGAGCGGCACGCGCAGCCGCAGGCACGCCGGGCCGCCGCCGTTGCGCATGCTCTCGCGCACGTCGAGGAAGAGCGCGCCGTTCACCGGGCATGCGGGATCGGAGACCAGTCGCTCGATCAGCCGCCGGATGCCGGCATGGTCCTCGCTCTCCTTCGGCAGGATGAGCTGCATGTCGCCGCCGGGCAGGGTGACCAGCTGCGAATTGAAGAGGTAGGTTCGCACCGCGTCGGCCACGCTGACCTCGGACTCCGGCACGATCTCCGCGTGGAAGGCCGGGCCGACCGCGGCCGCCAGGTCGTCGAGCGTCCGCTCCTGTTCCAGGAGCGCCAGCTCGTGCACCAGGTAGAAGCGGCCGTTTCCCACCGAGATCACGTCGTTGTGGAAGACGCCGTGGTCGATCACCGCGGGATGCTGCTGTGCATGGATGCAGCGCGCATGCGGGATGCCGTGACGTTCGGCAACGGCGCGGCTGGCCTCGAGCGTCTGCCGCGCGGGGAAGCGCGACGGGCGCCGGCCCGCGCCGCTCGCCTGCGCGCCGAAGACGAAGAGATGTACGCCCGGCAGTTCGCCGCCCGCGGCATTCGATGTGGTGAAGCGCGTGTGGTTGGCGGCACCCTCGTCGCCGTATGGCGTGGGCGAACCCGATGCGTCGGTGCCCGGGAGCGCGTCATGCACCGCGAAGCGCGCTTCGTCGCGGAAGATGGCGCGCAGCGTGCGCGCGGTCTGCGGCGCCTCGATGGCGCGGTGCGGCATGGTGCGCAGGTTGGCCACGGTCATGTGCACGCGGCCGTCGCCCGAATCCGCCGACGGCGTGACGGTGGCGGCGTTGGCGGCCCACATCGCGCTTGCGCTCGACGCGCGCGCGAGGAGATGCGGCGCCTCGGCCGCGGCCTTCGCGACGGCCACCTCGTCGGTGCCTGCGAAGCCCAGCGCGTGCAGCGTGGGGACGTGCGGCCGCTCCTGCGGCGGCAGCCATCCCTGCGGGATCCCGAGGCGCGCAAGCGCGGCGGCCTTGGCGAGGCCCTGCAGCGCGGCATCGCGCGGCCGGGACTTCAGCCCGCGGTTCGAGGTGCTGGCGACGTTCCCGGGCGACAGCCCCGCGTAGTTGTGCGTGGGTCCAACGATTCCGTCGAAGTTCGCCTCTGGCACGGGGCGGAGCCTACCCGCGCGCCACCTACAATCCCGGTCCCGATGGCACGTGCATCCGCAGCTTCCGGCCAGAAGACGGCCCGCACCGCGCCCGACGCGTCGATGCGGATCGTGGTGCTCACGGGCAAGGACTCGTTCATGCGCGTGGAGCGGTCGCGGCAGCTGCAGGCCGCGCTGGAGGAGAAGCACGGCACGGTCGACCGCTTCGAGCTCGACGGCGCCTCGGCGTCGCTGGCCGCGGTGATGGACGAGCTGCGTTCCTACGGGCTGCTCTCGCAGCACAAGCTGATCGTGGTGGACAACGCCGAGATGTTCATGGGCGCCGAGGACCGGCGCCGCGCCATGGAGCGCTACGCCGAGAACCCGCAGCAGGAGAGCACGCTCCTCTTCCGCGCCGGCGCGCGCTGGAATCCCGGCAAGTTCGACAAGCTGGTCGAGGCCTGCGGCGGCGCGGTCATCAAGTGCGATGCACCGTCCGACCGCGAGGCCGTGGCATGGTGCGGCGTGCGCGCGGAGAAGCGCCACGGAACCACCCTTGCGCCCGGCGCCGCCGACCTGCTGGTGGAGAAGATCGGCCCGGACCTGGCGCGGCTCGATTCGGAGATCGCCAAGCTGGCAGCCGCCGCGGGCGAGGGAAAGCCGATCTCGCGGACGCTGGTCGGCGAGTTCGTCGGCCTCTCGCGCGAGGAGGCGGCGTGGGAGATCCAGTCCGTCATCCTGCGCCAGGGAACGCGCGCGGCGCTCGTCAAGCTGAACGAGCTGCTTCGCGTGTCCGGTGCGCCCGAGACGCTGGTGGGATGGTCGATCTCGGAGATCCTGCGCAAGGTCCACGAGGCGGCGCGCCTCATGGCCAACGGCGAGAACGAGTTCGCCGTCGCCAAGCAGCTGCGGCTCTGGGGCGAATCGCAGTCGCTCGTCTGCAGCGCCGCGCGCACGCTCGGCCCGCGCGCGGCCGCTGCGCTCCTTGCCGAAAGCGTGCGCACCGACGCGCGCACCAAGTCCGGGCTCAGTTCGGACGGCGCACGCACGTTTGAGTCGCTGGTGGTCACGATCGGAGATCGCATTCGATGAAGCACGACGCACGCACGGCGAAGCCCGCCACCATCTCGCTCCTTCCGCTGGCGGTCGTCACGCTGCTGTCCGGTTGCTCGTCCACGCCGCCCGTCGCGCCGCCGCCAGTGACGCCGGTGCGGCCCACGGTGGCCGCACGCGGCACGGTCGACCCGCTTCCGCGCGACGAGGCACGCCAGCGTTTCGATGACATGCCGGCCGCGCGCGGTTCCGCTCGCCCGGTGGCCGCCAGCACGCGCCCGTCCGCGCTGCCGATGTTCGACATGACGCTGGCGCCGGAATCGCCGAAGGAGGTTGCGTCGCTGCCGGAGGTGCAGTCGGCGCAGCTGCAGCCCGCGATCGATGCGCAGCCTGCACCCGCACCCGCACCCGCGCAACCTGCGGTCGTGGCAGTGGCTGCGCCCGCGCCCGAGCCCGCGCCCGAGCCTTCGGATTCCGAGGGCCGCGTGATGGCAGCGGAGCCGTCGGTCATGCCCGAACTTGCACCGGAAGGGTCGAAGCCGGCGCGCATCGCGCTGATGCCGGCGCCGGTGATGGCGCCGGAGGTGCTTGGTGGCGGCGCTGCGCGTACCGCCGCAGCAGATCGACCGGTTGCGCAGGAACAGCCCGTGCCGACGCCGGGAGCGGAGCCCGCGGCTGCGCCGGAACCGGCACCCGTGCCGGAACCTGCGCCATCAGCCGCGCCGGCGCCCGAACCCGCGCCTGCGCCAGCAGCCGTTCCCACGCCGGAACCTGCGCCCGCACCGGCACCGACGCCGGAACCCACGCCTGTGCCCACGCCGGAACCCGCTCCTGCTCCCGCGCCTGCGCCGATGCCCGAGCCCGCTGCGGTGCCCGAGCCCACACCCGCACCGAAGCCGGAACCCGCTCCCGCTCCCGCACCGACACCGGAACCCACACCCGCTCCGCAGCCTCCTGCGCCTGCCGAACCGATCGCGCCGCCGTCCGCGGAGCCTCCCGTTCCCGCGCCGGCCGAGCCTGCGGCAGCCCCCTCGCCTGAGCCCTCGCCCGCCACTACCCCTGCGCCCGCCGCGGTGCCGGCACCGGTCGTGGTGCCTCCCGCTCCGCCCGCCCCCGCGCCGCCGGCCAAGCAACCCGTACTCGGCAAGCTCTCGATGGCATCCAAGGTCCGCGGCTTCGGCGACATCGAGCCGATCGACGCGGGCTCGCTCCGTGCCGGCGACCGCTTCCTGGCGTACGTCGAGCTGATGCACTGGCCGTTCGTGGCCGGCATCGGCGACCGCATGACCGCGCACGCGCGCTACATGCTGCGCATCGAGGACGCGAAGGGGACGGCCATCTGGAAGGAAGGCCCGTTCGACGCCATCCACTCCTCACCCGTGCCGACCGATGAACTCTTCATCACACGCATGGTGAAGTTGCCGCGAACGATCCCCGCCGGCAGCTACACCCTGGTGGTTGCCGCCACCGACATGGCCACCGGCGCGAAGACCGACGTCCGGCTGCCGTTTGCGGTGAAACCCCCGGCCAAGCGCTGATGCCGTGATTTACGGGCCTGTTGGCCCTGCTTCCTGCCAAGTACGATGTTGCGTTCGCCTCCCGCCGGGAGGCACCTCACGTGCCAGACGACGCCCCCAACGCAAGCGCAGGATCCCACGCTCCGCCGGCACCCTTGGTGCCGACCGGGGCCGTGCCCGGCAGTTCCCCGGCGGACCAGCCGTGGGCCGCGCCTGCGCCGAACCACGACGGACCCGGCCACGGTCATGGCGGCATGGCCGCCTTGGCGATCGGTGCGGTCGGCGTGGTGTTCGGCGACATCGGCACCAGCCCGCTCTACGCGATCCAGGAGACGGTCATCAAGCATGGCGGCGCCGAGCGCGAGTTCATCATGGGCGTCCTGAGCATGGTGTTCTGGGCGCTGTTCCTGGTGGTGGTTGCCAAGTACCAGCTCCTCATCATGCGGGCCACCAACCGCGGCGAGGGCGGCCTCTTCTCGCTCCTCTCGCTCCTGCCGCGCGGGCTGCAGCGGCGCGCCGACTACCGGCTGGCGTTCTTCGGCGCCATCGCCATCATCGGCAGCGCACTCCTCTTCGGCGACGGCGTGATCACGCCGTCCATCTCGGTGCTCTCCGCGATGGAAGGCCTGACGGTCTTCGACGAGAGCCTGCAGAGCTGGATCGCGCCGTTGACGATCGTGGTGCTGGTCTTCCTGTTCTCGGTGCAGCGCTTCGGCACCGGCCACATCGGGAAGATCTTCGGCCCGGTGATGATCGTGTGGTTCGGCGTGCTTGGGTTCCTCGGCCTGCGCGCCATCCTCGCGGACCCGTCGGTGCTGGCGGCGGTGAATCCCGCCTACGCCTTCTCGCTGGTGGCGTCGAACCCGATGGGCACGTTCCTCCTGCTCGGCTCGATCGTGCTCGTGGTCACGGGCGCGGAGGCGCTCTACGCGGACATCGGCCACTTCGGCCTCGGGCCGATCCGCCTGGGCTGGTTCACGCTGGTGTGGCCGTGCCTCCTCCTCAACTACTTCGGGCAGGGCGCGTGGATCATCGCGAACCCGCCGACGGGCGACATCGAGCACTACAAGCCGTTCTACGGGCTGGTGCCCGAGGGCTGGGTGATCCCGATGGTGGTGCTCGCCACCTTCGCCACCATCATCGCGAGCCAGGCGATGATCTCCGGCGTCTTCTCGATGGCGCGCCAGGCGATCCGCCTGAACTACCTGCCCAGGCTGCAGGTGGTCCACACCTCGAGCTTCACCGAGGGGCAGATCTACATCCCGTTCCTCAACTGGAGCATGATGGTCGGCTGCCTGGCCACCGTCTTCCTGTTCCGCTCCTCCACCTCGCTCGCGGAGGCGTACGGCATCGCGGTGGTGGCGGTCATGGTCATCACCTCGATGCTCTTCGCGGAGGTGGCGCTCAAGACCTGGAAGTGGAACCCGTTCCTCGTCTGGGGCCTGATGGGCGTCTTCCTCGCCATCGACCTGGCGTTCCTGGCATCGAACCTCCTGAAGGTCTTCCATGGCGGCTGGTACGCGCTGGCGATCGCCGCCGCCGGCTCGCTGGTGATGCTCACCTGGAACCAGGGCACGCTTGCCATCGGCCGCCGCATCGCCGAGCAGGGCGAGACCATCCACGACTTCCTGGCGCGCCTCTGGTCGGACGTGGTGCCGCGCGTGCCCGGCACCGCCGTCTTCCTCACGCCCTCCACGCAGGCGCCGTTCGCGCTGGTCAACTTCGTGAAGCACGCGCACGTGCTGCACGAGCAGGTGATCCTCCTCTCCATCATGCCCGTGGACGAGCCGTACGTGGCCGACCGCGACCGCGTGTCGGTGCGCTGGATGCCGGACGGATTCTGGAGCGTCTCCGCCCAGGTGGGCTTCATGGAGCAGCCGGACGCGGTGCGCATCCTGGTGCTCGCGCGCGAGCGCGGCCTGCCGTTCAACGAGCAGGACACCACCTACTTCGCGCGCAAGATGCAGGTGCTCGCCACCGGCCCGGCGCGCATGGCGCGCTGGCGCAAGGGGCTCTTCGTGTTCCTGCATTCGAACGCCGCCGACGTGAGCAGCGCGTTCAACCTTCCCTCGAGCCAGACCGTCGAGTTCGGCTTCCAGATGGAGCTCTGACGAACACCGATGCGCGGCATAGCCATCAAGATGCTCTTCGGCGACACCGCCAAGTTCTACGGCATCCTGCTGGGGCTTTCCTTCGCCACGCTCCTGATCGCGCAGCAGGCGAGCATCTTCGTGGGCCTGATGAGCCGTACCTACGCGCTCATCGAGGAGACGCCGCAGGCTGACCTGTGGGTCACCGACCCCACGCTCCAGTTCGTGGACGACACCAAGCCCATGCAGGTGACCGCGCTGCAGCGCGTGCGCAGCGTGGACGGCGTGGAATGGGCCGTGCCGCTCTTCAAGGGCCTGCTGGTGGCGAAGCTCCCCACCGGCGCGCGGCAGATCTGCGACGTGATCGGCGTGGACGATGCCAGCCTGATCGGCGTACCCGCACGCATGGTGAAGGGCGACGTCAGCGTCCTGCGCAAGCCGGACACCATCATCATCGAGACCCGCGGGGCGCGCTCGCGCCTGGCGCAGCCGGTCAGCCTCGCGAACCCGGACGGCCCGAAGCGCCCCATCGACATCGGCGAGGAGCTCGAGCTCAACGAGCGGCGCGCGGTGATCGGCGGCATCGCCGAGACCAAGCCCACGTTCCAGAACGTGCCGACGATCTACACCACGTACTCGCGCGCCATCGGCTTCGCGCCGGCGAACCGCCGCACGCTGAGCATGATCCTGGTGAAGGTCAGCCCCGGGCAATCCGTGACCGAGGTCCGCGACCGGATCATGCGCGAGACCGAGCTGGCCGTGTACACGCCGAAGGACTTCGCGTGGACCACCATCGAGTACTGGATGAAGCAGACCGGCATCCCGATCAACTTCGGCATCGCCATCGTGCTTGGCTTCCTGGTGGGCGTGGCCATCGCCGGGCAGATGTTCTACAACTTCACGCTCGACAACCTGAAGTACTTCGGTGCCATGAAGGCCATGGGTGCCACCACACCGCGGCTCCTGGGGCTGGTGGCGCTGCAGGGAGCGGTGGCCGGCGTGCTGGGGCTGGGGCTCGGGCTCGGCGTGACCGCCGTGGTGGGCCTCTCCATTCCCGGTGACAAGCTTGCCTTCAAGATGACGTGGCAGATCCCGGTGATCTCCGCGGGCGCGGTGGTCTTCATCGTGGTGGCCTCGAGCCTCCTGAGCATGCGTCGCGTGGTCAAGCTCGACCCGTCGGAGGTGTTCCAGGGATGAGCGAGGTTGCCAACAGCATCGTCTGCAGGCAGGTGTTCAAGACCTTCGGTACCGGCGATTCCATGGTGCGCGCGCTGCGCGGCGTGGACCTCGAGGTGCGCTACGGCGAGATGATGGCGCTCGTGGGCCCGTCCGGCTGCGGCAAGACGACGCTCATCTCCATCCTGGCGGGCCTCCTCACGCGCGACGAGGGCGACCTCGCCGTGCTCGGCACCGATCCGTCGGCCCTGAGCAACCACGAGCGCACCGTCTGGCGCGGCCAGAACGTGGGCTTCATCTTCCAGCAGTTCAACCTCATCCCGCAGGTCTCCATCCTGGAGAACGTGGCGGTGCCGCTCCTCCTTCGCCGGCATCCGAAGAAGGACGCGCTGGCGCGCGCGGCGCACCTCCTGGAGGAGGTGGGCCTGAAGGGCCGCGAGAGCACCCGTCCCACCAAGCTCTCCGGCGGCCAGCAGCAGCGCGTGGCCATTGCCCGCGCGCTGGTCACTGGCCCGCGGCTCCTGGTGTGCGATGAGCCCACCAGCGCGTTGGACGGAGCCACCGGCCAGAAGATCATGGGACTCATCCGCGAACTCACCACCGCGTCGGAGCACGTGGTGATCGTGGTGACCCACGACGAGCGCATCTACCACTTCGCGGACCGCATCGCCCACCTCGACGACGGGCAGGTCACCCACATCAGCACTCCCGCCGAGGCCCTTGCCGAGAGCGCCCAGCGCGCCGGCGACGCCGCGCGGCGCCATTGAACTAGTCTTCCCGCGGCTCCGCCGCACGGACGCGCAACCCCAGAGCAGGCACAGACCATGAATTGGAAGTTCATCGCACTCCCGATCCTCGCCGTCCTCGGCATCGTCGCCGCGGCCTACACGGTCTCCAAGCAGAACGCGGCCATCCCCGCGCCTCCACCGATGGTGCCGCCGGTGGCATCGCCCTACGGCGACCGCGTCAGCGGATCGGGGCTGGTGGAGCCCTCGTCCGAGCTCATCGAGCTCGGCGCGCCGATCAGCGGGCTGGTGGAAGAGGTGCTGGTGAAGGAGGGCGACCGCGTCACGAAGGGACAGCCGCTCTTCATCATCGACCGTCGCGCGCTCAGCGCGCAGCTCGACGGCGCGCAGGCCCGCGAGATGACCACCGAGGCGCGCCTGGCGCAGGCGCGCAGCATGCCGAAGCCCGAGGCGCTTGCGCAAGCGCAGGCCCGCGCCGACCAGGCCCGCGCCGTGCTGGTGGATGCGCAGGGACGCCTCGATCGCCTGCGCGCCATCGGCGAGGCCGGCGCGATGAGCCGCAACGAGCTGCCGACCCGCGAGTTCGACGTGGCCAACGCCAAGGCGAAGCTTGCCGAGGCGGAGTCGAACCTGGAATTCGTGCGCAAGGGCACGTACCCGGAAGACCTGCGCGTCTTCGAGGCGGACGTCTCCTCGGCGAAGGCAGAGATGGCCATGATCCGCACCGAGCTCGACCGCTGCATTGCGCGTGCGCCGATCGACGCGAACGTGCTGCGCATCGATGCGCGTCCCGGCCAGTATGCGGCGGCGGGGCCCGGCGCGAAGACGCAGATGACGCTCGGCGACCTCGACCCGCTCTACATCCGCGTGGACATCGACGAGCTGGACGCGTGGCGCTTCAGCGACAAGGGCAAGGCCGTGGCCTCGCTGCGCGGCGGGCGGCAGGCGAGCTACCCGCTCCATTTCGTGCGCCGCGTGCCGCTGGTGCTGCCCAAGAAGACGCTCTCCGGCGAGAATGCCGAGCGCATCGACACCCGCGTGCTGCAGGCCATCTACTCCTTCGACGATCCGAACGTGCCGGTGGCCCCGGGTCAGCTGCTTGACGTGTTCATCGAGGCTGCGGGCGATGCCGGTGCGCCGGACCCGGTGAAGCCGACGGCTCCGGCCGATGCCGCCGCCCCCGACGCCGCCAAGCCCTGAGCGGCAACACCATGGACGCCTCCCCCGCCAAGACCGCCCGCACGCGCGAACAACGCGCTGTGGGTGCGGCGGTGGTGCTTGGCGTGGTGCTCACCATCGTCAAGTTCATTGCGTGGCGGCTGACCGGGTCCTCCGCGGTCTACAGCGACGCGGTGGAGTCGATCGTCAACATCGCGGCCAGCGTGTTTGCGCTGTGGGCGCTGCGGCAGGCGCACCGGCCCGCGGACCGCACTCACCCCTACGGACACGGTCGCTTCGAGTTCCTGAGCGCATCCGCGGAGGGCGCGCTCATTGCCGCCGCCGCGGTGAGCATCGTCTGGGAGTCCGTGCACCGGATGGTGGCGGGCGACACCGGCGTGGAGCGGATCGGCCTCGGCGTGGCACTTGTGGGTGCCACGGTGCTTGCCAACGGCGCCATGGGCTGGTGGCTGGTGATGCTGGGGCGGCGCACCAAGTCGGTGACGCTCGAAAGCGACGGCAAGCACCTGCTGACCGATGCCATCACGGGAATCGGCGCCATCGCGGCGCTCCTGCTGGTGCACTTCACGGGCAACGCTTGGATCGACCCGATCGTGGCGCTCCTGATGGCGGTGGTGATCCTGGTGGTGGGGTACCGCATCGTGCGCGCCGCGCTCGGCGAGCTGGTCGACGAGCAGGACGCGAAGGACTACGAGACCGTGCGCGCCATCCTGGATGCGCACGTGGCCGCGCCCGGGCGCGCGCCGCGGGAACCGGCCATCAGCGGCTGGCACAAGCTCCGCACCCGCCACGTGGGGCGCCACCACTGGGTGGATTTTCATGTGCAGGTGCCCGGCGACATGGACGTGCGCCGGTCGCACGAACTGGCCACGGCCATCGAGCTCGAGATCGAGGCCGCGCTGAGCCCGGGCGAGGACGGCGGCAACGCCACCGCGCACGTGGAGCCTGCGGACTGAGTGTTGTTGGCCCCGCCAGGCCGGGCGCGCGCCTAACCTCACGCCATGCGCTCCTCGCTCCTTGCCGCACCGCTCAGCCTTGCCACGCTCCGCAGCCTGTGGAAGCCGCGGCGCGACTCGTATGCCAACGCGCGGCTCTACGAGGACAACCGCATCCGCATCCATCGCGCGTTCACGTGGCTCGAGCGCGCGGAGTCCTGCCGCGAGGCGGAGCTCGACGATCGCCTGCTGGCACAGTGGTCGGGCATCTCCGCGCTCTTCGCGCGCTGGGATGCGGGCCGCGGGCAGCCGGTGCCGGAGCGCACGGCGCTGGCGGCGTTCGTGAAGCAGCTGATGGCCACCGACCATGACGGCATCGTGGTGGCGACGCTCGAGCGCGAGCGCACGCTGGTGACGAGCATGTTCGGCGACCGGTACCTGGCGCGGCACTTCGACGAGGTGGACGTGCGCGAACTGGTGGCGCGCGGACGCTGGGAGCGCGTGCTTGCACTGCTCCTGGAGCGCTGTGCGCTGGTGCATGCGCAGCTGGCGCAGGGCGGCGCGACGTACGGGAGCCGCGAGAACCGGACGGTGCTGAAGCGGACCTCCATGACACTCGACGCCGTGGCGCTGGCCGCCATCCAGGTGGTGATCAACCACGGGTATTCCGAGGACTGGGGCGCGCTGTGCTGGCCACCGGCAAGGAAGTGAACGCGCTGCGCTACGCTGCGTGTCCCCATGGAAGCCGCCTACGAATTTGACCTGGTCGTGATCGGGAGCGGGCCTGCCGGCCAGTCGGCCGCGATCCAGGCCGCGAAGCTCGGCAAGCGCGTGGCGCTCATCGAGCGCAAGCGCGGCGTGGGCGGTGTCACCGTCCACCTGGGGACGCTCCCGTCCAAGACCTTCCGCGAGGCGGTGATCAGCCTGAAGCGCGGCACCGTGCAGCGGTCGCTCGAGGCGGCGGGCATCGACCACGTCAACCTCACCATGGAGATGCTGCTCGCGCGCGTCTCGTCGGTGATCCACGACGAGACGCAGCTCATCCGCGCCACGCTCCTGCGCAACGGCATCAAGATCTTCTGGGGCTTCGCCTCGTTCGTGGACGAGCACACCATCTCGATCGACAGCGCCGACGGCGACCGCACCCTCACCACGGCGTTCACGCTGCTGGCGTGCGGAACGCGGCCGGTGCTTCCGCCCGGCTGCCCGGACCAGGCGGCGGACGAATCGCCCATCGTCCTCACGAGCGACACCGTCGGCAGGCTGAAGGAGATCCCGCACAGCCTGGTGGTGGTGGGCGGCGGCGTGATCGGCGTGGAATACGCGTCGTTCTTCGCGGTGCTCGGCACCAAGGTCACGCTGGTGGAGCGCGCGGCGCGGCCGATCTCGTTCATGGACCACGAGACGGTGGACGAGATGATCCACGACCTGCGCACGCACGACCTGGTGCTGCGCTGCAACGAGAACGTGACGTCCATCGCCGTCACGCCGGAGCCGAGCCGCCGCGTGCAGGTGGAGCTCGAGAGCGGCAAGCGCATCACGGCGGACGCGGCGATCGTCTCCGGCGGCCGGCAGGGCTGCGTCGAGGGCCTGCATCTCGAAGCCATCGGCCTGGCGGCAGATGCGCGCGGCCGCATCGGCGTGGACGGCTTCTATCGCACGTCGGTGCCGTCGGTCTTCGCGGCTGGCGACATCATCGGCTTTCCCGCGCTCTCGGCCACCAGTGCCGCGCAGGGACGCATTGCGGCGCTCGCCATGTTCGGCGCGCCGGTGCAGCCGATGGGCGAGGACTATCCCTTCGGCATCTACGCGATTCCCGAACTGAGCAGCGCCGGCGCCACCGAGCAGAAGCTGAGCGCGGACAAGGTGCCGTACGAGATCGGCATCGCGCGCTACAACGAGATCGCGCGCGGGAAGATCGACCAGTCCTCGGACGGGTTCCTGAAGCTGATCTTCCACCGCGAGACGAAGGAACTGCTCGGCGTGCACATCCTGGGCGCGAATGCCACGGAACTGGTGCACATCGGGCAGGCGGTGATGCGCCTGAAGGGTGGCCTGGACTTCTTCCTGTCAAATGTCTTCAACTATCCGACGTATGCCGAGTGCTACCGGGTGGCCGCGCTGAACGCGTACAACAACATGCGCGCCGAAGCGGAGATGTGACGCCGGGTGGCAGCGCGTGCGGCGCGAATCGGCTGCGCCTACTGACCCGCTCGTCCGCGGCCGACGATGCCCTTGCCGAACTTGCGCTCGATGGCATCGGCAACGCGATCGATGGTGCGCTGGCGCTCGCCCTGCGTGTCGGCGAAGAGCGAAGCGGGCGCCTCGGCTCCGGGCTCCGTGCGCTCCAGGCGCACGCCGATGAGGCGCACTGGAACGAAGTCGCGCGCGGCCCAACGGCGGAACAGGTCCTTGGTGGCCGCAAGCACGGCGAGCGTGCTGTCGGTCTCCGCGTCCAGCGTGCAGCTGCGGGTGATGGTCTCGAAATCGCCGAAGCGGATCTTCACGGTGATGCGCCGCGTGGTGCCGCCCGAGGCGCGGAGGCGTCGGCATGCGCTCTCGGTGAGGCCGTGCAGCATGTCGATGACGGCCTCGGGATCGGTGACGTCCTCGCCGAAGGTGGTCTCGTGGCCCACGCCCTTGCGCTCGTGCTCGGTCTCCACCGGGCGATCGTCTCGACCGAAGGCGCGTTCGCGCATGCCGAGCGCGTGATCGCCGAGTGACGCGCTGAGACGATCGGGATCCATGCGCTGCAGGTCGCCGAACGTGCGGATGCCGGCGGCATGGAAGCGGGGCAGTGACTTGGGACCCACGCCCCACATGCGCTCGATGCCGAGGGGCTGCAGCCAGGCGGCGAGGGCGTCCGGCGCGTTCGGTGCCACGGTCAGGCCGTCCGGCTTGTCCATGTCGCTGGCGAGCTTGGCCACGAACTTGTTGGGGCCCACGCCCACGCTGACGGCGAGGCCCAGCTCCGTGCGCGTGGCAGTGCGGATGGCGCGCGCGATGTCGGGGCCGTCGCCATGCAGGAGGCGGCTGCCGGTGACGTCGACGAAGGCCTCGTCGACGCTCAGTGCCTCGACCAGCGGCGAGAAGCGACCGAGGATCTCCATGAAGCGGTGGCTGAGTTCCGAGTACCGCTCGAAGCGGGGCGGTGCCACCATGGCGTGCGGGCAGAGCGAGAGCGCCCGCGACATGGGCATGGCGCTCCGGCAGCCGAAGGTGCGTGCCTCGTAGCTGGCGGCCGCCACCACGCCGCGGCCCGAGCGGCCGCCGACGAGGACCGGCTGCCCGCGCAGCGCCGGGTTGTCGAGCTGCTCCACCGACGCGAAGAACGCGTCGAGGTCCGCGTGCAGGATGGTGCGCGGCGCGGTCATGCTGCAACACCGTACCGCCATGGGGGTACGCTTGGGGCATGGTTTCCGCACTCTTCCTTGCCGACGCCGTCCCGCCTGCGCTTGAGTCCTTCGGACGCACGCACCCGTTGGTGATCCACCTGCCGCTCGGTCTGGTGCTGGCGGCGTTCCTGGTGGAGGCCACGCGCGTGCTGCAGCGGCGGGCCACGGTGTCGGCATTCACGCCGACCGCGCTCGGCCTGGCGGCGCTCGGAGCCGTGGTTTCCTGCGTCACGGGATGGGTCTTTGCGGAGAGCGAAGGCAGCGGCGGCGATCTTTTCTGGCACCGGTGGCTGGGCATTGCCACGGCGGTGGCGCTGGTGGCGGTGGCGTGGATGGCGGCGCGCGCCGCGCAGCCCGACACGGACCGCGGCGCGCAGGTCACGCCCGTGCTGCGTGGCAGCCTGCTGGCGGTCACCGTGCTGGTGGCGTGGGTCGGGCACCTTGGCGGCAACATGGTGTGGGGGCCGAACTACGCGCTCGAGCCGTTCACGCGGTCGGCGGCGAAGGGCGATGCGGGAGCGGACGCAAAGGGCAAGGGAGGCGAGGGATCGAAGGCGATTGCGGCTGGCGACGTGCCGCTTGGTCTTGCCAATGGCACGTCGGAGCCGGACGCCATGACCTTCTATACGTCGAAAGTGCTGCCCCTCGTGCAGGACCGCTGCTACGAGTGCCACGGCAACGGCAAGCACAAGGGTGGGCTCAAGCTCGATGAACGCGCCTCGGTGGTCGGCAAGAATTCCGATGGCGTGGCCATCACGGTGCCCGGTGATCCCGCGCACAGCCTGCTCATCGAGCGCTGCCTGCTGCCTGCCGCCGATGACGAGGCCATGCCGCCGAAGGGCGATCGGCTGAAGGCATCGGAGCTCGACGTGCTGCGCCGGTGGATCGAGGACGGCGTGACCATGCCGGAGTCGCCGGTGGCGGCGGGTCGTGGTGCGGACGTCGACGTGAAGCGTGTGGATGCGCCGCTTGCGCCGTCGGCGCGGCAGTTGACCAGCGGGTTGTCGGCGCTTTCGCAGAAGGAGATCGCCGAAGGTGCGTCGCTGCGCGCGCGCGGGATCAACGCCGTGCCGGTGTCCGTGGGGGCGTCCACCTTCTCGGTGAGTCTCCCGGGAGGCAAGCAGGTGGACGACGCGGATTTCAGCGCCATCTTCCCCATCGCCGGCCGGATCGAGGAACTCTCGCTGGCGCGTTCCGCGGTGACCGATGCCGCGATGATGCAGATGCCGGCCATGCCCGTGGCGCGGTCGGTGCGCCTGGACAACACCGGGCTCACGGACATCGGGATCATCGCTGTCCTGAGCCGCACGCTCGAGGCGGAGTCCGTGAACCTGGTGAGCACGGGTGCCACGGACCAGGTCTTCGCGATGCTGGCCAAGCTGCCCAACCTGAAGCGTGCGTACGTGTTCGACACCAAGATCACCGCGCAGGGAATCGACGAATTCCGGGCACGGCGGCCGGGAGTGCAGATCGTGGTGGGGCAGGCCGTGCCGGGTACCTCCGGTACCGCCGGGCCGCCAGTTGGCCCCTGAGCCCGCATCGCCCTCGCGCGCGTTTCGGACCTTGGTGCCCCATTCTCGCTGGTTCGATGGTTCGGCGGCAACTTCCGCTGCCGCCACCGGTAGTTTGGGCACCATGGAACCCAATCGCCGCGCATTCCTCTCCACCGCTGCGGGCCTCGGCGCCGCCGGCTTCGCAGCATCGATCGCCGGCCGTGCATTCGGTGCGCGCGCGCTCGACGCATTGCAGGCGCCGCCTGCGGGTGTGCCGGCCACTGCCGCGCCGAAGTCACCGATGGTGGTGGGCAGCGGCTCCACCCGCTTCGAGGTGCTGCATGACTGGCTCATGCCGCCCGCGGACGGGCTCTTCGGCGACACCCACGGCGTTGCCCAGGATGCCGCCGGCAACATCTACCTGGCGCACACGGTGCACCCCACCAGCACGCGCAAGGACGCGGTGTACGTCTATTCACCGGACGGCAAGTTCCTCCGCAGCTGGGGCAAGGAATTCGCGGGCGGGGCGCACGGCATGGACCTGCACCTCGAGAACGGCACCGAGTACCTCTATCACTGCGACACCGGCCGCCGCAAGGTGGTGAAGACCAAGCTCGACGGCACCGTGCTGTGGGAAATCGGCTGCCCGATGGAGAGCGGCGTCTACAAGAAGCCGGAGGAGTGGTGCCCCACGAACGCGGCGTTCGGCCCGGATGGCACGGTCTTCATCGGCGACGGCTACGGTTCGAGCTACATCCACGCGTTCTCGCCGGAAGGCAAGTGGCTCCGCATCATCGCGCGCCCGGGCAAGGACCCGGGCCAGGTGGCGTGCCCGCACGGCATCTTCGTGGACATGCGCGGTACCGCGTTCACCAAGGAGCCGGCGCTCGTGGTGGCCGACCGCGGCAACCGCCGCATCCAGTACCTGTCGCTCGACGGCAAGCACCTTGGCTTCGTCACCGACGGCATGCGCATGCCCTGCGACATGAAGGTGCGCGGCGACCGCATGCTGGTGCCGGACCTGGAGAGCGTGGTGACCATCCTGGACGCCAAGAACGCCCCCGTGGTGCAGCTCTGCGACGGCAATCCGAGCAATCTCCGCGGTGCGCCGCGCGACCAGTTCATTCCCGGCAAGTTCGTGCATCCGCATGATGCCATCTGGCTCGCCAACGGCGATGTCCTTGTGGCGGAATGGGTGCCGATCGGCCGCGTGACGCTGCTGCGCGCGGTGTCCTGACGCAGCGGGTGCAGCGTTTCGGCGGTGCGCCTCGATCCGAGCGCGCGGAACAGCCGGACCCGCCGGAACAGGCGGAACCGCCCCATGCATTCTCGGTCCCTCTCGTACGGGAAATCGCCGTGCATTGGTTGCCGTCGGCCCTGCGGGATCCGACATTCCCGGTGTCAGTTCGGCGGCCTTCGGGCCGGAACTGGAGGACTCCGCTCTTTGCGGATCGTGCGTGGGACCCGCTGCTTTGGGAAGGGCTGCGGGTAAGCATCATGGCCGGACGGCGGGCGCAAAGCGCGAGCCGTCCGGCCTTGCTTTTTCCAGTCATTCCGCATCGCGTGCGCTGGGCCGCGGAGCCTCGCCCGATGACCAGCGCAGGTACGCACCGGCCGCTGCAGCCGCGGTGGCCTCGGCCATGCGCCTGTCGGCGGTCTCGGCGCGCGCGGTCGCAAGAGGTCCGCCCAGCACCGAAGCCGTCACCTCGGCACGCCGAAGTTCGCGGCGTACGGCGGCAGCCACGGCGGGTTCGATCCATGCCCGGAGCGTGGTGGCATCGACTTCCATTTCGCAGTCGGCAGCGTCAAGCGACGGGGCGAACGCGTTCCCCACGAGCGCGCGACGTGCGCGGAGCGTGCGGCGCGCCTGTGCCGCGGCGGCATGTTCGCCGCCGACCGCTTCGGCGGCGGATTCGCGCAACGACCGTCGCAGGGCGTCGACGGCGGTGTCGGCGCATCGATCCCACGCGGAGCGCATGGCTGCGATTCGGCCGTGGTCCACCGGCGCACGCGATGCCGCCGACACGACCGAGGATCCGAAGTCAGGCGCAATGGCTCCATCTTCGCCATCCGGAGGCGATGACCAATGACCCAGGGCGAGGGCGGTCCGCGCATCGGCGCCGAGCGCCGCGGCACGGTCATCATCCACGGTCTCCAGTCCCGGGGATGCGCGGTTGCAGCCGGCGCACAGGGACGCGAGGAGCGACGCGCGTTCGCGGGCATCGTCGACGGCGGAGAGCACGGCGCCGCGCACGGCATCATGGACACGGCGCGCACCGCCGGGGAGGGTGGCGGCATCGCAGATCGCCGTCCCGCTTTCCGAGGATGTGTCCGTGGAAGGACGGTTCGCACTCCCGACCGTTGGCGTTGCGGACGAATCATCGAGCGGCATCGGCAGGTCGGCGATCCTGGCCATGTGTTCGGCGATGGGGCTGCCGCCGTTGCGCACGCTCCGCTCGATGGCATCGCGTGCACCGGCGATCCCTGCGGCCGGTAGCCATCGGGCCCCGAGGAGTGCGTCGCACTCGGCGTCCATGCCGGCATTGAGCAACCGGGAAGCAACGAGTTCCCACTCGGTGGCGACGGCAGCGGAGGTGGCGCCTGCCCCAGCGAGCGCCGCGGCGATTCCATGCTCCGCGAGGTGGATCTCCTGGGACGATCGCAGCTCGATCGCGCGCGCGAGGCGGTCTGCAGCGGCGCGGTGCTCCGCGCCTTGTGGGCCAAGAACGGCGACGCGTTCCGTGAACCAGTTGTCGGGATGATCCGCGCTTCCCACGCGGACCGAGCCGAATTCCGCCCAGGCGCGCATCGAACCATTGACCGAGAGCACCCACCGATCGGGCACCGTCGCTCCCGGCACGTCGTTCGCCACGCGATCCCGCAGCGGATCAGGTGTGCGGAAGGCGATGGCGATCCGCGCCCCCCGCGGGAAGTGCACGACCTCCGATTCCGCGCGATGCGGGCTGCGTCCTGCTTCCTTCCCCTCGAGTTCGGTCACGATTTCCACGCCATGCTCCGCGTGGTGGCGCAGGCGCACCGGTTCCTGGTCGATGACGACCGAACGCAGTTCCGCGTCCTGCCAGTGCCAGCGTTCGGTGCGGAGCAGTCGCCCGTCCTGGGTGCGCACCGTGCGGATGCGGAGGGTGCTGTGCGGGTCCGGGTCGCCGCCGGGAGCCAGCAGCGGCCCGGCAGTGTCCGGACCATCCGATGCCCCCGCAACCGCTCCGGTTTCCGCCGCCTCCACCGCACGATCACGGGCGACCACCGTGCGAAGCGAATCGAAGGCGGCGTAGATGTCCGGAGGGTTGTTGAAGATCGCGTCCGCGCCCCAGCGTTCGGCATGCGCATTGCCGCGATCGTCCTGCAATCGGGCGCCCGCCTGGTCCCACCAGACATCGAATCCGTCTGCCGAAAGCGGAAAGTCGAACCGCACCGGTTCCGCCACCGGGAGCCGCCACCAGCATCGCGCGTGGAGCGACGGCCGCCCGTCGAGCCAGCAACCGTCGGCGGTCCACTGGATGGTCGGTGGCGCGTCGCCGGCAACCCACGCCTCCGATCCCGTGCGGAACTCGACGCGCAACGCCTGGCCACTGCCCGGGGCCGGTGCCCATGCCGCGAGCGCTTGCCGTGCCCGCGGCTCGCCGTCGGCATGGGACCATTGCGCGGTCACCGGCGCGTCGAGCCATTCGGTGCGCATGGTCCTGCAGAGGTCGTTGCAGGCCCCGGGCGCCTGCCATTCCATGGCGTCGAGCACGAGATGGATCGGCGCGAAGGCGGCATCCACCGTGCATTTGCGCTCGAGCAATTCCGACCAGTCCCGCGTGGCTTCGGCGGCATCGAGCGACGTGCGCAGCCGGGAGGCCTCGCGCTCGACGGCGGACCGCAGGCGTTCGATGGCGGATTCCCCCGTCGTGGCCACGTTGCTCGCCGGGCCTTCGCCGGCGGTGGCCATGACCGCGAGCATGCATGCGGACAGTGCGGCCAGCGCGCGCATGCGCCGGCGGATCGAATGTGTCATTGGATGTCTCCCGTGGTGAGTGGTGCGTGCTCAGTGGACCGAAAGCGACACGATCGCCAGGCCCGACATGCTGGCGGAGCCGTTGTCCGCGACCGTTGCGCCGCCGGTGGCCACCGCCTGGCCGTTGGAGCGGAGGACGAGCGGTCGGTTGGTGAATGCGCAGTAGGTCCGGTCGGGCGTGGCCACGTATGCGGCGCTCCCGGAGACGCAGCCGTCACCCGCGAGGTGCCAATTGACCTTGCGGGAGATCTTGCCGTCGATGCCGACGCTGTCGTCGTCCACGGCGAGGCCGAACTTCCCTTCGACGCCGATGGAGTGCTCGAAGGTGCTGTAGCCGACGGAACCATGCACGGTCTTGTCGGAGAGCTGCGCGGATGCATCGCCGAGGGAGCTGCACGCGCCGGCAATGGACACCGAGCCGCTTGCGGCGCAGCCGACGTCCGGCGAGCAGGTCAGCGAGAGCTCGAGCACCGCACCGCCCATGGCCGCCAGGTTCACCATGCGCGGGCAGGGAACGCCCATGCCAACCCAGTCCTCCCGTTCGGTGGTTTGCTGGCGTGCGGTGGAACTGCGCGTGAGCGATCCGGTGTGCCAGAAGGTGCTCGTTCCCGAGAGCTCCACCGAGACCTCCACCGACCCCGGTCCGGCGAAGGCCTCGACGGACCATGTCCACGACGTCATGTTGAAGCGCTGCGTCTGCGTGTCTCCCCAGTTCGGGCGCAACGGGAAGAGCATGGCTCGTTCGGTGGTGCGGCTCCACCAGCCGGTGCCGCACGCGCAATCGCAGAGGCGTGCCAATCCGCCGGTTCCACCGGTCGGCGCGCCCTCGCAGGGGAGCGACAGGAGGTTGGGGCACGGCTCATCCGCCGATCCGCTGCAGGGTGTGCCTCCGCCGGCCGACTGCGCTGCAGCCGGGTTCGACGCCAGGGCCCCCAACGCCAGCATCACCGCTGCAGCCGTGTTCCAGTGCATCAGGTCCGTGATCTCGATTCGTTCCATCGCATCATCCTTCCTTTCGATGGCCGCACCTTGCGTCTGCGGCCCGCTGCCCCGGAGGGCGCGCCCAACGTATGGCCGTCCGCGGTTTCGCCGGTTCCGCGCCGCCCTTTTTCATGCAACCACGCAATATTTCGCCCCGTAGCATGGAGTGCGTCTTGCCCCGGTAGCTCAACTGGATAGAGCAGCCGCCTTCTAAGCGGCAGGTTGAGGGTTCGAGTCCCGCCCGGGGCGCTTCAGGCGCCGTTGCGAACCATGCGCATCATTGCGTCACCCATCTACCGGGCGTTTCCAGAGCTTGACGGCTTCACCGACGAGCAGTGCAGGGACTACCTGCGGCTGGTGCACGGCGGAGCGCAGGGGCGGGTGGCCATTGGCCTCGTGTCGCTGTCGCTCGGGGTGCTGCTGGCATTCCTGGTCGGATGGGTCTGCGTTTCAGCCGCGAATTCAAGGCCTCAGGGCGTCTCCACGTTCGTGATCGTCGGCATACTGGCGGGACTGATGGCTGCATTCGGTTTCGGCACGCTGATCTCGCGCGACGTGCTGCTGCGCCTCCTGGTGCGCCGGGTGCTCCGCGGGACCGCGCGTTGCCCGTCATGCGACTACAGCGCCATGGGCCTGGTGGTGTCTGCCAACCACGCGGTGACCTGCCCGGAGTGCGGCCAGTCCATCGACATCACGGCGTATCGCGATCATTGCGTCCGCGGCGCGGACGGCGCCCTGCGCTTCATGCCGCCGCGCGGCCTGGTGTTCGAGGAGAACCGTCTCTGGGCGCCGCAGCGGCGAAGGGCAGTGTTCCGTTCCGTCCGGCGGATCGGGCTCGTGATTCTCCTGGCCGTCGGAATCGTTGTACTGCCCGTGGTGTCGCTCGCGCTCGCCCAGTGGTGGTCCGCCCGTGCGGACCTGGACTCGCTTCCGACTCCGGAACAGCTCGATGCGGCACTGTTGCCGCCCGGCACCCCGCCGTCCGCCGGTTCGATCGCCGCACCGATGTCAGAGTTTGCCAACTGGGATTCGAACGTGCTTGGGCCTGAGTTCCAGCGCGCCATCAAGGGAATCACCCCCGGTACGCGATGGGGAAACGCCGGTGCGCCCGAGTCGATCGCGAAGGACTCCGTGCTGCAGGCACTGGAGTCGATGGGGTTGCATCAGGACGCAGGGTCGTTGGCCCGGGCCGCAGACCGCATCGCCGAAGGCGTCGGAGCGTTGATGTGGCCGTGCCCGGTGAACACGCCGTACGGCAACGGCTGGATTCGCTACGCCGCAGCACCGCGGCTGTGGCAGCTGTCCAATGCCGCGATGGTGGTCGCGGTGGAGCGACGCGACGCCCCTGCGTTCGCGCGCGCCCTGGAGTGGCATCTGGCGGCGTGGCGGATCTTCGCGCGCATGCCTCCCTTCCTCTCCAGCTACGGGGAATTTCGCCCCCTTGTGCAGGTGACCGCCGAGGCGCTGCACGCCGACGGTGGCGAGCAGTTGGCGTCCGCGCTCGACGCCGCCATCCGCCGCCAGTCGGTCCGGCCGTCGATGGAGGCGATGAAGGCGGCCAGGATCGACTGGGAACTCGAAGGGCTCGCCAGCTGGTTCGCGAGCCGGTGGGTGGGTTCACTGGGGCCATCATGGGCCGTGCAGCCGAGCCCGTGGGCCATGGCCACGAGCGCCCCTTGGGTGGGCTTCTACTGGCCCCAACGTCGTGCCATCCTCGAGCACTCCGGCGTGCTCTTCGAGGAGCTCATGGCCGATCCGTCGGACCGGGACCAGCAGAAGGTGAGCGCCGAGATGGCGGCACTTGACGATGCCGGCCCGATCAATTGGGTTCGGCTGCTCCGGTTCACCGGGGCCTCGACCTCGGTCGATCTGCGCGGCGCCACGTTCGAGCGTGCACTGGCGACCGTGGTGGCCATTGAGCGGTTCCGCCGCGCCGAAGGACACCTGCCGGCCTCGCTTGCCGAGCTCCGTCCGCGGTATGTCGACGAGGTGCCGAAGGACCCGTACCGCAAGGGACCGTTCGTCTACCGCGTGCTGCCGGCGGACCCGGCCACCGCGTGGCACCCGGGCTACACGCTCTGGTCGGTGGGCGTCAACGGATCCGACGACGACGGCAGCGTCGTCTCGGACGTGGTGTTCGTCTCGCCGCCGTTGGCGGAGTCATCGGCGGAGCCGTCTGCCGACTCGCCCGTCGCCCCGGACGCCACGCGCGGAAACTGACCCCGCGTCAGTTCGATCGCGATGTTCCGCAGGATCCGCGCGCGCCGGTGCTCGGGGCTCGCGTGCCGCGGCGCCTGCACGATCACCCGCAGCGGGAGCGTGCCCATCGCAAGCGCGTGCTGCACGCCGCGGCGCAGCACGGCCGGCGAGCACTCCGCGAGGCCCCAGCCCGCCGGCACCTCGCGCTGCTTCACCACGCCGGTGGCGGCCAGGATCCACAGCTCGTCCGCCAGGCGCCAGCGCGCGATCAGGTTGAACTTGGTCTGCCCGTGGAGGCGCTCCTCGAGCTTCGCCAGCTGCCGCAGCACGCGGCGGTAGGGAAGGAGGCGGCTCTTCTCGAAATCCCAGCTGGCGCTCTCCTCGAAGAGTGCGCCCTCCGCGCGGCGGAGGTGCGGCTCGTGCACCGGGATCAGGTCGCGCTCGATCTCCGCCTTGCGCCCGAGCAGGCGCTCGCGCTCGGCGAGCAGGTCGTCGACGCGCAGGTCGTCGCGCAGGAAGTCCGCGCGCGAGGCCTTGCACTCGACCACCACCGTCCGCGGCGCGCGGTGCGCGTCGCCGGCGCGCTCGGCGGCAAAGATGCTGGTGTGCGCGGCCGGGTCCGCGCCCAGGCGCCAGTCGTGCTCCGCCCAGCCGGCGGCGTCCACGCGGAAGCGTGCGATGGGGCATGGCACCTCGTGGGCCACCGCGCGGCAGCCCATCGAGAGGAGCCACGCGGAGGCCAGTTCCTTCAGTCCGAGGTGTTCGCGCGTTTCCACGGTGCCGCCTGCGCCGTCAGGCGGAGTCGCGGCCCATCACGCGGTGCATCTCGCGCTCGCCGCGGCCACGCAGCGGATAGTCCTTGCGGAGCGGGTGCCCCGGGAAGTCCTTCCACATGAGGATGCGGCGCAGGTCGGGGTGACCCTTGAAGCGGATGCCGTACATGTCGAAGACCTCGCGCTCGAGCCACTCGGCGGTCGGCCACACGTCGGTGACGGTGTCCACCACGAGCTCCGGGTCGGGCTCGGTGCCGGCGGTGTCCACGGAGGCATCGAGCCACACCTTGAGGCGCAGGCGCGAGTCCTTCGAGTAGCTGGCCAGGTTGTAGACCACCGCGAAGCGGGCGGGCTGCTTGGCCGGGTAGTTCAGGTAGTCCACCGCGGTGACGTCGGCGCAGAACTCGTACCCGCACTGCGGGTCGTCGCGCAGGTGGCGGCACACGTCCTTCAGGCGCTCCTTGGGCACGATTACGGTGGTCTGCCCACGGAACTCGGCCGCAAGGAACTTGACGTCCGGGAAGGCTGCCTTGAGGACGGGGAGCGTCGGGTGGTCGAGCTTCATGGGAGGCAAAGTGTAGCGCGGTGGGCGGCGCCGGACGCGCGGCGGATGGCTGGGTTCCGCCGCGAGAAACCATGATTTCCTGCAGGGAACGTGGGTTACCGCGAGCCCTCGCACCGCGCGAAGAGCTCCAGCCACTCCTGCGGCGAGAGCGTCTCGGGCCGGCGCACCGGGTCGAAGCCAGCCGCGGCCACGGCGTCGCGCCCGAGGATCGCGCCGAGCTGCTTGCGGCGCTGCCCGAAGACGCGCATCACGAACGCGGAGAACGGCTGCCACGGATCCACCGGGCGCGCGCCGGCCCGCGGGCGGATGGCGAGCATGGCGCTCGTCACCTTGGGCGCTGGCCAGAAGCAGCCGGGTGGGAGCACCGCCACCTGCTCCACGTCCGCCAGGAGCGACATGGTGACGCTGATGGGTCCGTAGGCATCGTCCCCGGCCTTGGCCATCAATCGATCGCCCACCTCGCGCTGGATGGTGACGAACTGCCCGCGGCACTCCGGATGTCGCTCAAGCAGCGTCGCCATCAGCGGCGTGGCCGCCTGGTACGGGAGGTTTGCCACCAGGACGAACGGCCGACCGGCGAGCGCCTCCAGGGCCTTCGCCCCGAGCGCGTGCTTGCCGTCGAGGCAGTCCGCCTCGACGAGCGTCAGCTTGCCCGGCGCCGCGCCCATGCGGTGCGCGTTGCGGCCGCGCACGATCTCCGCCATGTCGCGGTCGAGCTCGCAGGCCACCACCTCGCAGCCGGCATCCATGAGCGTCTCGGTGAGCGTGCCCGTGCCGGGTCCCACCTCGAGCACCAGCTCGCTGGGCTGCACGTCGGCGGCCGAGAGCAGCTTGCGCAGCTGGTTGTGGTCGTGCAGGAAGTTCTGGCCGAACTTGTGCTTCGGGCGGATGCCGCGCGCCGCCAGTTCCTCGCGGATCTCGGTCAGCGTCTGCGGCATCAGCGCGCGGTCGCCTCGGCGCGCGTCTCGCGCAGCACGGTCACCTTGATCTCGCCGGGGAAGGTCATCTCCTGCTCCACTTGCTTGGCGATCTCCTGCGCGATCTTGAACGCGTACGCGTCGTCGGCCTTCTTGGCGTCGACCACCACGCGGACCTCGCGGCCGGCCTGGATGGCGTAGGCCTCGTCCACGAACTGGTGCTGCCGCGCGATGCCCTCGAGCTGCTGCAGGCGCTTGACGTACATCTCCATGCTCTCGCGGCGTGCGCCGGGGCGGGCGCCGCTGATGGCGTCGGCCGCCATGACGATGGGCGTGTACGGCGTGGTGGACGGGATGTCGCCGTGGTGGCCGGCCACCGCGTTGAGGACGGCCTCGCTCTTCTCGCCGTGCTTGCGGAGGAACTCGAGGCCGATGGCCGGGTGGCCGCCCTCCATCTCGTGGTCCATGGCCTTGCCGATGTCGTGCAGGAAGCCCGCGCGGCGCGCGACGTTGCCGTCGAGGCCGAGCTCGTCGGCGATCATCTGGCAGAGGAACGCCACCTCCACCGAGTGGCGCAGCACGTTCTGCCCGTAGCTGGTGCGGAACGCGAGCTTGCCCATCGCCTCCACCACCTTGGGGTGCAGGCCGCGGATGTTGGTCTCCAGGATGGCCGCCTGGCCGTCCTTCTGGATGCGCTCGTTGATGTCGCGCGTGACCTGGCTCACCAGTTCCTCGATGCGCGTCGGGTGGATGCGGCCGTCCGCCACCAGCCGCTGGAGCGTCTCGGCGGCGATTGCCTGGCGCACCTTGTCGAAGCAGCTGACGCTGATGATGCCCGGCGTGTCGTCCACCAGGATGTCGGCGCCGGTGGCACGCTCGATGGTGCGGATGTTGCGTCCCTCGCGGCCGATGATGCGGCCCTTCACGTCGTCGCTCGGGATCTTGATGCTGCGGACCGTGGTCTCGCTCACGTTCTCCGATGCATAGCGCTGGATGGCAAGGAGCGTGATCTGGCGCGCCTTCTCGCGGGCGTCGCGCTCGGCGTCCTCGACGATCTTCTGCGCGAGCACCGCGGCGTCGTGGTCGGACTGGCGGCGGACCTCGTCCATGTAGAGCTCGCGGGCCTCGTCCATGGTCATGCCGGCCACCTTCTCGAGGCGGTCGCGGAGCTGGACGCGGTCGGCCTCGAGCCCGGCCTGCAGCTCGCCGGCGCGCTTCTCGAGCTCGGCGAGGCGCTGCTCGCGGCTCTCCATCTTCTGCTCGCGCTGGCCGATCTGCTCGAGCTTGCGGTCGAGGGTCTCCTCGCGCTTCTCGGCGCGGGCCTGGGCGGCCTTCACCTCGGAGAGGGCCGACTGCATCTCGCGGTCGAGGGCCTGGCGGCGGTCGGTGGCGGCCTTCTCGGCCTGGAGCTCGATGGTCTTGGCGCGCGCCTCGGCCTGCGCCTTGGCGGCGGCCACCACGCGCTCGGCCTCCTGGGTGGCCTTGGCCATCGACCGGGTGGAGAAGCGCTTGACCAGGCCCCACATGACGCCGGCACCCAGCGCGGGGCCGAGCAGGACGATCAGGATGAAGAGCCAGACTTCGATCTGCATGACAACCTCCTCGACGTGAACGACGAGGTGCGGCAGACGCATCCGTCCCGACCCGCGGCAGTGCCGCGTGGGACCACGAAATGACGATGGACCAAGACCCTCACCACGCCTGCAGGCGCGCAGTGATCAGCGGATGTTCATGGAATGCTTCGCACGGGGCGGATCGGCACGCGGTGGAACCTTGCTGGGTTGAACGAACGGGGGGTCGAGATGCACGGTCAGATCTATCAACCGGGTCCGTGGCCCATGCCTCGGTCGGTTGCCTTGGAGCGCGGCGTTGGTGCGCGCGCACTCCTCGGATGGTCGGTCGGGACGACCGCGAGGGCCGCACTCCGCCGGATGAAACCCGCCGCAGGGCGGTCGGGTGGAAGGCTGAAGTATCGCGCGGCGGGGGGCCGGGGTCAATCCGGCAGTCGCACGATTGGGGGACGCAGGAGCCGATATCTGCGGCGTGGCGCCGGGTCGCGGGAGCTGCGGGCGCCCGGGGCAGGGTGGTGGGTGCCGGGCCGCGCGCGTGGCACTCGCACCGCGCCGCTCACGCCGTGCCGGCGAGCTTGCGCACCGTGAACATGAAGGTCTTCTGCATGGAGCCGTGCATGGCCCAGACCACGCCGGCGCCCAGGGCACCGGCAGCCACCGCGCCGATGGCAAGCGCCACGCGGAACGTGCCAAGCCCCTGCTGCAGCGTGTCGTCGGCCACCGCTTCCGGCGTGATGACGGCGGCCAGCAGGTTGACGGGCGTCAGCGCGTTCATGAAGGCACCGACGCCGGGAATGCTGCGCCCGGCCGCCATGCCGCACAGGCCGAGCACCAGCCCCGTGACGCCGGTGGCGAACACCGCGCCGACTGCGCTCCCGATGGTGCCCTTGCTCTTGATGGACCATTGGAGCCCCACCATCACCGCGAAGGCCGTGAAGGCGAGCATGACAAGCGGATACTCGAGCGCACCCTCGGGGAGCATGGCCGGCACGGCCACCGTGGCGGTGCCCGAAGC
>Ga0114967_10000505_pt1 | contig 33393 bp, 51 predicted proteins | sample M_130628_MF_Meta_FD_92639 | JGI IMG/M metagenome (GOLD analysis project Ga0114967, IMG submission 92639) | Freshwater microbial communities from Lake Montjoie, Canada to study carbon cycling - M_130628_MF_MetaG | ecosystem: Environmental > Aquatic > Freshwater > Lake | place: Lake Montjoie...
CAGACTGCTCAATTGATGGGTGGGTGACAAAGCCTTCAGCTTGCACCAAAACGCCTTGTGCGGCCTCATACGCAGACAACGCCATTGGCTCAGTGTCTGTGCCGTGCTGCATTGCAGCATTGCTGTACGACTCAGCAGCAGCGCCGGTCAGCCTTTCACAAACCAGCAAGGCCATGTAATTGGCGCGGCTGGCTGAATAGCCTGACTGAGTTTTTGCAATGATGTCGCTGATGCGGCTGGCGGTTACTTTGCCCAGACGGGCGGCAAACCATTCGGGGCTACGCTGTTCCATGTTTTTCTTTTAATCGTAAATTTAAACGAGCAAGTTGGCTTTCAATGTCTTGCAATGTTGTTCTGCCTAAGTATGGTAATTTTAATAAATCAAATCTTGTAAGCAGAGTTAACTGCTCTACTGTTTTAATGTTTTCAGCGCGTAAAACATTTTTAGCGCGTACAGTTAATTGAAGGCAATCAATGCCAAGCGTAGTCACCGCTACTGGCAAACCTACTCTGGCTTTTAACATTGCGTCTGCGTAAGCGTAAGACGCTGAACACGCCAGCTCTAAATTTGTTTCGTAATTCCATGCGGCAGATGCGGCATAAGCGGCCATGACTTTTGCCGCAAAATAGTCGCGCAATGACATTTCGGGTGTTTCGTCTTTCATTAGACTGCTCCTAATTTCTTTTTCATGGCATCCTTGGCCTTGATGATTGTGTTCTGCCAGGCTTCATCACCCTTGCAGGCGGCGTAGCCTTCTTTAAAAGCCTTGATTAACGCTGGCTCATCAGCGGCCGCATTAATGGCGCTGAGATGGTCTGTCAGCCCGTCCACTGTCCTGATCTCAGTGCGGCGGCTACCGGCATTGCCATCATCATCCTCGGGTGCAATTCCGCATGCTGCCATGAGGCTATAGCGCCTTGCGTATGTAAGTGCGCTGCCGTAACCCTGTGGGTCTTGCTTGCTTGCTGGCACATGGAGAATGCCGCACTCCAGCGTTTCACCAGATTCGTGAACAAAGACTGTTTCCACCATCACTCCGTTGTCGCAGTCGTAGCATTTCTGAATCAAGGCTATGCCAGCGGCGTTTAGGCTGCTCATGACGGCATCAACGCAAGCGGCAAGGTCTGCGTACTTGCTACGGAAGTGCGGGTTTGTGGCGCTTTTGAGGGCTGGGCCAAAAGCCTTTTGTGCCTGTACTAAGGCGGTTGCAATGTTTTTCATGGTTTCTTTCAAGTTAATTCACGTTGTAGGTGCTGCAATTCTTCCGTGGCAATCTGGAGATGTTGGCGCTGGTCTTCTATGACTTGGCACAGCTCATGTACGCTATGCCGTAAAAAGCCCACTTGGTAAGCGCACCGGACAAGCGGGTCAGCGCTGCACTTGCTGCCGGTTTCAGCGGCTTGGATGATCTGATCGGCATTCATGCTGACCACCAGACAACAAGGGATAGGGCAAGGCCAAAGCCAATGGCTGTGGCAAGCAACAGGTCAAGGGCAAGGTTTTTCATCTGTCCTCCGCAATAGACTTTTCGATCTGCTGGATGATCGAAGGGTTGATGATGTCCATGAAGTCTTTGTGTGACCCGTCAACGTGCAGGGCGTAGACTGTGACAATGACCGGCCAGCCTGGGCTTAAGTCGGTTGCTGTCTCGGCAGGCTCTAAGTCGGCTAGGCCGGTGTAGCGAAACCCGTCAAGAATTTCGTCAAAGTGAATGTTCATACTTGCTCCAAAAAGACCCACCGAAATAGTGGGATTGCTATGGATTGTATAGATAAATTAACAGATGTAAAGTCTTTTGCCACAAATATTTTTATAGGCTTGGCATTTTCTATAGTCATTGCCTATTGTGCTTTGCTTAGAAATCTATACAATCAGCGGGATGAAATTAATTACTGAACAACAACAGGCGGCGCTGCACAACGCCATTGCTAAGGCTGGCAGCAAGGCAAAGCTGGCCCGGCTTTTGGGGGTGTCTCGGGCTGCTGTGACGCATTGGAAGAAGCTACCTAATGGCAGGCTTTACCAGCTACAAGTCATGCAACCGGAGTGGTTTAAATGAACCATTTCACGGCCACTCAGATTTTGGACAAAGCTCGGGAGGGTAAACGCTACCCTTTGCACATTATCAACCAAGCACTGGAGTTAACAGGGGACATTGATGAACCACATGCTGGAGACAGAGGCTCGAGAATGGGTGAAACGCCACAGGCAGAAGGCCAGAGAGCTGGGGGCAAACGCAGCCCATTTGTGGTGGCGCAAGGTGTCATACGACATAGCAAGAATTCGTGGTCAGTCGGCGTTTGATGAATTGCGTGACGAAATGAACAGGCAGAGGAAACATGAATGAGCTGGCTCTTTTCGCAGGCGCTGGTGGGGGAATTCTTGGGGGAAAACTTCTTGGATGGCGAACAGTCTGCGCTGTCGAATGGGAAGCCTACCCAGCAAGCGTACTGTGTGCCCGACAAAATGACGGCCTTTTCCCGCCTTTCCCAATTTGGGATGACATACGCACCTTTGACGGAAAGCCTTGGAGAGGAATTGCTCAAGTCGTATCAGGCGGTTTTCCTTGCCAAGACGTCAGTGCCGCTGGTACAGGTGACGGACTCGATGGAGAAAGATCAGGAATGTGGGCAGAAATGGCTCGCGTCATTTGTGAAGTACGACCCCAGCATGTCTTTGTGGAAAACTCACCAATGCTCACTTCTAGGGGACTTGGACGAGTTCTTGGAGACTTGGCCTCAATGGGGTTTGATGCAAGATGGGGAGTGTTGGGAGCTAACTTTGCAGGATTTGACCATAGGCGACAGCGAATTTGGATTGTTGCCAACTGTGCTGGCAACCGATTGGAAGGGAGGGACAACAGCCGCTCGCCAGGACAATGGAAAACTAAGATTCGATCAATGGCGGGACTATGTAAAGCTAAAACACGGGTTGACCTACCCTCACCCGATGCATTCGGAAATGCGAATGGGATGGCCTGTCGGGTGGACAGACTTAAAGCCATTGGAAACGGACAAGTCCCACTTTGTGCAGCAACAGCATGGAAATTGTTAAGTGAGACACGCTGCCAGGGTTGACGCAAATCAAGAGGCTATTGTTACGGCGCTACGCAATGCTGGCGCTTTTGTGTGGATCATTGGCCTGCCTGTTGACCTTCTTGTCGGCTACCAGCACCAGACTTACTTGGTGGAAATCAAAACCACCTCTAAAAAGCGTTTAACGAAGCTACAGGCCGATTTCTTTTTAAGGTGGACAGGTGGCCTGCTGTACAGAATTGACAGCCCTGAAGCCGCTTTACGCATGATTGAGGAGATGGAATGAGCTATATCGTGGCATCACTGCCGCCTGTTAAGTGTTTTGTTAAGCGTGAATTTTTGTACAACTTTACTAAGGGGCATGGCGAGTTAGAGCCAGCCATCTGGGTCAGCCTGAAAGCCCTGCGCGGCCAGGTGTTCCGCATTGAGTCACTGCTGCCCAATTACGGCGCTTTGTATGACAAGCTGCCCATCCATGCTTATGTTTGGCACACAGAGGCTGGAGACTTGCCTGTAGACACGCTCCAGCTATGGGACTGCATGGGCTACAAGTTCACCATTGTGGAAAAGATCGGGCTACGCAATTTGGGTGTTAAGTTTTTGGGCAAAGATAAGCAATGGCACTTTGGGCAGTACATGTTTACAGTGGACTTTTGCGCTGACGGCATGGAAGTTGACACTGGCTTTACAGAGCAAGCTGAAGAACACAAGTCGTTTAACTGGATCAAGCTAGACAACGGCCAGTTTGCTTGCCAGCCAAACAACAGATGCCTGTGGTACGACCAGAGCCTAATTCCTGCTGAGACAAAGTTTCCAGACTTTCAAGCTGCCAAAGAGTTTTGGACAGTGGACGGCACACGCAAGTGGGCTACTGGTGTTGATTGGTTTTACCACATTGAGGAAAAGACTTGATTCCCGAAGACGCAGCGCAATTAATCAGGGATCGAGCACCACTGTACGGCGAGGCCAAAGCTCAGCGGGTCTACCTTGAGGAGTTTCGCAAGTCTAAGAAGGCCATGCTGATGAAAGACTCCTTAAAGTCGGGTGTAGAGGCTGCAAACGCACAGGAGCGCGAGGCTTACGCTGACCCTGAATATGTCCAGCTAATCAAGGGCATGGCATTGGCAATAGAAAAGGAAGAAACCCTTAAATGGGAGATTGAGGCAGCAAAGCTGGACATAGAAATCTGGCGCAGCCGTGAGGCCACCAACAGGACACAGGACGGGGCGCACAGGTGAAAGTTGAAATTGGCAATGCCACTCTTTACCTTGGCGACTGCATGGACATCTTGCCTACGCTGGGCAAGGTGGATGCTGTGATTACTGACCCGCCTTATGGGATTGGGTTAAAGACTGATTACTCGAAGTTGTTGCGCAGCACAAAAACATTTAAACCAATACACGGTGACGATCAGGAATTTAACCCCTCTCTTTATTTGTCATTGGGCGTACCGTGTGCATTTTTTGGCGCAGATCATTTCCATCATTCTTTGCCTGCTGGTGGCACTTGGCATATTTGGGATAAGCGCCCAACGTCAAAGTCAAATATGTTTGCTGATTTTGAAAGCTGGTGGACTAGCTGGAACTCAGGCCCATCAAGAATTTTTCGCTATCAGTGGGTGTGTGCTGGGCATCCAGGCATTGCGCAGGAAAAAATAGAGCACCCAACGGTTAAACCTGTGCCGGTTATGGCTTCAATCATTGAGCGCACAAAGTTTGAAACCATCCTTGATCCTTTTATGGGCAGCGGAACAACAGGCGTAGCCGCCATCCAGCTAGGCAGGCGCTTTATCGGCATTGAACGTGAACCCAAGTACTTTGACATTGCCTGCAAGCGCATAGAGCAAGCGGTGGCGCAGGGACAACTATTTGCGCCAGAATCAGTTAAGCAAATTCAAACAAGCTTTTTATGATTGTTAAACATAAGTACATCAGAAGCAAAAAGCTGTTAAAGCTGGTGGCGGGGCTGGACTGTCAATGTTGCGGGTCTGGTGAAATGGTGCAAGCTGCCCACACCAATTGGGGCGGTCATAAGGGCAGGGGCATTAAGGCTGATGACAACCTGGTCGCTGCTTTGTGCCTGAGATGCCACTATGAGATCGACCAAGGATCAAAGTTAAGCAAAGAAGAAAGAATGGAAAAGTGGCAGAAAGCCCACAGCAAGACTGTAAATTGTTTGCGATCTGTTTGGCCTGTTGACATTCCTTTCCCAGAGGCGGTATGAGGCTTTGTCCCTGTGGCGCTACGATTACGCAGCACATGACCACCACTAAAGAAATCTGGAATTGCACTGGCTGCAAAAGACGGGAAGTTTTTCCCTTTACAAAAGTCAAAAAGCCGATTAAAATAAAGATGTCAAGTGCAGCAACACCGGACACCATGAGGCCACTTTCTCATGCGTTACCCTTCAAAGGGGACTGATGTTGCTGCATCAGAACGCAGTAGAAAGTGGCTTTTCTGCGTCCAGTGCCGATTGCTGATGACGAAACAATGCACCCATGTCGCGGTGGCTATCGAGGAAAGCGATGCGCTTACTGACAAGCCAGCGCGTGAACTTGTTAGGGGTATCACAGGAACAGAGCAAACGTGGTGATGTGACGGCTAGCCCAACGATATGAGGGCGCTCTGGAAATCTAACCTAGACCTTATGGGTGCAGTAGTCTGAATAAGATGGCTGAAGTCGGGGATATCATCCGCTTGGCTTGTCCTATGGGAAATGCTAAAATAAAACAAGGAGAATTCATCATGGCTGCTCAAGATAAAGATGTTGCTGACTTCATTTCCACCCTGCTGCACAGTGGGACAGTCACACATTTCATGCACTTATCCACCGACTCCTTTGCTGTTCACATGGCTTTAGGTGGCTACTACACAGAAATCATTGAGCTGGTGGACAACTTTGCAGAGGCTTACTCTGGGGCGTACCAGAAGATCAAGACCTTCCCTGAGAACTTCCACAATGCCAAAGACCCTGTGCGCTACCTAGAGAGCATTTGCGACTATGTAAAGAAGAACAGGGAAGCAATGCCAGATGACAGCCAGCTACAGAACATCATTGATGAGATAGCTGCCCTGATCGACTCGACACTGTACAAGTTAACACTGAAATGATCCGCATCTTTGCAGGCTACGACCCAAGGGAAGCTGTTGGCTTTCATGTTTTCTGTCAAAGCCTTATTGAGCGAACCAAAGAGCCGGTAGCGATCACTCCCTTTTTTGGCAAGCAGCGGGACGGCTCAAACGCCTTCATTTATCAAAGATTCTTAGTCCCGTATTTCACAGGGTTCAAGGGCAAGGCAATCTTCATGGATGCTTCAGACATGCTGATGCTGGGCGACATAGATGAGCTGAACAAGCTATTTGACCCCACAAAGGCTGTACAGGTCGTTAAACACGACTACAAGACCAAGCACCCCAAAAAGTACATTAACACGCCTATGGAGGCCAAGAACGAGGACTATCCTAGGAAGAACTGGTCAAGCCTGATCCTGTGGAATTGTGAGCATCCTCGGAACAATGTGTTAACCCCTGATTACATTGATGACCACAGCGGCAGTGACTTGCATCGGTTTACCTGGCTGCCCGATTCCTTAATTGGTGAGCTGCCTAAACAATGGAATGTGCTGGTAGGTGAGCAAGACAACGCCAATGCCAAGATAGCGCACTACACTCTGGGCATACCGGAGTTTTTTCATTACAAGGACTGCGACCACAGCAAGCCTTGGCACAGCACCAGAAGCAGAATGCTAAACGGCCTCATCAACATGAAAGAGCAAGATGGCGACTGAGCAAGAACTTGCCCAAGCGTTAAACCCTGCGTTTGGCATCTATCCCAAGGCTTTTAGGGGCAACACCGGCAACCCGCAAGACGCTGCCAATTTGCCCGTGGATGTGATGCGAGGGCGCACGGCTGGCTTGTTGGGGATGTTTGGCGATGTTGTTAACCAGCCCAGCGCCTTTACGCCTGTTAGGGCTGTTCAGTTAGCCATGCAGGGCGTGATGGGGCAAGACAAGTACCCAGACACAGAGCATTTCCTAAAGACCATGCCTTTAGCGCCTACATCAAGGGCTGGTCAAGTAGCAGGCCAGGCTGCATCGTTTGTGCCGTTAAACCCAGCGCCAGCAGTCAGGGCGGCTAAGGCGGGGGTTCAAGCGCTTGGCCCGACAGCCTCAAACATGGCTGAAGATTTCCTGATGCGGCGCGGTTTGATGCCCACCCTTGATGTCTACCACGGCACACCACACACATTGCCGCCAACAGAGCGCAACCCATTGGGTGAGTTTGATGCGTCTAAGATTGGCACTGGTGAGGGAGCGCAGGCTTACGGCTATGGGATTTATACGGCTGAAAATCCAGCAGTGGCAAAGGGCTATGCTGATAAATTGGCAACAACTGGACGATCTGGCCCTTGGTGGGAAGCTATGGTTAGGCAGCGCATTGCACAAGGCGAGTCAATTAATGATGCGAAAAAATTTGTCGCACAAAACAATCCGTCATTAGCTGAAAAAATTGTTGCCATTCCAGATAAGTTGCTTAAAGTAAATAAATCTTTGTACAAAGTAGATTTGCCAGATGCAATGATTCCTAAGATGCTGGATTACGACAAGCACCTAAGCGAACAATCGCCCGAAGTGCAAAAAATCCTTTTGCCGTACCAGAAGGAAATTGGCGGCAGCTTTGGCACTGGCGAGCAAACATTGACAGCTATTGCGTTTGAGCGGCGCATGAAAGGGCTTGATGACTCACCGGCTGCTGTGGCAGAGCAATTAAGACAAATGGGCATTCCTGGCGTTAAATATTTTGACGAAGCATCACGCGCCAAGGGTGAAGGCACACGCAACTTTGTCACCTTCCCTGGCGAGGAAAAGAACTTAACAATTCTAGAGCGCAATGCAGAAAAGAGTGCAAAATGACTACAGACATAACTAAAGTAGCCAATAGTAGGAAGAAAGCTGGTGGGCGAGTAGCGGGAACGCCAAACAAGGTCACAGCACAGGCTAGAGAGGCCATAGCGCTGTTTGTTGACGATAACGCCCCTAGACTAGCCCAATGGCTTGATGCAGTCGCTAACGGCGATCCAGCCCATGATGTCAAACCTAACCCAGCCAAGGCATTTGAGCTGTTTCAGTCTGTGATTGAGTACCATGTACCCAAGCTGGCAAGGACAGAAGTCACAGGTGCAGACGGCGGCAGCTTGGTGGTTGAAATTGTGAAATATGCGGATACAAGTTCCAAATAACTGGCAACCCAGACATTACCAGCGCAAGGCTTGGTCTTACCTTGAAAATGGCGGTAAACACGCTGAACTGATCTGGCACAGGCGATCTGGCAAAGATGATCTTGCACTAAATTGGGGCGCTGTAGCGGCGTTTGAACGGCCAGCTAACTATTGGCACATGCTGCCTGAGTACGGCCAAGCCCGTAAAGCGATCTGGCAAGCTGTTAATCCTCGCACGGGCAAGCGCAGAATTGATGAGGCATTCCCTAAAGAGCTGCGTAGCAATACCCGCGAACAGGAAATGCAGATCATGTTTAAGAACGGGTCAACTTGGCAGCTTGTGGGCGCTGACTCCTTTAATTCGCTGGTAGGTTCTACCCCTGCTGGCGTAGTGTTCTCAGAATGGGCATTGACTAACCCTGCTGCAAGGGCTTATCTGCGCCCAATCTTGGCTGAGAACAACGGCTGGCAAGTCTACATAACCACACCCCGCGGCCGCAACCATGCAATGCGTACTTACAACGCAGCCAAGGAGTCAAGCGCATCTTTTGCCCAGCTTCTGACTGTTGATGACACTGGCGCAATCAGCCCTGAAAGGCTGGAGGAAGAACGCAAGGCATACATCGCAGAATATGGCGCAGATGAGGGGATGGGGCTGTTCGAACAGGAATACTACTGTTCTTGGGCGGCGGCAATCTTGGGCGCTTACTACGCAAAAGAGATGCGCCAGGCTGAAAACGAGGGGCGCATCAGGGTTTTACCTTTTGATCCTGAAAGCCCTGTTTTTAGTGCATGGGATTTGGGTTACAGAGATGACACGGCGGTCTGGTTTTATCAGGTGGTCAGGGGCGAGATCAGGGTTATGGATTACTACGCAGTCTCAGGCGCAAGTATTGAGGAGATTGCTGATGTAGTCATTGGCAAGGGCTACCGCTACACCAAGCACTATTTACCCCACGATGCGAGAGCCAAGACGCTGGCATCAGGTGGCAAATCAATTGTCGAGCAACTGGCAGCGCACTTGGGCGGCATGGCAAAGCTGGCAATCGTGCCTGAAATTGGGGTACAGGACGGCATTCAGGCGGTGCGGATGATCTTGCCCTACTGCTATTTTGACCCTAGCTGCGATGAGGGGCTGGAAGCACTCAGACAGTACCAAAGAGAGTACGATGAGGAAAAAAAGGCTTTTAGGCAAAATCCTCGCCATGACTGGTGCTCACACCCTGCTGATGCGTTTAGAATGTTAGCAGTGGCCTACCGGCAAGAGAACAAAGATTTAGCGCCACCTAAAGGCAAAACCCTGCAAACCATTACTCTCGATGAGATGTGGGACTTTGAGAACACTCACAAACAGGAGCGAATATGAGCCAGCCAGTAGCAGAAGTCGGTGCATACAAAAACATGACCGCAACAGGCGATGTAACCACAGGCCCATGCCAGCTTCTTGGGTTTTACGTCAACAGCACCACAGTAGGCACAGTAGTGCTTAAAGATGGCGGCTCAAGCGGCACAGTCATTTGTGGCACGATCACACCGGCCGTAGGTTTTCACCGATTTCCAGCGAATGTAGGCACAAGCCTGCATTTCACTGAGGGCGGCACATTGGATATAACCTTCTTCTTTGCCGCTGGCTTCTGATGGCTTACGAAGACACAGGCGCTTACAAGGGCGAAAACCCTGGCCCGTATTGGCACGACCAGATAGCAAACGCTGAAAAGGTCTTTGACAAGTGGGACAGGCGAGGCCATAAGATTATTAAGCGCTACCGCGATGAGCGCGATGCGGTAGAGATGCCGAGGATGAAGTTCAACATCCTGTGGTCAAACATTCAAGTGCTGATGCCTTCCTTGTACGGGCGGCAGGCCAAGCCTGAAGTATCACGCAGATACATGGATCAAGACCCTGTAGGGCGCTTAGCCTCCACCATGCTGGAGCGCGTGATCGAGTATGAAACAACCCAATTTAACGACTTTGACAGCGCAATGGTCAACGCTGTGCAAGACCGGCTGTTGCCAGGTCGAGGCACAGTCTGGATTCGTTACGAGCCTGTAATCGTAGGTGAGCCAGCGCCCGAAGTCGAAGTCGAGCTTGGGGAAGCTGAAGAACCGCAAGTTTCCAATGTCCAAGAGTCGGGCGAGTCGATTGACGCTGCCCACAGCCCTGTGGATTACGTCTATTGGAGCGACTTTCTGCACAGCCCAGCCCGTACATGGGATGAAGTCTGGTGGGTAGCCCGTGCCGTCTACATGACCCGCGATGAGGGTGTAGAGCGCTTTGGCGATGTGTTTAAGAATGTCGGCCTGACTGACCAGAACACAGATGATGATGGCAAGAATCAGCAGACAGTCAAGACCACATTTGAGAAAAAGGCCAAGGTTTTTGAGATATGGAACAAGCGCACTTTCAAGGTGTGCTGGGTTGCCAAGGGCTATCCCCAGTCGCTTGATGAGCGTGATGACCCGCTAGAGCTAGAAGGCTTCTTCCCTTGTCCTAAGCCCCTGATTGCTACGACCACCACGGGGACAATGATCCCTGTTCCTGACTACTGCGAATACGAAGACCAAGCGCAAGAGCTGGACAACCTGACACAGCGCATCTATATGCTGACCAAAGCCTGCAAGGTGGTCGGTGTGTTTAACGCTGAGTTTAAGGAGCTGGGTCGCCTGTTTACTGAGGGCATCGACAACAAGATGTTCCCTGTGACAAGCTGGGCAGCGATGAGCGAAAAGGGTGGGCTAAAGGGTGCTATCGACATGATGGACACCTCGCAGATCATCATCACGCTGCGTGAGTTGTATGCGGCGCGGGAGCAAGTCAAGCAGTCTATCTACGAAATCATGGGCATTTCGGATATTTTGCGCGGCGCATCCAAGGCGCAAGAAACTCTGGGCGCACAGCAGCTTAAAGCTAACTTTGGATCGCTGCGATTGAGAAGCAGCCAAGGCGAAGTGGCTCGGTTTGCTACGGACATTTTTAAGCTCAAAGCGCAAGTTATCTGTAAGTTTTACCCTCCTGAGCTGATTGTCGAGATGTCGGGCGTGATGAATACGCCAGATGGTCAAGACCCGCAAATGCTGCAAGCTGCGATCCAGATGCTGTCAAACAGCACGATCCGCGACTTCCACATTGCAGTCGAGGCTGACAGCTTGGCTCAGATTGACGAGCAAGCAGAGAAACAAGGCGCACAAGAGGCTGTTCAGGCTATTGGGCTGTTCTTGCGTGAAGCCATGCCAATGGTAGGCTCTGCGCCTGAAACGCTGCCAATGGCCTCAGAGATGCTGCTATTCCTTGTGCGCCGGTTTAAGGCTGGCAGGGGGCTGGAATCGGCTGTTGAACGGGCTATGAAAGCGCTGCAAGACAAGGCAGACCAAGCTGCCCAGCAACAGCCAGCGCCCGATCCGGAGCAAATCAAGATGCAAGCCCTGGCGCAGTCTGAGCAAATGAAGACGCAAGCGCAAGTGCAGTCAGACCAGATGAAGCTGCAAGCAGAAATGCAAATGGCGCAAGCCCGTGCTGAGTTTGACATGCAAATGCAGCAGGCCAAGACTCAGGCAGACATGCAAATAGCGCAGATGAAGGCTGAATTTGAGACTGTTAAGCAACAAAACGAGATGCAAATTAAGGCCAGAGAGATGGCAGGGAAGGAAGAATATGAACGATGGAAAGCAGAGCTGGACGCAGCGACTAAAATTATGGTTGCGCGAATTGGGAGTAACCCTGGGGTTGATTTACCAGTCGTTGAAGCGGCGGCTGCACAAATAACCAACGAGCTGGGCGGCACGATTTTGACGGCAATGGACAAGATTGCCATGATGCACGACCAGATGGCGAATCTCCACGGCGAGTCAATGCAAAACATTGGCAATGCCATGCAAAGGCTTAACGCACCGAAGAAGGTAGTGCGGGGCGCTGACGGCATGGTGATCGGGGTAGAGACAGCATGAGCCTAGCCCTTGCTGATCGGGTAAGGCAGACAACCACCTCAACCGGCACGGGGACAATAACCCTTGATGGCTCGGTTGAGGGGTTTCAGTCGTTTGCGGTAATTGGCAACAACAACACCACTTATTACACGATTGCAGGCGGCGCACAGTGGGAAGTCGGGATCGGGACTTATTACGGCGGGACGCTAGCGCGAACCACTGTAATTTCCTCATCCACAGGCTCAAAACTTGACCTTGCGGCTGGCACAAAGGATGTGTTTGTCACGCTGCCATCAAGTGTGGCAGTCACCAGTGGCACGGATGTCACTTTTACAAAGGTCACATCTCCAACAGTACAGGCCACCAATTCAGGCGGTTTGGCCTTAAAAAACTCTGCTGGCACGACCCAAATGAGCATGGGCGCAGGGGGCGGTGACAACATCTCCCTGAATGTATCGACTAACCTTAACGGCGCAAATTCTCAAATAGACATCAGCCCTACTGGTACGGGTCATGTCCACATGAAGCCTAGCGGCTCGGGGTCGGTTGAAATAGCGCCAATCAACGCTGGTACTTTGGACAACCTGGTCATTGGCGGCATCACGCCAAAAGCCGTCACTGCAACCTCATTGACCATCACAACCGGCACGATTTCCACTGCGCCAAGCGGCGGCACAGACATAGTTAACAAAACCTATGCAGATGGATTAGCCGCCAAGTGGGGTGATTGATGTTTGGCTTTGCGGCATTTGCAGAGCTGCCATTTGCCACTGTTGGCGTAGGTGTAGCGCCAGCACCGACTGAAGTTTTATTAGGTGGTCACTTTGGCTTTGATGAGAAAAAGCGTGATGCACAGTGGGCAAAAGATCGCAAGCTAGAGGCGCAGCGCAAGCAAAAGCTCAAAGAAGCGCTGTTTGGCCTGCCGCCAGAAGTGCGGGAAGAAATCACATCCTCACCCGATCAAGCAATAGATGTTGCGCTAAGTAAACAAGTTAACTATGATGCGCTGATGCAGCGGGTCAAAGACCTAGAAGCTAGGGTTAGGCGCAAGCAAGACGATGACGATATTGCAATGATTTTGGAGTTGATATGAAACGCACTTGGGTCTACCCCGTTGACGGCAGCGAACCTTACGAGGCAACGTCTGGCGCATATCGCGGCGAGATAATTACCACTGTAATGGGCGACATTGAGCCGTTTCGGTCACCGGATGGGGTCATGATTACAGGGCGCAAGCAGTGGCGGGAACATTTAAAAGCCACAGACAGCATAGAAATGGGCCATTCTGATGTAAAGTATGCTCAACAAGAGTGGAACAGGAAAAAGGAAGTTCAGCGGGAACGGCTAAAGGGTCAGGTCGCCACAGTGCAAGAGTTTGACCGGCCAGGCTCACCGATTGCCCCAATGCGGATGAGCAATCTGAATGTGGAGATGGCAAACCGCCTGCATAACAGGCCAATGCCAGAGCGCAAAGAAATGATTAAAATGACTTTGGAACAAATGAAAAGGATGAAGTGATGGATCAAGAAGTTGTCGCACCCGACACACCAGAAGCCCCAACACCAGAAGCGCCAGCGGCAGAAGTCAAGGCTGAACCCAGCCGTGCCGATACGATCCGCGAGGCAATGAAGCAGGCTGATGACAAGCCACCACGATTAGCCCGTGCGCCCAAAGAGGCAAAAGAAGCCAAGGCCACAGACCCCAAATTCCCCACTGAGAAGACTGAAGCACCGAAGATGGCAGAAATGCCAAAGTCGTTGCGGCGCGAGTTAAAAGAGCATTGGGAGAAAGCCCCAAGCGAGCTACAGCAAGCCATTGCCCAGCGTGATGCTGACTACGAAAAGGGCATTGCCAGCTATAAAACCCGCGATGCAGAGGCAAGGCAGATTACTGAGCAATTTGCCCCTTATGAGTGGATTTTAAGGAACGAAAACACCACCCCAGCAGCGGCAATTGGCCCACTGTTGCAGACGGCAGCGCTGCTCCGAACAGGAACGCCACAGCAAAAGAGCCAAGCTGTAGCCCAGATGATCCAGCAGTTCCAAATTCCGCTAGATCAGGTGGCCTCATATTTCAATGGCGAGACTCCACAGCCAGAAAATACTCATTACAATCAATTAGCGCAACAAGTACAGCAGCTTACGCAGCACATCACGCAGAGCCAGTACGAAGCGCAGAAACAGAATGAAAATCGAGCACTCTCGGTTATCCAGCAGTTTGCAGGCGACCCTGCCAATCTGCATTTTGAGGCAGTCTCTGACCGAATGTTGCAGCTTCTCCAAGCTCCACAGGTGTTAGGTGACACAAGTCAAATGTCAGAACGCGAGAAATTGCAACTGGCTTATGACACGGCAGTGCGGCTTGATCCAGCTATCGCGCAGCAGTTTTATGCTCAACAGCAACAAAACACGCAGGCAGCTAACCAAGTGCAAAGAGCAAAAACAGCGGCGGTACAGGTACGAGGAGCACCAGGCTCTAGCATCAGTGGCGCTATTAATCAGACAGACCGGCGAGCCGTTATAGCCAATGCGCTACGGCAAATCGGGTAATTAGGAGTAAGTTATGGCATACGCCAACGCAAATTACTCAGACGTATTGGCAACGACCATTGAAAGTCGTTCCGGCATTGTTGCGGATAACGTGACAAAGAATAATGCCTTGCTGACCCGTCTGCGCGAGAAGGGCAAAATGAAGCCTTTCTCTGGTGGTTCGACCATTCTGCAAGAATTGTCATTCCAAGCCAACAGCACAGCCATGTATTATTCTGGCGCTGAAACACTGAACATCTCCCCAGCGGATGTGATTAGTGCTGCTCAGTTCCCGATCAAACAGGCAGCAGTGGCAGTTACGATCAATGGTTTGGAAATGCTCCAAAACAGCGGCGAAGAACAGATCATCGACTTGTTTGATGCCCATTTGGACGTTGCCGAAGCATCTATTGAAAACTTGATCTCCACTGGTATTTACTCGGATGGTACGGCCAACAACGGCAAGCAGATCACTGGTCTGCAAGCTATGGTGGTTGCATCTCCGTCTACTGGTGTGGTCGGCGGTATTGATCGCGCTACATGGTCATTCTGGCGCAACCAGACTTTTGACTTCTCTACAGACCTTGGTGCGTCTGCCTCTGCGTCCAACATTCAGTCGGGTTTTAACCGCCTGTATGCGAAGACAAGTCGCGGCTCTGATGTTGTTGACCTGATCCTGTTGGATAACAACCTGTGGGGCTTCTTCATGTCGTCCCTGCAAAACATTCAGCGTTTTCCTGGCTCTAGCAAGATGGCCGAACTCGGCTTTGTTGCATCCAAGTACATGAATGCCGATGTGGTTCTGGACGGCGGTATCGGTGGAAATATTCCTACCGGCACAGGCTACTTCCTGAACACCAAGTACATTTTCTTCCGGCCTCACGCAAACCGCAATTTCGTCCCAATCGGTGACGAGCGTATGAGCACCAATCAGGACGCAATCGTGCGCTTGATCGGTTGGGCCGGTAATATGACTGCCTCGGGACTTCAGTTCCAAGGCATCATGACTGAATAAGGAGCAAATATCATGGCAGATTACGTCACTGATGGCAAAATCGGCATTGACTTGACGGCTACTTATGCGTCAACAAGTGCAGGTTCTACGACCCTATTTCCTGTTACACCAGGTTCACGAGTCAGCACTAGCAACAATGGTGTTTACATCTTTGTTCGTGCTGAGAGCGACATTGCTGCATTTGATGCAGTCATCATGTCCACATTTGCAGATTCGGCTAGTCTTACACCCGTAATGCGAGCTGTTCCTGTAACAACCACCAACGCTGCTGCGCTGGGTTACAACATGGTTGGCTTTGCTCAAACCGCAATTGCATCTAGCTACTACGGCTGGGTTGGCATCAATGGTCTGTTGCAAGTTAACCTTTTGGTTGCCTGCAATCCTAAAGTGCCGCTGTACACCACTGCAACGGCTGGCAAACTTGACGACACTACTGTGTCGGCTGGTTTCATTCAGGGCATTGTGGCGACCACATCGGCCACCAGCGCAAGCGCACCATATTGCATGGTGAACAACGCTGGCCTGATGCCATCTAACCCTGTGTAAAAAATTGGCCTCTCCCTTAAAAAAGGAGGGGTCTTTTTAATGAGTCTTTTACCCCTAAAAATCACTGGTCAATGTGTCTCAGATGACGAGACACTTTTTGGACACATGGATGCAGCGGTGGCGCGAGGCTACCCACAAGTCACACAAGCGCAAGACCCCAAAGAGGGCAAGATCGTTTTAGTGGCAAGTGCGCCAAGTGTCAGGGGGCAGATAGAGCTTATTAAAAAGATGCAAGCAGACGGGTTGCCCATTGTTGCAATCAAAGGGGCGCACGATTGGCTGATAGATAACGGCGTGATTCCCGATTACGCTTTAGCCATCGACCCGCAAGAACACCGGATAGCGTTTTACAAGCCAAACTGGGCTGTTAACTACATGATTGCCAGCCAGTGCCACCAAGCGCTGTTTGACAACCTTGTCGGCCACAAAGTCACGCTTTGGCATCCGTACATCAAAAAAGGCCAAGACCGGCCAAAGAACTGCATGCTTATTGGCGGCGGCACAACTTCCGGTCTGAGGGCAATTTCCCTGTTTTATGTGCTTGGCTGGCGCAACTTTGAGCTGTTTGGCTTTGATTCGTGCAACAGCGGCGAGGAATTACGAGTCAATGGCGATGGCTTAAAAGACGGCGACAAGCTGCTTGAAGTCAGAATTGATCCTAAAGGAGAGGCATTTTTTTGCAATGCTTCAATGGCGCTGCAAGCTGAACACTTCCAGACCTACTACGACTATCTGCCAGATGCCACCTTTGCGGGGCATGGACACGGGCTGATTCAAGCCATCATCAAAAAGCGCAGCCAGAACGTCTTCGAGCTGGCGGGATTAATTGACAAGCGCAATGAGTTAAACACTCGGACATCGTTCATTCATTGGGGCGACAACAAATCGGCAAGCTGGCGCTATCGTGCCAAGATACCGGCAGGAGATTGGGCAAGCCTGAACGACCTGACGGCCGACACGCTGGTGTTTGCCAAGCCCCAAGCGCAAGAGCTGATGGACATGGCACGAGCCAAGGCACGGGGCGCATGGATTGTGGTGGACTTTTGCGATGACCATTTCGATTGGATGCACTACCAAGAGGCGCTGCGCCTGGCCGATGTGGTCACTTGCCCCACTGATGAGATGGCAAGGCGCATAAAGGTGCTGGGGCGTGATGCCGTGGTCATTCCTGACCCGTTTGAGTACCCGTTGAAGAAGCCTCATTGCAAAGGTGTTAACCTGTTGTGGTATGGTCACCAAGTTAACAGAGCAAGCCTAGAGCGCATTTTGCCTGAGATAGCGGGTTATCACCTACGGGTGGTGTCCAACTTTGCAGGGGCAATTCCGTGGTCAAAAAAGACCATGCTCAAAGAGTTTGCACAAGCTGACATTGTGGTGCTACCCGCTACAGAGACTTACAAGAGCGCCAACAGAGCAATTGAGGCGATCCGACAGGGTTGCTTTGTGGTGGCAGAGCCTCACCCTGCGCTAGAGGGTTTCCCGATCTACATTGGCAACATCAAGGACGGCATTGAATGGACTTTAAAGAACAAAGCAAACCGGCTCATATCGAAGGCGCAGTCTTTCGTGACGGAAAAATTCTCGCCGCAAACACTAAGCGCCAAGTGGAAGATAGCTACGAGACGGCCTACAACCTTGGATGCGGAACAAAGAAATGGGACGGATGGATAAATGTCGATCTCTATTCGGATGTCTCAGACATTAAATGCGATCTGCAAAAGCTGGAAATTGCGTCTGATTCGGCTGATGCCGTGGCTGCGATTCATGTTTTAGAGCACTTTTACGAGTGGGAAGTCGCTGATCTGCTGACTGAGTGGAAACGGGTGCTAAAGCCTGGCGGCAAGATGATCCTAGAGCTGCCCTGCATGGACAAGGTGTTTGCCTACGTCCACAACTGCGTAACCAACAAAGAGCCTTTGCAGCCCTTTATGACCCTGAATGCGCTGTACGGCGACCCGAAATATAAGAACGAAGCGATGTGCCACCATTGGGGCTGGTTTCAAGTTCCATTGAGCCAGATGCTGGAGTCGGTGGGCATGCAGCGCATAGAATTTTTTGAGCCTCGCTACCATTTCCCATTCAGAGACATGAGGGTCGAATGCTACAAGGAGTCTTGAGCAACGCAGAGCGTCATGCCCAAATGTCGCAGGCGCATGGGCAAATGCTCAAGAAAAAGACCAAATTTAACGATAAATGGGCATCAATCGTTTGCTACGGGCCAAGCCTAGCTGACACATGGCAGCAAATCAGGCGACCAATCGTTACAGTGTCAGGGGCGCATGACTACCTAGTCGAGCGAGGGATCGTGCCAGATTTCCATGTGGACTGCGATCCAAGGGAGCACAAGGCCAGAATGCTTAAAAGGCCACAGAAGGCCACAACGTACCTGATGGCTACTGTGTGCCATCCAAGCTGGTGGGAGGTGCTGAAGGGGCATAGAGTGCGTCTGTGGCACTTGATTAACGGCAACGATTTAGACACAGTGGCATGGGTGGCGGCAAACCATCCAAAAGGCTTGAACAGCATGATTTCGGGTGGCTCGACTGTGGGCATGAGGGCAATGGAAGTAATGGCGGCGCTGGGATATCGGCGGTTTAAGTTTCACGGAATGGATTGCAGCTACTTAACAGACCGGCATGCAGGGCCACATTTGGGGAAAAATCAAGATAAAATATTTGTCAAGGCTGGGGACAGGGTGTTCCAGACCACACGGCAAATGCTTGAAGCGGCAATCGAGATGGAGCAATTCATCAAGACTCAGGATGCAGAGCTTGCATTTTTTGGCGATGGTTTAATGCAAGAAACCGCGCTACAACTAAAGGAAATAGCATGAAAAACGAAGTGGCTGGATGGACAGACGAATCATTTATGGAGAGCAATCGCGGCAAGATGGCGGTGTTTTTCCATGCGGTTCAGGTGCAAAACAACTTTAGAACGGCTGAAGAAAAGCGCCCGATCTTTCAAGAGCGTATTTTCTTGAAAAAGCTAGTGCCAGGCGACAACACCCTGACCATTGACCGGCCAATGCGTGAGCAAGACATTGAAGACTTTCCCGTAGAGTGGGCAAGATTTGAGCAAAAGAAAGAGGAAACAGTGCCAGGCACTCCAATCGAGGTGTGGAGCGCTGTTTCTGAGACTCAAAAGGCCGAATTTAAGGCGCTTAACATCTTCACAATTGACCAGTTTGCCCAGCTTTCAGACATCGTTGGCAACAAGATCATGGGCTTTAACGATTTGCGCGACAAGGCCAAAGCGTTTATTGCCGCTGCTGAAGACTCGCAAATGTTTGACAAAATCCGTGCTGAGACTGATGAAAAATTGAAGGCTCAAGATGCTGAAATGGCTGAACTCCGTGCGATGATTGCAGAGTTGACGGCCAAAAAAGCTGGCCGTCCCAAAAAAGAACTGGTGGAGTAAATGGCCTACACGCTGCTGCAATTAGTCGATCAAGTCTCCGGTGAGTTGGGACTGTCTCAACCAGCGGCGGTAATTGGCAATTCCAACAACCAGACAGCGCAGCTCCTTGCCTTGGCCCAGCGTCTTGGCAAAGACTTGGTGCGTGATTATGAGTGGCAGCGTTTGGTCAAGGCGTACATTTTCCAGACTACGGCGGCAACCACTGTTACGGGCGATATAACGGCCAATTCAAGCGTTATCACCAACATCACCACATCGGGCTTGCAAGTCAGCAATGTGGTCACTGGCACGGGCATAGCGGCTTACTCTGAGATTTTGACAATTGACTCTGCATCTCAGCTAACCCTGAACACGCCGGTTAGCACTTCTACGGCGGCTGTCTCATTGACATTTGCAAAGCAAGACTACCCAATGCCAGGCGGCTTTGACCGGATGATCTCCGACACGAATTGGGACAGAACAAACCATTGGCGCAACCTTGGCACAAAGACTTCCCAAGAGTGGCAATGGCTGCAAGGCGGCATCATCTCGGTTGGCCCACGGGAGCGTTACCGAATCTACAACGACAAGCTGCGTATATTCCAAGCCTTGACCAGTGTTTACAACCTTGCGTTTGAATACGTTGGCAGCTATTGGGTTGTCGCTACGGGCGGCACAGAAGGCACAAAATCAGCCTACACAGCCGATTCAGACACTTGCGTTTTTGCTGATGACTTGATGCTGGCCGGTCTGAAATACTATTTTCTGAAAGCCAAGAAACTTGACTATGCGATTGAGCTGGGCGAGTTTATGAGAACACTGAGCTACACCAAGGCGCAAGATGTGCCGGTGGCTGCACAGTCGCTAGCGCCAGCAGGCATGAATGCACTGGTCGGGCCTTGGAGCATCCAAGACGGCAACTGGCCTACCGCATAATGCTTGCATCATTTGCCAAAGCGCCACCTACGCAGCGCAGTCAAACAGTCTCGGTAGCAGCGCCCATCGGTGGCTGGAACGCCAGAGATTCGCTAGGTGCAATGGATCCGATGGATGCGGTGACGCTGACCAACTTTTGGCCTGGCACTAACTCGGTCATTTTGCGAAACGGCTACACCAAGTTTGCCACTGGCATTTCGGGGCAAGTTGAAACGCTGATGTCGTACAGCTCTGGCTCAGCAAACAAGCTATTTGCCATTGCTTCAGGTTCAATTTACAACATCACTGCTGGCGGTGCAATAGGGTCGGCTGATGTCTCAAGCCTGACAAACGCAAGATTTCAGTACAGCAACATTACAACCCCAGCGGCATCTTATTTGATGTGCGTGAACGGCGCAGACAAGCTCAGAACCTATGATGGCTCGGCTTGGCACAAAGACGGCGATGGGCCTCCATACGACATTACCGGCGTAGACAGCGCAACTTTATCTAACATTACGCTGTTTAAAAACCGGATTTGGTTTACAGAAAACAACAGCTTAAAAGCATGGTATTTGCCTGTTAACTCCATTGGCGGCACGGCTACTGCTTTGGACATGACCAGCTTGTTTAGGCTTGGTGGCTACCTTATGGCTGGCATGACTTGGACGCTAGACGCTGGATATGGCGTAGATGACTATTTGGCGTTTATTACCAGCAACGGCGAAGTAATTGTTTGGCGCTTGACTGATCCGACAACCCCATCAGGGATTTCGCAGATCGGGGTTTATTCAGTCGGCGCACCAATTGGCAGGCGCTGCTACACCAAGTTTGGTGGCGACTTGCTTATCATCACGCAAGATGGCGTAGTGCCAATGTCGGGGTCTTTGCAATCGTCCAGGCTTGACCCAAGGGTGTCGATCACCAACAAAATCCAGTACGCCATGAGTTTGGCAATTTCTACCTACGGCGCTAATTTTGGGTGGCAACTGCTTTACTACCCTAAAGAAAACCAATTGCTGATGAATGTGCCGATTGCCGTGGGTCAGCAACAGCAATATGTAATGAACAACATTACAAAAAGCTGGTGCAACTTTACAGGCTGGGATGCTAATTGTTGGGAGTTGTTTGTAGACAATCCTTACTTTGGTGGCGATGGCTTTGTTGCAGCGGCTTGGAACGGCACTGTAGATGACACTTCAAACATTGAAGGTTTTGCTCTGCAAAGTTTTCAGAATTACGGCACGGCGACACAAAAGCAGTGCAAGATGATTCGCTATCACTTGTTTTCGGATGGCAATCCATCAGTTTTTGGCAATGTCAATGTAGATTACAACTTGGCTGACCAAAGCGCTCAGCTAAGTTTTTTTGGCAATGTCGTAGGTTTGTGGGACTCAGGTTTATGGGATTCAGCACTTTGGGGCGGTGGCTTAACACCTACGGCAAGCTGGGAGGGGGCAACAGAAATTGGCTATACCTTTGCGCCACTGTTAAAAACTGCCACTCAGGGAATACAATTACAGTGGGTCGCAACCGATCTAGTGTTTGAGGCCGGTGGTGTCCTTTGAAATAACATCCGATCATGCGGTTGGTCACTGGACTGCCAAGCAGCTCGATGGTGGATATTTTGAAGAACGCAGCCGTGCGATTGGGCTGGCAAAAGATGGTGACATCATTGCTGGCGTGATTTACGAGAACTGGAACGGGCAATCAATTTTTTGCCACATTGCGATTGAGGGTCGGATCACTGCAAGCTACTTAGCTGCAATTTTTGATTACCCGTTCAATGTTTGCAATGTCAAAAAGATCATTGTCCCTGTAGACGCAACAAATGCAAAAAGCATAACTCTGGTTGAGAAGATGGGCTTCACAGAGGAGGCAAGGGTTAAAGATGGCATGGCTGATGGGGACTTAATTTTGTTCACATTGGCTAAAAAAGATTGCAAATATTTAGGGGAAAGATATGGGGAAAAAAGCACCAACGCCACCACCAGCGCCTGACTACGCTGGCGCAGCAGTCGCGCAAGGCGCATCTAATTTGGAATCGGCTCGCGCTACCGCAAAGCTGTCTAACCCCAATACCTACACTCCATACGGAACTCAACTTGTTTCCTATGATGGCGATGTGCCAACTATTCGGCAAACTCTAACGCCACAAGCTCAACAGACCCTTGAGGCTGAGCAAAGAGTACAAACAGGCCTTGCAAACCTTGGCGAAAAAGGTACGCAAATGGCCTCCAATGTTTTGGACAAGCCATTTGCCTTTAACGGCCCAGCAGTACAGACAAGCCTAAACACAAGCAACATTGCCAGAATGCCGGTCAACGCTGGCACAACGGGACAAGAAGCAATCATGTCACGCCTTGAGCCATCACTGGCACGGGCTAGAACAACCACAGATACTAACCTAGTGAACCAAGGCTTGCGGCCAGGCACTGAGGCTTACGACAATGCCATCCGGTCACTCGGTGAGCAAGAGACTGACCAGCGCACTCAGGCGGTGCTGCAAGGCATTAATCTAGACACGGCGGCAAACGCGCAAGGCTACAACCAAGCGCTGCAAGGCGGTCAGTTTGCCAACACAGCGCAGCAGCAGGCTTTGGCTCAAGCAATCCAAGGGCGGCAAATGCCTCTTAATGAGATTACTGCGCTTATGTCTGGATCGCAAATCCAGAACCCGCAATTTCAAGCGTATCAAGGGGCAAATGTGGCGGCAGCGCCTACCTTTGCGGCAACACAGGCGCAAGGCGCATTTGATGCAAACGCATACAACCAGCAAGTAGCGGCTCAAAATGCCAACACTGCTGGTCTGTTTTCGTTAGGCAGCGCGGCCACAAGAATGATAAAACCATTTTAAAAAATTATGGCAACAGTAAATTTATCACCATACACGGCTGAATCTGAAGCAATTGCGCGGCGGCTACGCATGGCTGAAGCGCTGGGGCAAAAAGCGGCTCAACCATTAGAGATGCCAACAATGCCAGGCGTAAAAATCAGCCCTTACGCTGGTTTGGCAAAAATGCTTGAGTCGTACACTGCTGGTCAAGATGAACGAGCAGCTAGAGAAGAATCCAAAGCGCTTGGTGAAAAATACCAAAAAGACATTTCTGCTGATTACTCTACCCTGTTAAAAGGATTGACCCCAACAGCGGCCGTGCCTGAAGGCGCACCAACATACATGCCAAATGTGGATCAACGTGATGTTGCTGAAAACTCTCGCATGGTGATGCAGCCAGAGCTCAATGAGATGGGTGAAATCATTGCTGCCGGTCAGCCTGGCGCTGGTAACTTTGGGGTCACGCCTGGCACACCAGCAATTGCTGCAACTACTGGTGAATTGTCTGCTAAAGACTTTCAAGCAATGAGAACCCCAGAAGGGCAGCAGCAGTACATGGCTCAGCTTTTGGCGCAGATTGCTCCTAAAGAAGGCATGGTTTTGCCAGAAGGCTCTAGCTACATTACCAAGGCTGGCAAAGTGCTTATCCAAGGCACAGGCAAAGAAGATTTCTTTAATCCTAAAAACGAATTTGACCCAATTTCAGGACAGACGCTAACTGTTGCGTACACCAATAAAGGCAATCGCAAAGTCATTGACACAAAAGGCGCATATACGCCAGATCAATGGAATTCAATTCCTGTTGCAGAACGCGCAAAAATGGCGTTTGACCAGTACAAATTTGGCAATGTTAGCGCTACCGATCTTATGCAGGCGGCTCAGAAAAATGTGCAGCTTGGACAAGAACTTGCAAAACTTGGCTTTGACATTGGCCCAAGCGCAGCGGGTGGCGGGGTGCGTTTACCGGTTAATGCGCCAATGCCGCCTATTCCTGGCACACCACCAACAGCTAACGCACCAGCAATCCCCGCAGCTATGCCAGCGGCCTTGGCAGGCGCACAGCCGGTTGCGGCGCGGCCAATGCCTGCTATGCCGGTTGCGGCGCGTCCAGCGGCTGCTACGCCTACTGTGGCGGCTGCGCCCGTAGCTGTTGCGCCTGTAGTCCCTCCAGCAACGCCTAATGCACAAGTTGCTTTGTCGCCTAGAGCGCGGCAAGAACTAGAAAAAGCACGGCAGCTAGAAGAATTTAAAGGGATGAATGAAGGGCAAAGTAATGCCGCTTTGTTTGGCGGCGCTATGAATCAAGCACAAACTGTTATTAAACAGCTTGAAAACGAAGGCACAGTTAAAAACGCAATTCTTCCTAGTGTTTTGCAAAGTCTTGTTAAATTAGTTCCGTTTGGGCCAGGTGAGCAAGCGGCTAACATTATTGAGTCCATTGCAAGGACAGACCCAACATCATTGTTTGGGCCTGACCAAAATCAACAAAAATTAGGACAAGCGCAAATTGCTTTTGCTACTGCTTGGCTGCGTAAGACTTCTGGCGCTGCGTTTGGTGGTAACGAGATTTCAAACACAATCAAAGAATATTTTCCATTGATTGGTGAAGGTGCAGATGTAATTAAGCAAAAAGCAGAAGCTAGAGATAGAGCTATTGAAGGTCTAAAATTGTCTACGGGCGCACAAGGTAAGGCTTACATTGAAAAATATGGCGGCACACCTACTGGCGGCGCGTCAAGTCCAAATGATCCATTCGGCTTGAGGAAAAAATAATGGCAACGCTTGTTGAGTTTCGCGCCAAAAACCCAGAGTACAACGACATGCCAGATGTGGCATTAGCGGATGCAATGCACTCCAAGTTTTACTCTGACATTCCTAAGCCACAGTTTTACAAGCAACTTGGATTAGGCGCAGAGACACAAATCCCTGGCGGCGAAACGTCTGTCACATTGCCGCCCAAGCCTGCGACAATGCGTGATCGCATCATGGGCGTAGTTGAAACGCCTGCAATTATTGCTGGCAATGTTGGGCGCATGATTGCAGCGCCGATTGCAAAATACGGCACAGAAGCTGTTGTGGGCTGGAACACGCCTGAAGGTATGAAGCAAGGGCAAGAGGCTGGACAAACAACGTCTAATCAGTTTTATCAGCCAAGAACAGAAACAGGCACTAACATTGTTGACTCAATGGCAAAAGCATTAGGGGCAATTCCTCCTACGCCATTGACAAGTGCAGGGGTGGCGCTATCAACGCTTGCTGGCCCAGCGCTTACGCAAACGGCAAGAATGATCCAGCCTGCAATGCAGACTGCAACGCAAACACCAGCGATGCAAAAAATGGCTGCATTGCTTAAGCCACCAGAAAAACAAATGGTGGGCATGGGCGCGGCTAGTACGGATGAAGTTTTGCTACGCCAGCAACGAGCGCAGGCACAGGGCATTCCGCTAACCAAGGGTGAGCAATTGCAAGATTTTGGACTCATGAAGCGTGAGTCTGATTTGCCCAAAGAAAACCCAGAGCTAGCCAAAGGCTTGATTGAATTTAAAGCTGGTCAAAAGCAAGCAATCGTTAAGCGTTTTGAGCAACTGGCTGATGAAACCGGCGCAGTCTACGCTGACCCAACTGCTTTCAGAAAAGTTGGCTCTTTGGTGGACACAGAACTTGTCAAGCAATTTGATGCTAAAAAACTAAGGGTAGACAATGCTTATCAAGCGGCTAGAAATGCTGGCGAAACAAAAGAAGTGGTCAGCACTGCACCACTAGAACAGTGGCTTGCCGCTAATGCGCCAGAAGCCATATCCGTTCCTGAAATTAATTCAATTGCGGCAAAACTTGAAGCGCTAAAAACGGCAAGAAACGGCCAAGTCACCATTGACGATGTTGAAAACCTTTACAAAGCGGCTGGTCAACTTGGCAAAAAAGGCGATCCATCGGGTGTGTTTATGGGTCAAGTTAAAGGCGTTATTAATGACATGACTGAAGGTGTTGGCGGCGACTTGTATCGTGCCGCAAGGGTGCAACGCAAAGAGCTTGGCAACCAGTTTGAAAACACCTATCGAGTGGCAAAATTGCTAGGCACAAGAGGCGGTTATGGTGATCGTGCCGTGGCACTGGACGATGTGTTTTCACATGTTGTTTTAGATGGCAGCTTAGAAGAAATGCGAACTGTTACTCAATTGCTTAAAAAAGGTGGCCCACAAGGACAACAGGCTTACGCTGAATTGCAGGGTCAAACGATCCAATACCTTAAAGATCAGCTCACAAAAAATGCAAGCGGTGAGCTGTCCTTTGCTAAGATCAAAAACGCAATTGACACGCTTGATCGGGAAGAAAAATTAGGGTACATGTTTGGCAAGTCAGGGCGTAACACCTTGATTGATGTGCGTGATGCAATACAGGATGCGTTAGTGAAACCGCCAGGCACTGTCAATTATTCCAATACAGGCAGTGTTGTAATTAGAGGTTTAGACAAGCTGGCAGAAATGCGAGTGCCTTTGGCTAAAGCAGCATCTGACATTGCCAAATCGCGGGAAATAACCAAGCAAGTGGAAGAATCCACAAAATACAACGCTTTAGTGGACGCTTTGAAAGGTACAAAATGAGTTACAACGGCTCTGGCACATTCCAAATAAACAGCACCGGCCAGCCGGTTGTTTCGGGCACAGTCATTTCTAGCACGGCCTTTAATGCGCTGACTGCTGACTTGGCAACTGGTCTAAGCACTGCCATCACAAAGGACGGGCAGACTGCTACCACGGCACGGATTCCGTTTGCGGCGGGAATTAACTCAACGCTAGTGACAGACTCCTCTAGCACGACCACAGGCTCGATCATTACTGCTGGCGGGGCTGGTATCGCCAAGGCGCTGTTTGTTGGCACTACGGCTAATGTGGCGGGTGCTGTGACCCTTCAAAGCACCCTTGCTGTGGGTGGTGTGGCGACTTATAGCGCACAGCCGATCTTCTCCAGCTTGACGGCATCTAGCGCAGTGGCGACTGATGCGTCCAAGGGTCTGGTTAGCGTGACTAACACCGGCACGGGTAACAACGTGCTTGCTACATCACCAACGCTAGTTACGCCTGTTTTGGGTGCAGCATCTGCTACTTCAGTGACTGTCGCCGCTGGCGCAGTAGGCACACCTTCCATCACCACCACAGGCGACACCAACACCGGCATCTTCTTCCCTGCCGCTGACACCATTGCTTTTTCTGAAGGTGGTGCGGAGGCTATGCGAATTGATAGCTCTGGTCAATTGGGCATTGGTGTTACACCTGCTTTTAAATTAGATATTAGTGGTAGCGGTACAACTGCAAAAGTCAATACGCTAGATACGCATGATGGTGGTGCATCTCTTAGCACATGGATGAAAGTGGGTAGACGGGCTGGTACTGGTACAAATGCTTATATAAATACATTGCATAGTGGCTCTGATGCTGTTAGCGCATTAACATTTGCATTTGGGACAACGGGTACTGGAACGGAAGTCGCCCGTATCGACTCCAGCGGCAATGTACTTGTCACCAATGCCGCCGGTCTTGGTTACGGAACAGGTGCTGGTGGCACTGTTACCCAAGCAACAAACAAGGGGACAGCGGTCACCCTAAACAAGCCTACGGGTCAAGTGACAACAAACAACGCCGCGCTGGGTGCTGGTGCTACTGTTTCTTTCAGCATAAATAATTCCATAATTACAGCCACGGACAATATTATGGTGGTTGTCACTGGTGGTAGCAGCTACACAGTTCAACCCGCATTTGTAAGCGGCGGGGTTGCAAATATCAGACTTACAAACATAACTGGCGGCTCACTTTCAGAAGCTGTCGTAATCAACTTTGCCGTCATCAAAGGCGCAACATCTTAATCAGGAGCAAACCATGTCTTATCTTGCCGCAGTCTGCCACGACATTAAATCAAACACTCTAGAAGCCACATGGATTGAAGAAATCCTTGGCAGCGATGGTTTGCCAGTAGAACTTAAGCGGGTCAAGTGCCGCAATTACAGCGTTGAGCAAAAGGCCGAGTTCCTTGCTGACTGCGGTGATGCGGGTCAAAAATATGTAACTATGGCTGCATGGTAATTTGCATAAAAAGAACACAATGCCATGAACCAGATTGACGCAACAGATGCTCGGCTTGCAACGCATGAGGAAGTCTGTGCGCTGCGCTACGAGGCGATCCAGAAATCGTTTGAGTTGGGCAGCAAACGCATGAGCCGCATCGAATACATCCTATATGCGCTGATTGCTGTCACGCTGCTTGGCCCAGGCTTTGCTGCTGAACTGTTGAAAAAAATCCTGATGTAGTCATGGAAGCGCTGCCGCCACCACCGCCAGCGGCGCAATCGCCCCGTTTTGAGTGCATCAAGTGGACATGGACATCTGACCGGCTGCTAGTCTGGTGCTTGAAGTGGCGGGAGAAAAAATGATCGACCCCATAAGCGCCCTTGCAGGCATACAGGCAGCAGTCGCGCTGATCAAAAAAGTCAGCAAGACTGTTGACGATGTATCGTCTCTTGGCCCTGTCCTCGGCAAGTATTTTGACGCAAAATCCACGGCTACCAAGGCCGCTGTTCAGGCCAAGAAGTCCAAGTCCAGCATGGGCACTGCTATCCAAATCGAGATGGCGCTGGATCAGGCAAAGCGCTTTGAAGACGAGTTGCAACTCCTGTTTATGCAGTCCGGTAAGGTAGATGTCTGGAACAAAATCAAGTCCAGAGCCGCAGCGTTAGATGTTGAGTCTGCTCATGATGCACGCAGAGAAAAAGAAGCTGCGGCCAAGCGCAAACAAGAGATGGACGAGGTTGTTGAGTTGGCCTTGCTGGCGGTTGTCTTCTTCAGCTTGGTCGGGGTGATCTTGTATTTCACCATTGGAATCCTTGGTCAGCAAAGATGAGCGACGAGCGTTTAAACCTAGTTGACAAGGTGCTGGCCTATGTGTCCAGCCCGTTCCGTTTGTTTGCAATGGTGCTGATGGCTGTCCTCACGTTTGCAGGCTACTTCGTATATACAAACCAAGAGCTGTTGATAGGGGCGTACAAGGAGTCCAGAAAGATTCCATCAATTGCCGAAGACCGCGTTGAAGATGCAGCCGCCCACTTGTTTAAACAGTCCGGCGCTCTGATTGTGGCGGTGTTTAAAGTGAACTCAATGTTTGGTACGCGCATCCTGTATAGAGCCTATGGCAAAAACGGCAGGGACAAAACAAACGATGGGCTTGACGTAGGGCTGTTTACCCAGAACGCTGCTAACAACAGTGATGTAGTGAAGCTGATGGCAAACGAGATTCCATGCGGAGAATACAAGTCAGCACAAAGTGAAATGGGGCTTTGGTATATTGCAAGGGGGGTGGCCTTTACATGCCGCATTTCAGTGCCGCCTGAGCCTGGCCGGTTTGTAGGACAGATCACAGTCGGATGGGCGGCAGAGCCAGCAGACATGGACAGCACCCGTGCCATGCTACAGATTGCAGCAACAATGCTTTCAAGGAGTAAACAGTAATGGATTGGCTTAAACAAATTGCGCCCACAATTGCCACGGCAATGGGTGGCCCACTAGCAGGCATGGCTGTGTCTGCCATCTCTAAGGCCATCGGCGTAGACCCTGACAAGGTGGGCGACCTGATCTCCAACAACAAGCTGTCAGCAGAGCAAATTGCTCAAGTCAAGATTGCAGAGATTGAGCTGCAAAAGCAAGCGCAAGAGCTTGGCCTAAACTTTGAAAAGCTGTCTGTAGAAGATCGCAAGTCTGCGCGTGACATGCAAGCAGCGACAAGATCAATTGTGCCGCCTGCGCTGGCTGCAATCGTCAGTCTTGGCTTTTTTGGTATCCTTAGCATGATGCTGTTTGGCAAGGTCGATAGCGGCAACCCAGCGATTTTGATGATGCTGGGGTCACTTGGCACTGCTTGGACGGGCATCATTGCTTACTATTTCGGCTCATCTGCTGGCTCACAAGCTAAGACAGATTTGCTTTCTAAAGCCCCTGCAATTAAATGAAGGAGATGATATGAAACTAGAAGGACTGTACGCAAACATTCACGCGAAACGTGAGCGCATCAAAGCTGGCTCTGGCGAAACAATGAGGAAGCCTGGCACAGAGGGCGCACCTACTGCCAAAGCATTTAAAGAGTCTGCTAAGACTGCAAAGCCAGAGAAGAAGAAATGAGTGCGGCTTGGCAACGCAAGGAAGGTAAGAACCCTGAAGGCGGTTTAAACGCCAAGGGACGCGCCTCAGCAAAGGCAGAAGGCATGAACCTCAAGCCTCCGGTGAAAAGCGGCGACAACCCTCGCAGAGCATCCTTTTTAGCCCGTATGGGCGCAATGCCTGGCCCTATGGAAAAAAACGGAGAACCCACCCGTTTAGCTTTATCGCTAAAGGCATGGGGTGCTTCTTCCAAGGAAGATGCTAGACAAACAGCAAAGGCGATATCTGCAAGGAATAAGAAATGACTCCGCACTTTACGCTGGCAGAGCTGACGGCCACTAGCCACAGGCAGTTTGACAACACGCCGAACGAAACGGAACTAGCCAACTTGCAAAAGCTGGCTGAGTTTCTTGAAGTGGTCAAGCAAACGCTAGACGGCAAGCCAATCATGATTAACAGCGCTTTTCGGTCAAAGCAAGTTAACGACTCTGTTGGCAGCAAGGACACCAGCCAGCACCGGACGGGTTGCGCTGCTGACTTTAAAGTGCCAGGCATGACTCCTGACGCTGTGGTCAGGGCAATCATGGCGGCTGGCCTGCCCTATGACCAGATCATCCGTGAGTTTGACGCATGGACACACATCAGCATCAGCGACAAGCCACGCAGACAAGCGCTGGTGATTGACAAGTTAGGCACTCGGGCTTTTGCGTAACAGCTCGCGGTAGGCAGCAATAGCGTCCTTCAGGTCGCACTGAAGCTGTTCAATCCGGTCATTCTGCTGAATCATTTTTTCGTTTGCTTGCTGCGCGAACTCCGCTAGGCTTTCTTGCGACCACGTTCTGAAGTTTGACATGTTCTTCCGTTGTGAATTTGTGTCCATTGCCGCATTGTCGGCGGCGTAGTGTAAAACCTTCCTTGGCTCTTGTGTCTTCCACAGTGCTCCACGCCTTGCAAATTGGGCAATTCAAGCGTTTTTCTCCTTTAACTTGTCAGCAATAGCATCGGCAATTTTTCGCCAGTGTTCACCCTCTAAAGCAAACGCTATTTTGTAAACTTCATCATCCGTCAGCCCTACCCATTCGCTCTTTGGTGGGAATTCATACAGCGCCTTTGCGCTTTCTTCTGTCTCAGCGCAATCAGTCCAGCCGAACGGCTCTGCTTTGAAATAACCAAAAGGCTCCTGCACTGGCTGTGCCAAGGCTTCTTTGATGGCGTCTCTGGCTGCTAAAACTTTTGCAGCGCAAGCCTCATCATATTCAATGTCTTCATAAGAAGCGTACATAAGCGCTTCTAGCGCCAACTTAAGTGCTTCGTCTTTGGTCATGCTTGTCCCCTTGCTCGGATGGCTCTGCCAATTGCACCGTCTTGCAACGAGTCCATGCTGTCGCCAATCACTGCACACGCTTCACGCTCATCAGCACGGGCTGCTGCTGCGACAAGGGCGGCAAATCGTTCAAGGTCTTGAGGTGTTTGCAGTGCCCACTCAGAAAACCCAGCCTCACGCGCCATGCGGAGGATGTCTTCTTGTGTCATATCAGCAAGCTCCATATCCAAAGGCCGGTAAAGAACAGCAGCAGAACAACCACCATCAGCGCCACCAGCACAAAGCCAACGACAACGCTGCCCACTGTTTGCCACACTTCCGACACTGGCTCAATGTCGGCAGGAACAGCAGGGTAAGGCTTGACCTTGCGAACAGGGCAGTCTTGTCCTTGGTGGCAAGGCCCATCACAGCAATTCATGCTGCCTCCGTATAGGCTTTAAGGCGCTTGATTCGGTTGCGGTTGTAGACCACCAGCGCCTGCGCGTATTCAACGCCAGTTTCAGCCCTGAGCAAAGCAAACTCTGCCTCTTTAAGCTCCATCGCAACAGCTTGGGCAGGGGTAAGCATTTTAAAAACTTCAAGCAATTTGGGCAATTTCATAGTGTCCATTCCCTTTCTTGGCGATTGGAATTTGACTTCACAGTCTTGCCGGTCAGACGGATCAGGCCAAGTTTCTGCATTTCGTTCAAGCGCCTAGCGATCTGGTTAGGGTCAAGCCGTGAGTAAAACGAGATGCCATCCTTGCCCAAAGGCCCAATCGTAGAAAGCGCTTCCAAGATTTGAGCGTAGTGAGAGCTGACATCTGTAATGGATGCTGCCGCCTCATGTGATGTTGCTGGGTCACTATTACGCACCCGTGAAAATTCCGGTAATGGGAAAATCTTTTTGAAAACGTCTTTGTAGTCCATGATGTGCCTTGTAAAAGAAGGGGACTTACGCGCCAGGCAACTGCGGGAAGCACAGCGCTGCCCCAAAAACATTAAAAAGGTATAGAGGAATCCATGTCATCAAACCCACTATCAACCCTTTTAGGACGGGCAACAGGCGGCGCAGAAAAAGAAGCTGGCGCATCTGTCTTTTGCTCAAAGCACTGAAACCATCCGTCAAACGGGGTGGGAACGCTGTCCAGCTTAATTTTCATCTTGCCATTCTCAGCCCAAACAGTGCCGTGCGTAGTCCAGTAAGTCTTTTTTTGCCCTTGCATTTCGTATTCACGGGCGGCATATTTAATGTCGTATTTCATAATTTTTCAAGTTCCTTAATTTTGCTTTCCATCTCGCCAAGAAATTTAACCACTTCAGTTTCCAGCCCTGCCACATAGACAGGATCGTAGACCTCGCGCACAACAAACATTTGCAGTCGTTCTGGTAATCGCGGATCGTAGCTAAGAAAATCGCACCAGTGCCGTCCCGTGCAGGCCATCTGCCACTGGACTTGTGGTCGGTGCTTTGTCGGCATCTTTTTGGCAAGCAAAATATCCAAGTGGTTGGCAGTGTTCAAACACTTGATTTCGA
>Ga0114967_10000507_pt1 | contig 33373 bp, 29 predicted proteins | sample M_130628_MF_Meta_FD_92639 | JGI IMG/M metagenome (GOLD analysis project Ga0114967, IMG submission 92639) | Freshwater microbial communities from Lake Montjoie, Canada to study carbon cycling - M_130628_MF_MetaG | ecosystem: Environmental > Aquatic > Freshwater > Lake | place: Lake Montjoie...
ACTATATGGAGATGTTTTATAATAGCCAACGTTTACACTCCACTTTAGGATATCTAAGCCCTCTTGCTTATGAAAAACAAATGGACTCTCAAAAAATGTCCACATTTACTTGACCAGAACAGTTTTAAGGGTGTGGGTGAACTCACCCTTAATGCTTCGCGCATAGCGAATGCTTACGTCTTGTTCTAAAAATAAAAAAACTCGCCTACTTTTAAAGCGGATCGCCTTTCAAACAAAATTCCACTATAATAAAAAATTATTTTATCACTTTTTTGGGGTATCTCGTATGTCACTCATACACGATCTTAAACACCAGTTTTTTTTGTACGTATCAAAAACTTTTTCTCTCGAAACGCTTCCTCATATCGAATTTTCCCTCAACTGTGACCCTGATAAACAACAATTTGGAGACATGGTTTCAAACGCTGCCATGATTCTTGCAAAATCACTTGCCACCAATCCACGGACGCTCGCACAAACTATTGCAAGTGGATTCACTCATCCTGCCTTACAAAAAATAGAAGTTGCAGGACCTGGATTTCTTAACTTTTATTTTACTCACGATGCGTTTAAAGAACTTGCTCAAGATCTTTTTATCAATAAAGACAGTTATTTCCAGCTTGATGAACCGCACGGTATTTGGAATTTAGAATTTGTCAGCGCGAACCCAACAGGTCCTCTTCACCTTGGTCATGGCCGCGGTGGCATTATCGGCGATGTTCTTGGCAACATCATGCGTTTCTTAAACTTCAAAATTACTAAAGAACATTACGTTAATGACGCCGGTTCTCAAATGCAAAAATTAGGCATGTCCCTTAAAATACGCTGCCAACAAGCATGCGGCCAGGCGATCGAACTTCCTGAAGAATCGTACAAGGGTGAATACCTTGTTGAACTTGCACAAACATGTATTAAAGAACATGGAGAAACAGTACTTACACAAGCGGATAGCTTTTTTATTGCATATGGCCATAAGCATATGCTTGCTCTTTTAGAAAAAACACTTGCTGCTTATGGTATTAATTTCGACATTTGGTTTTCAGAAAAAACCTTGCACACTGCAGCTATTGAAGAAGCACTTACTCAACTTGCAACTTCAGGAAACACCTATGAACAAGATGGTGCTTTATGGTTCCGATCAACCACTTTTGGTGACGATAAAGATCGTGTTTTAAAAAAAGCAGATGGTAGCTACACCTACGTTGCTGCTGATGCTGCATACCTTTTAAATAAAGCACAACGCGGATTTAACAGACTGGTGCTCGTGCTCGGGCAAGATCATCATAGTTACCCACGCCGCCTTGAAGGAATTCGACAAGCACTCGAACTTACAGACGTTAAACTTGATTGTATTTTATACCAATTAGTTTCATTAAAAGAAGATGGCCAACAACTGCGCATGTCCAAACGAGCTGGCAGAATCATCGGTCTTAAAGATGTAATCGATGAAGTAGGTACCGATGTTGCACGTTTTTTCTACCTTAATAGAAAGGCGGACGCACACCTTGAATTTGATATCGAACTTGCACTTAAAAAAACCGATGAAAATCCTGTCTACTACCTTCAGTATGCCTTTGTACGCACCCAAGCAATTCTTGAACGCACAAAAGAGCACCCTGAACTGTTAGACATTAATGCAAAAGATGCTCAAGGATTAAGCTCAGAAGAGTTTTTACTTCTTAAGAAAATAGCATCGCTGCGTGAATTACTGATCGATATTAGTGGAAATTATCAAGTACATTTGCTGACCTATTATTTACTTGATTTGGCACACATTTTCCATAACTATTATCACCATAATCGAGTACTTGAGCCTGAATCAATAGCACAAAGCAGAGCAAGACTCCTTCTTATTCTTTTAGTGCGAGATACATTTGACCGTTGCCTAAAGCTTATTGGAATTAGTCGACCAGAAAAAATGTAGTAATTTGCGCAAAGAGATCGATTTTGGCACACTAAAGAACATCTTTAAAAGAAATTTAATCGCTTAAGACCGGGAGCAAACATGGCTAAGGCAAGCTTAGAAGACATTCAAAAATTACGTGAAATCACCAGCATGGGTATGATGGACTGCAAAAAAGCTTTAGAAGAAGCTGAAGGCGACATCGAAAAAGCAATCGACGTATTGCGCAAAAAAGGTGCTGCTGTTGCGGCTAAACGTGGTGGCAATGCAACCTCCCAAGGCTTAATTCACGCATATATTCACCCAGGTGCAACTCTTGGTGTGCTTATTGAGATCAATTGCGAAACTGATTTTGTAGCGCGTAACGAAGAACTAAAAAAATTCGCTCAAGACGTATGCATGCACATTGCTGCAATCAAACCTTTGTGCCTCTCTCCAGATGAAGTTGATCCAAAATGGCTTGAAAAAGAAAAAGAAATTGCTCGTGAACAATTAAAGAATGAAGGCAAAAAAGAAGAATTTATCGAAAAAATTCTTGAAGGCAAAGTTCAAAAATTGTACGCAGACAACTGCCTTCTTCAACAAAAATTCGTTAAAAACGACAAACTTACTGTTGAACAAGTTCTTCAAGAACTCGTTGGTAAAATGGGCGAAAGCATCAAAATTAGAAGATTTGTTCGCTACGAAATTGGCGCTTAAAAAACCTAGGATACAAACATGGCAGAATTAGTATTGATTGAAGGCCAAACAAAGCCGTTTGAAGAGGCAATTGACCTGGAAATGGTTAAATGTATCAAGCACTTTGAACATGAATTAGTAGCTATCAGAACAGGTAGAGCCCACCCTTCAATGGTTGAAGACATCAAGATTTCTTGTTACGGCGGCACTACTGAACTGGCTCTTAAAAACCTTGCAACCGTGACCTCTCCAGAACCTCGCATGATCATTATTCAACCGTGGGATCAAGGTGTTCTTATTGATATAGAACGTGCACTCAAAGAATCTGATCTTGGGGTTACTCCACAACAAGATGGGCATATTATTCGCATCGTTTTACAAGATATGAGCGCAACTCGACGCGAAGAACTAACAAAGCTTCTTTACAAAAAATCAGAAGAGGCTCGCGTTGCGATTCGTAACGTACGTAAGCATTTTCACAACTTTGTAAGAGACACCGAAAAAGATGGTGATGTTTCTGAAGATTTTGCAAAACGTTTGAATGAACTTTTACAAAAACACACTGATAAATCGATCAAATTGATTGAAGATCTCAGTGTAAAAAAAGAAATAAGTCTCAAAGCATAACTTACTCATATTTCTCGTTTACTTTATCAAATGGTTTGGTACACTAGAGAAATATTTGTGGGATGGCTTAAGATGGGCCGTTAGCTCAATTGGTAGAGCAACAGACTCTTAATCTGCAGGTTGCTGGTTCGATTCCAGCACGGCCCACCATAAAAAGATTAGCGGGAATGGCGGAATTGGTAGACGCGCTGGACTTAGGATCCAGTTTCTTACGAAGTGGGGGTTCAAGTCCCTCTTCCCGCACCACTCTAAAAAAGGGAGTAGTCTATGGAAACGGTAGAAACGTTATCTCCTTTATCTTTTTCTCTCAAGCAAAGCAATCAACAGTTCGGGTACATTACTGTAACAGTACCTCATGAGTATGTTGATAGGTTGTATCACGAAGCATCTGAGCAACAAAAACAAAAATCTCACATTTATGGATTTTCTCGCGGGCAAGCTCCTATTTCTTATATTGAGCAAAATTTTCAGCTCCATCTTTTTGAACATGTTAAAGAATTTTTTTTCAAATATTTTGTTATTGACTGGCTCTATAAAAAACTTCAAGAAGAAAAAATCTTATTTGCAGGAGAGCCACGACTTACCAATATATTAGTCGCCTCTAAGCAAAATGCTGCTTTTAGTTTTTCATTGACCCTTGCAAAGCCAATATCTCTTAATGGATGGAAACGATTGCCATTCAAAGCTCCAAAACGCAAAAACTACAAGGACCTTGATAGGCAAGTTGAAAACTTTCTTAAGGAAGAAGCCGAAGCCTCAAAAAATGTAAAACCTAACATTATTGATGTCGGCGATTGGGTTAATTTTCACGTATGCCTTCTGGACAAACAAGGAAGCCCTCTTTTTGGAAGTTTCAAAGAACAGTTATGGCTAAAAATTGGCATGGAAGAAGCTGATAATCCCTTCCAGGCTCTTTTTGTAGGAAAAAAAGTTGGAGAAACATTTATTACTGATCACCCTGGGCTTCAAGAGCATTTTAGCACCCACCTTGATACAAACTATTTTTTTTCAGTCGAAATTGTTGATTATCTTTCTCATGCATATTTTTGCGTTGAACACTTTAAGCGTCACTTTAAGCTTAAAAATACAAAGGAAATCCATCAGAAATGTATAGAAATTTTTTCTTACCGAAATGACATTTCTCAACGCCGAGCAACTTCTGACGAAGCGCTCAAAGCTCTTCTTTCAAAACACACGATTATAATCCCTTCTCATCTTGTTTTGCGACAAGAAAAAGCTATACTTGAAATGGTTCACGCACAGCCAGATTATCATGTATACAAAATGCAATCAGATTTTAGAGAAAAAATAACTCTTCTTGCTGAAAAACAACTTAAAGAAAGTGTGCTTATTCAGCAACTTGCTTTTCTTGAAAAAATAACAATAAATAATCTTGACATAAAAGGGTATCTGAACTTAATGTGTAGACCGCGCACTAATGAATTTATTTATTTTGAACCACCTACAACAAAGTTTTCTGGTCGCGAAACACCAATTTCAGCATCACTTTTAGCACAATGCTGTTTGAAAGAAAAAACACTGAATCATGCAATTTTACACTTAACTAAACCAAAAACAGGATCATGAAGCTAGACTCGCACATTATTCACAACCTTATTATCATAGGCTCAGGACCTGCTGGTCTTACTGCTGCTGTATATGCCTCTCGCGCCTTCATAAAACCTCTTGTTATTGAAGGTGATAAGCCAGGCGGACAACTTATGAATACTACTCTCATAGAAAATTGGCCGGGAAATAAAAGTATTGCTGGCCCAGAGCTTATGATGCTCAAGCGAGATCACGCAGAACATTTTGGAGCAACTTTTTCATCCGGATCTGTTGTTTCGGTTGATTTTTCACAGCGTCCTTTTAAAATCACCACCAACAAAAATCGTCACTTTTTTACCAATTCTGTCATTATTGCAACTGGCGCATCACCAAACATTTTGCACTGCAAAGGAGAAAATGATTATTGGGGAAAAGGATTAAGCACCTGCGCTATATGCGACGGAGCATTTTATCCCGATAAAGAAGTCGTTATTGTTGGGGGTGGAGATACTGCCATGGAACAAGCATTGTTCATGAGCAGATACACACAAAAAATTACAATCGTCCACATTCAGTCAAAGTTTACCGCCTCCCCCGTTATGCAACAGCGTGTGCTTGAAAAACCTTTTATTAAGGTCATTTACTCAAGCACCGTCACCGCTATCGAAGGAGATGGTACTGCAGTCAAAAAAGTTACCATCACCCACCAAGAAACGGCCCAAGTCTCTGAGTTGCCGACAGATGTCGTGTTCTTGGCTATCGGACAAAAACCTAATACGTCTCCTTTTCAAGGACAATTAGAACTGGACAAATACGGTTATATTGTGCTTAAAAATCAAACAAACACCTCGATTCCTGGAGTGTTTGTTGCTGGAGATGTGGCTGACTATCGCTATAAACAAGCGATCGTTTCAGCAGGGTCTGGGTGTATGGCAGCACTAGATGCGCAATCATACCTTGAAAAAGAAGGCTTATTGTAACTTGAAAAAACATCGTTTTACCTTTACACTAGTACAATCCTAAGTGAATTTTAGCATTGGAGGGGGCCGGAATGTCCGTTACCTTTTTTAGAAAAAGCAAGAAAAAAAGAAATAGAAAACACGGCTTTAGAAAACGTATGTCTACCCGTTTGGGAAGAAAGATCATTAAACGTAGAAGAGCCAAAGGCCGTTCTCGTTTAGCTGTTCGCGCAGACTAAGAATAAGTTATGAAACCGGGCAAAAAGCTTTCATCGTTTACACGTACAGAAGTGGCAACACTTTTTAAGAGTTCGCGAGCAAAACTAAAATTGCCCGGTCTTCGTATTTTAAGAGCTCCCATGAGCGGAATTACTGGACGAGTACTTATCGTTACGCCACGCAAGGCTGGCAACTCTCCAGAGCGCAATCTTTTACGACGTAGAGTAAGAGCAATCTATCGTGAAGGAAAACTATATCTTCATCCTTATGATTCTGTTTTATTAATCGGCAAAGAATGTCTTTTGATTCCTTTTGAAGAACTTCGCTTGCTTATTCATTCTGTTATTAAATGAATATAATCGCTTCATTTTTTATTTTTTGCATCAACACTATTCGCCCACTCTTGTTGGGGCCTGCTCTTTGTTATTTCGTTCCATCATGTTCACAGTTTGCTTGCGAACAGTTAGAAAAAAAGCCTTTGCTTCAAGCTTTACTGCTCATTTTTAAACGAATACTTTCCTGCAACCCCTTTACATTTTAAAGAGCAATCTGTCAGGCTAAACCTTCTAGACGACCTTAATAGTCGTCTTCTAAAAAGGAGTAGCCATGAAAAAGCTCATCTATCTAGCAAGCCTTTTATGTGTACTACACATAAGCGCCTCTCAATCACCAATTGCAAGTAGCTCAAAATCACCCATTCCAAAAGAATTTACGGTTCTTTATTCAAAAACATTGGCTGAAAAAGATTCCCTTACCCAGCAAGAAAAAACTGACTGCTTTTTTTATATTCTTGTTTCTGCACCAACACCCACAACGGTCAACACCAAAACAAAAGAAAAACCCAAAAATCCTGAAAATAAAAATGAGCTCTATAAAATTTTTGCAAACATAACAAAAGAACAGCATGGGCCTCTTATTCCACAAGATTTTATTAAACCTGGCATCCCTAAAGCCAACACTCCTCCAACCTATGTTTTACATTATGGATGGACCGATACCGGCTCAAAAATAAAACTCATAAATGAAGCTAAAGCGTTTAATAAATCTTTGGAGCGGCTTCACCTAAAAAATAAAAAATCACATACTTGTTATTACCTGATTGTAACTGAAGGTCGAAGTGGCCTGTTGGTTAACTATGCAACCCACCAGCCTTTACACGACTTCACCCTTTCTCTTTCTGTTGTAATAGAAATCGGTACCCCTCTTCCTGCTAGTGCAGAAAAAGCAAGTAATGATTTTTATCCAAATCTTTCTAAAGCAAGTACTTTTTATTCCTTCTACACAGAACACTCATATCTCAGTAATCCTGCTTACTTTCCACCATCGCCTCGAACGAGCTATCCACAAACATTTATTGATAAACATACGAATCTGTACAACGTTCGACTGCTGTTAAATAATAATCAACGTTCATTGCAAAACATTTTTGAAGGGCAAACACTCAAACAACCGCTCGCATATCTCGGGCAACACATTTTCGAGTATTGCAATATCATTAAACGATCATATACCTATCATCGTGATCTTTCTGCGACCCTTGATACAAGAACAGAAAGTACCCCCATTATTAGTATCATTTCTCACCCTGCAGGAGAAAAAGCTTCCAAAATTGTTAAAAAAGAACATCAACTTGCAGGGAAACAATTAGATATTTTTAAGAAAAAAATAGGATCTTCTCCCGATACCAGAATTAATATGAGCGAAAGAGCAAAAATGCAAAGCACTATTCGCCCTATCGCTCAGTTAAAGAAATTACAAAAGCTCACTTGCCAAACTGCTTAATGCGCTACGTTCACTTGTTTCAAGGTATACGGTTGCAAATAATGACTGTCCTTTGAATTTATCGCTAGCAATGACCAATCCGTTACTGCTGAAATCAAGATACGGAGAATCGATTTGTGAAGGATCACCACAAAAGACAATCTTACTCCCTTGCCCTACGCGGCTGATAAGCGTTTTAACTTCATGTGGACTTAAATTTTGTACTTCATCAAACAAAATAAATTGATAAGGAATTGAACGACCGCGCATATAGGTAATAGCTTCAAGACTTAACTTGTCATGATGAATCAGATCATTTACCGTTCCGTAGAATGATTTTTTTTCTTTACCTCGATGTTTTTTATCTTTTTTATGATTACCGTTTCCATTACCATTTGCGTGTTCTTCAAGTTCCTCTTGACCATGGTGTTGTGCCTGACGAGATTTATTAACTCCTTGAATAATAACTTCCAAATTATCAAAAATTGGCTGCATCCACGTATGAAGTTTTTCTTGTACGTCACCAGGCAAATAGCCAATATCAGGACCTAATGGAATAACCGGACGCGAAACGAGAAGCTTCGTATAAACCTCACTTGTCAGCACTTCGTACAACCCTGCAAGTAATGCAATAAATGTTTTACCCGTTCCTGCAGGTCCAATGAGCGTTACAAAGTCCAGTGAAGGGTCTAACAATGCATCAAGAGCCATAAGTTGTTGTGGATTTCGCGCTTCAATAGGCCAACTAAGCTTAGGGGCATTAACTGCTATAAACTGCCGCTGTCCCCCAACGTATCGAAACACTCGATAGTTAAAAGGATTATGTTGGCTTTCAACAAGAATATACTCATTAAGAATAAATGGATTCGCCTTCACCATTTCTTTAAGCGCATCTGGAACATCTTGCTTTAATTGAATAGAAGGTACCGCAACTTTAACCCACCCTTTATAAAATTCATCTTGCGGAACATACCCTTTTAAATAATCCTCCGCAGGAAGACCAATAACATCGGATTTAACACGCGCATTTAAGTCTTTAGAAATAAAACGTACGTCATAGTTGTCTTTGCAAGCCGCGGCGGTCATCAAAATTTTATTATCCATGATTCCGGTATCAAGAGGAAAATTTGGAAGAGCATCTTCCGGCGTAAAGAGTACACGAAGCATCCCCCCACCATCCATAGCAACACCGTCACTTAAGCTTCCTTGCTCTCGTAACTGATCAAGATAGCGAACAGACTCACGAGCATTCTTCCCCCTTCCAGACGATTCTCGTTTAAATTTTTCAAGCTCCTCAAGAACCATAATCGGTATTCCGACCAATGCTCCGTGAAAACTAAATAATGAGCGCGGATCATGTAAAAGAACATTGGTATCTAATACATACATTTTTTGTTTTGACTCACTTGGTACAGACATTCTTTCCCCGCTCTGATTAAGGATTAAAAAATACCGTTACAAAGCGTATCATGCACAACTGCGAATATACAATCAAATTTAGGCTCATGTTACGAATAATAGGCTTCTAACAAAGATTTTATCCTGTCTTTTTAAAAGAGGTATGATATAGTACATAAAAAATTTACCTTGGCTTTTATTCATAAGAGGAACTCATGAATACACACGAAAAAGGGCAGCTTACTCATGCAGAAGAACTGCAGATTTTACGTCACTCAACCGCTCATCTTCTTGCTCACGCCACTATGGAACTCTTCCCTGATACGCAATTAACAATCGGGCCAGCGACAGAAGAAGGTTTTTTTTACGATTCTCTACCAGTTCGTAACTTTAAAGACGAAGACCTTCCGATTCTTGAACAAAGAATGCGAGATATTTCAGCTCGTAATCTTCCCCTTACTCATAAAGAAATTACTAAAACAGAAGCTCGCGCACTCTATAAGAACAATCCTTTTAAACTTGAAATGATCGATGCGTTACCAGGAGATATGGTTGGACTTGCAAGCCAAGGAGACTTCTATGACTTATGCAGAGGCGGCCATGTTGCTTCAACTGGGGACATCAAACACTTTAAGCTTCTTAACATTTCAGGTTCTTACTGGCGCGCTGACCGTACAGGTACAGCCTTACAACGAATTACTGGCACCGCTTTTTTAAGCCAAAAAGAAATGGAAGAACACGAACAACGTATTCTTGATGCGCAGATGTACGATCACCGAAAACTCGGGAAACAGCTTGATTACTTCTCTTTTCATGATGAAGGTCCTGGTTTTCCATTTTTTCATCCTAAAGGAAAAATTGTTATCAATCTGCTTATTCAATACATGCGCTCGCTTTTAAAAAAGACCAATCATCAAGAAATCGAAACTCCTTTAATGCTCTCCGATGAGCTATGGCGCCGCTCAGGTCATTATCAGTTTTATCAAGATAAAATGTATTTTTCACTTATTGATGAAAGATCATTCGCTATAAAACCAATGAATTGCCCTGGTTCAATTTTAATTTATAACGACCATCCACGATCATACCGCGAACTCCCTTTACGATTAAATGAGTTTGGTCGCGTACATCGTCATGAGCTCTCTGGAGTACTCCACGGCCTCTTTAGAGTTCGTGCATTTACCATTGATGATACGCATATTTATTGCACTCCCGATCAAATAGAAAAAGAAATTCTTACTTTTCTTTCTATGGTTATGGAAGTCATGAAAAAATTTGGCTTCGAAAATTTGAGAGTTGGTGTTTCAACAAGACCTGAAAATTCTATGGGCAGTGACGAAGCGTGGGAAAAAGCTACCAATGGGCTTATTTCTGGACTTAACACAGCGGGAATCCCCTACACTATCCAAGAAGGAGAAGGGGCTTTTTATGGGCCAAAAATTGAAATCAAAATGAAAGATTCAATGAATCGTGAATGGCAATGTGGCACAATACAGATTGATTTTTTTGCTGCAGAAAATTTTGACCTTAATTATGTGGCTCCTGATGGCACTTTAAAACGACCTGTTATTCTTCATCAAGCTGTTTACGGATCACTTGAAAGATTTTTTGGAGTAGTACTTGAGCATTATAAAGGACACCTTCCTTTCTGGCTTTCACCGGTACAAATACGCTTATTAACCGTTTCAGATGAACAAAAACCCTATGCCCAAGAGCTTCTTACTTTCTTATTAAATCATAACGTAAGAGCCGAGTTAGATAATTCTTCTGATACTCTTTCAGCACAAATAAAAACAGCTCAACTTGCAAAAACTCCCTGGATGCTTGTGATAGGTAAAAAAGAAGTTGCTGAAGAAACTGTAACACTCAGATATCATGACGGAAAGCAAGTGCAAGGACTAACAAAAGAACAACTTCTGAATCTTGTGCAATCTGTTTCTTAGTGGCTTAAAAATCGCCATTCCGAATAGATTTAAAAGAAAAAATTCACATCTTAGTTGAATGATTTCAAGTTCTTTTTTAAAAAAATAATTGACTTTTCCACATTTAAATCTGTACGCTCGATAGTGAATTCATCTGTGACAGACAGAAGAAAATAAAACCAAAAAACGGGAGAGTAGGATGGCAATCAAAAAGAAAACTGCAAAACGTAAAGCAGCTCCAAAACGTAAAGTTGCGGCAAAACGTAAAGCAGCTCCAAAACGTAAAGCGGCTCCAAAGCGTAAAGCGGCAGCCCCGAAACGTAAAGTGGCAGCAAAACGTAAAGCAGCTCCAAAACGTAAAGCAGCTCCAAAACGTAAAGCGGCTCCAAAGCGTAAAGCAGCGGCTCCGAAACGTAAAGTTGCAGCAAAACGTAAGATAGCTCCAAAGCGCAAGGTAGCCGTTAAAGCCCCTGTAGCTCAAGCTAGCTAAAAAAAAAGCACCCGTTTTTTTCGGGTGCTTTTTTTCTTTTTTTACTATCAATTTCATATCTTTTATTGCTTCAGCGATTTTTTATTACGCCTGTACGTGGACACACATCTTGCAACACACAACGAGAGCAATAAGGGGAAACAGGAACACAAACATTCTGTCCCCACATCACCAATAACCGATTAAGCTCTATCCAATATTCTGATGGAATAATAACTTTCAAAGCCTTTTCTGTTTCTTGTGGAGTTTTTGTAACAACCAAGCCAAGTCGATTACAAATTCTATGCACATGCACATCAACACACAATGCAGGAATGCCAAACCCCACTCCCAATACCAAATTAGCCGTTTTTGGCCCCACACCGGGTAACAATGTAAGTGCATAAAAATCCGCGGGAACAATCCCTGAGTAATCAGAAATAAGTAATGAACAAAGTCTTTTTATATGCACGGCTTTTTGGTGATAAAAACCAACGGGATAGATTGCTTTTTCTAGTTCGCAAATCGAAAGATTAAGCATTTTTTGAGGAGTTGTTGCAAGGGCAAAAAGACGCAAACTTGCAGGAAAAGTGACGGAATCCTTTGTTCTTGAGCTTAAAAGACAGCTTACCAAAACAAGAAAAGGATCGCGGCCATAATTTTGAACGATAGAAATAGACATCGGCTCGACCATGCCCCCCGTAACTTTTCGTAATCTTTCGATTACTTCAGGAACTTTTTTTAGCATAACGAACCGATCTACAATCTCCATAAAACCCTTCTAGAGGTATTTGTCATCAAGTAAGGGTTATGTTAGAGTACGTAAACGTGCAACTACTTTATTAAAAAGGAGGTTGTACAAGAACGATTGCAACAACAAATGAAAATAAAGAAGATATCAATTTTGAGATCATTTTATTTCTCCGCATTTTTAAAATTAAACAGGTGGCTGTGTAACGAGTAACGCCACGACAAATGAAAGTTTGGTTACGAAAGATACAAATTTTGACAACATCTTTGTGACTCCTGAGCTATATATATTTTAAAACTAAAACGCCGTTCAGTATAAGGTAAGAAAGCGCCAATGACAACAGGATTTTTGAATATTTTTGCTTTTAGAACTCAATTTTTCCTACTTTTAGCACAACAGGAAACAGTATGACTTTTTTCAATTTCTTACAGACATGTAACAACATTATTAGTAATTATTCTTTTCTTCTTGCAGTGCAATCAACAGCTTGTTTATTCAAAGTTGTTCTTTTTTATTTTTTCACTTTACGCATTATAAAAACAAAACGAGTCCCCGTTGTTTGGTACTATCTCATTGTCGTTTTACTCACATCTGCATTGGAAGATTTTGCATGGGTAACATCGCTTACAGGAAAAATCTTTGGAACAACTTCAGGTATAATATTTCTTTTTATGCGTATCGGCTGGGCAGCTAACATTGTCACCTATCAAGCACTTTCTTTATTTATTGAAAATTTTACTCAAAAAACATCCCGCATCATGTGGTATCAGTATATTTTCATACCTATTAGCGCTGTATTTTTCTTTTATTTTTTATACCAGCCCTTTTCGGTACATTCACTTACAACAACTCCACTTGAAAATACTATGCGAGAATATCAATCGATTTTCGCACTCCTTGTTCTCATGCCGCTCACCGTTATTGTTGCTATTCATTCATTACGAAAAGCACTCATCCCAAAAATTTTACAACATCAATTAAAAATTGTGATTCAATTTTTACTAGCACCTCATTTAATTGCAAATCTTTGCCAGGTCTATCCATTCAGCTTTATGATTGGCAGTCTCGCCAATAATCTTGGCGCAGTCAGTGTTTCTGGAATATTTCTCACACTAGCTCTCTATTACTGTATTCGAAAAATTGTAGGGTTGCGTTTTTTAAATATTCACAGCCATGTCCATGAACATAATTCATACAAATTTAACTTTGTGCATGATTTTAAAAATACACTTGAAGATCTTGGCAACGTTTCAAGCACACGAGAAATAAAACTTATCGTGCAACATTTTTTTAATAGAGCATTTGCTATACCAACAGGCTCAACAGCCCTCTACGTGCGTAGCCTACACCACACACTAAACGCAGAGCTTGATCAACCTGCCATCTCTCAACAAGAGATAGCGCTCGAAAACTTTATAGGAACTACAAGCCTTCATTCAAATGCAATAACTGAAGCTCTCGATTCGCTCAAATCATCCCCTATCTTTATTAGAGATGAAATCGAATACAATAATTTTTATGAACAAAAAGAAACACGCAATATCATTCTAAACTTTCTCGATTCTATTAATGCCGATATTTTTCTTCCAATCTATGAAGATGGGCGCGTTATCGCTTCAATAGTCATAGAACGTGATTCTCGTCCAAAAAAGCTTTATACCAATATCGAACGCGATGAAATGCTCGTATTTGCAAGCTATCTTTCAAAGATTATTAATCTTTTACAAAACAGAAATCTGAATGAATTGCTCAAACAACGTAAAGAAATTATTGAAGAGCTCTACCTTAAACACCAAGAAATCAACCAATACAAAGAGAGCATTCGTTCATTCCTACGCACCAATAAAGAAAATAGTTTCGGTATTCTTTTTTATAAAAACAGAAAATTTAGTTATGGCAATAAAAACAGTTCTGAAATAATCACTGCAAACCTAAACACCCAAGAAGGTGATCCTCTTGTAAAAACATTACGCAATCTTGTGCGCCAAGTTGAAGTTTATAAAACAACACAAACAATTATTGCCCATGATGCAATTGGAAAAAAAATAGTCATCACAGGGCTTCCTCATCCAGAATCAAGCGGAGTTATTGTCACGGTTCATTATCCAGAAATCTCTGATGTTATAAAACAACTCATCGATAAAGTTAGGAATCCTTCAAACTGGGATTATCTGCTTTACCTTGAAACTACGCAATCGGGAAAACTTATCAATGACCTTATCCCAGGCATAGGAGAGATAATAATCAATTTTAAAATTGACCTTTTAAAGCTTGCGCTTACCAAAAAAGCTTTATTACTTGAACTACCCGAAGAAGATCTCTTACCAACTGTTGAACTTGTTCATCACATCAGTCTTCGAGAAACACTTTACACGCTTGATATTCAGTCACCTGCATCAGGTTCTGACATCCCTATTAAGCTGTTTGGTATCAATCCAATTTTTGGGTCTTCAACAGTACAACCATTGCTTGAACGGCTTAATAAGAATGGCACTTTGTTTATTAAAAACATTCATTTTCTCGATAAAGAATCACAAGAAATCCTTGCTGAATTTATACGTTATGGGTTTTATCGCGTGTTTAAAAGTGAAAAAAAAATACAAGCAGATGTTCGAATTATTTGCTCAACTAATCAAAATCTTTCACAACTTGTACAAAAGGGAATTTTTTCTAACGCATTATTTAATGAACTTTCGAAATCATTACTTTCTTTTCCTTCAATGATGACACTGCCACAAGAAGAGCTTGAAGAATTAATAATCGGGTTTAGTCAACAAGCACTTGCTACTGAAACAACACAATCCCATAAAGCGCTTACTTTAAGTGAAAAAGAAAAAGAAAAAATTATTAATCAAAAACCAATCAGTTTGTATGAACTTAAAGAACGAGTACAACATAATTTAATTAATAAAACGAAGAAAAACGAATCACTCTACGATATCCAATTTGATCCTGCGTACAACATTTCCGACCCTAAATTAATCGAAGCATCTCGCCTTGGAAAACATGCACTCAAAGATCCAAAAATTATGGCCCTCTTATGGGATAAATTTAAAAACCAAAACAAAATCGCTCTCTTTCTTGGAGTCAATCGCTCATCGGTTAACAGACGTTGTAAAGATTACGGATTACTGTAAAATCTACCTCAGTCAATGTAAAACAATCAAAAAAAAAGGCTTTTGCTCATGAAAAAAAATATACTAATAATGTCATTATTGCTTGCCATAAATTTTTCGCAAGCAATAGATCTTTCAAAAACAGAATCTGATCATTACTACATCATGAGCGGAAACGCGCAAGTCGACATTTCCCTTATTGTCAGTTGTGAAGAAATGCATACGTGTCTTGTAGAGCAAAGCATTGAACTGTTTGAAGCCATTAAAGCAAAGTTAGAAGTATATTATCTTAATATTTTTAAAGTACGTATTTATGGTCGTTCATTTCTTCAAAATGCTATAGAAATGCATTATGAATCTCCTGGTTTTAATTTTCACCATACTTCACAAAAACGCTCGGATGCTTTTATTGATCATCTTCTTTCACAGATAGACAAAGAAGACTTAAATGAATTTATAGATACCTATAAAAATTTTCTCGTATACCCAAAAAAACCGCTTCTTAGTACAGCAGTAGCTGCAGCTGCTACTTGCTCTCTATCTTGTTTTAAAAAAATTATTGCACATAAATATTTTGATCCAACAACTTTTTTACAAAGCCAAATAGATCCACTAACAAATACACCCAGTTTAAGTCTTCAAGAATGTATAGAAATATTGGAACAGATACTAAAAAGTCATTATGCCGATTACAAAGTTAGAAAACAGTTCAAAGCACTATTAATAGCTTTAGAAGAGTTTGCATCTTCACAATCTATAAAATAAGTTTTTTTACTCTTAATTAAAATTTTAGGGCCACTCAATGTGGCCCTTTTTTGTGCTTAAAATTGCGCTTTAAACATGAATGCGCTACCCTTTTTTTCTGCTTAGTGTTTATCCGAAAATTAATAGATACCTACCAAAGATTCCCTTACCGCTTCGCTGGGAATGACACTAAAAAAAATAACGCGAAATCCTAGGGAGTACCAAGTCCATGCTGTTTCAAGAATTTCAAACACAAATAACCGATTTTTTAACGTACATCGATGTTGAACGCAACTTGAGTAAAAACACTCAACGTTCGTATGAAAGCGATTTCAGTTTATTTTCTGATTTTTGGTACAGAATCAATAAACAAGAACCCGAACCACTTGCTCTTCGTCCCGCCATTGAACGTTATTTTGTAATGCTCTATCATAAGAAAATTGATAAAAGTTCGATTGCCCGAAAAATATCCTGTTTCAAATCGTTTGAACGATTTCTGCAAACAACCGGAAAAAACTTAGAACTTAAACTCAAGCGTCCACACATTGATAAAAAATTACCAACCTATTTAAGCGTTGATGAAATCTTCTACCTCTTGGATACCATCACCGAAAAAGAACTTCCTTCAAAACGTCCAGTGCGAGACAAAGCAATTTTTGAACTTCTTTACGCAACCGGAATGCGTTGCTCAGAACTTTGTAACATTACCTTCAAAGATTTGGACATTGAAAACAAAGTCATTCGCATCATGGCAAAAGGTAGAAAAGAGCGACTGGTTCTTTTTGGTGGCAAAGCGCAGGAGCGAATAAAAAACTATCTCGAAAAAGAACGGCCTAACCCTTCTGACAACAAAGAACATCTGTTTGTAAACTACCGCAACGAAGCGCTTACTCCACGATCTATCCAACGCATCATTCAAATGTTTCGCATGTTTTTAAAAGGGAAAAAAAATATTACTCCCCATAAACTGCGCCATTCGTTTGCAACTCACCTTTTAAATCAAGGGGTTGATTTACGAGTAGTCCAAGAACTACTGGGCCATCAAGCGCTTTCAAGCACCGAGAAATACACGCATGTCACCCAAAAAGAACTTGCTGAAATGTGCCAAACTAATCACCCGCTTTCATCTATGGGATCGAAGAAAGTGAAGGTTAATGAATAAATCAGCCACCGCATCCTTTGATCTCAAAATTTCCCTCTATGGCATTGCCATGGTACTTGCATGCTGCATTTTAATTGGACGACTCTTTCATCTTCAAGTTAGATTGGGGAACGCTTTTGCTATGCAAAGCAAACGTAACTTTACTCGATACGAACAAACAGTTTCTTTACGAGGAAACATTCTTGACTGTTCTGGTAACATTCTTGCTACCAATCGTCCTGTTACCGATCTTTATTGGCAAGGAACAGGCTCAAAACGGCTCACCCCTAAGCATCTTGCACAACTTACACAGCTCACTCAGATACTTGGCATCGCTCCTTTTGAAAATTACGACGAACTCAATCGAACAGAACGCTATTTAAGAAAAATACCGTTAGCTACTGATATTTCTTTTGAACAATTAAGTAAAATTATTGAACTTTTCCCTGATGAATCAAACATTAAACTCGTTACTCATTTTAAACGTTTTTATCCCTATCAATCAATGGCAAGTCACATTCTTGGCTACCTTGCCTACATCGACAAATCCTGCGAAGGAAAAACTGGTATCGAAAAAATATTCGAAGACACCTTACGCGGAAAAGAAGGCTCCATCATGCGCATCATCAATTCTATTGGCGCATACCTTGCCGAATATGAAATAGAAAAAACTCTCCAAGGGAAACACATTAGTACCACTCTTGATCTTCCCCTACAAAAACTTGCTGAAGAAGTCTTTCCTGCCGGAATTTCTGGCTGTTTCATTTTAATGGATCCTGCAACAGGAGCGCTTAAAGTATGCCTTTCTCGGCCAAGCTTTGATCCTAATATTTTTACTGCTCCTATTTCATGTAAAACGTGGGACGCGCTCCAAGAACATCAACCATTTTTAAATCGAATTTCTTCAGCTGCTTACCCTATCGGATCGACATTCAAATTAATCACCGTAAGCGCTGCTTTAGAAACAGGGATTATCGAACAGTACTCAGCCTGGAATTGCCTTGGTTCTACCACGTTTGCAGGAAGAAAATACCACTGCGTACGCAAAGAAGGGCACGGCCTTTTGACAACCAAATTAGCAATGGCCCATTCATGCAACATTCCGTTTTTTGAAATTGGTAAAAAAATCGATATGGATATTATCACCAACTACGCGAACATTTTTGGACTTGGTCGTGTTACCGGTTCACTGTTTCCCGAAGCTACTGGCTTGGTACCTTCTCGTGCTTGGAAGCGCAAAGTTAAACATGAGCGTTGGTGGACAGGAGAAACACTTTCTGCCATGATCGGACAAACTTTTTTACTTGCAACACCTCTACAAATTGCGCGAATGGTAGCTTCAATAGAAACAGGGTTTTTGGTTACCCCACGTATCATAGAAAGCACTCCAATTACATGCGAACCTCTTGCTATTAAACTTGAAACTCGACGCTTCTTACAAAAATCAATGCATGCTTCGGTCACCAAAGGGACCGCCCGCTGGCTGGATCGCCTCCATAATAAAGATTTTATTATTCATGCAAAAACAAGTACGGCACAAACAAGTAGCCTTGAAAAGCTTAAAGATGGAGCTGAGTTTTTGGAACACAGCTGGCTTTCTTGTAATTTTACGTATAAAAACAACCCGCCACTTACGATGGTCATTCTCACCGAAAAAACGGGCCGAACTGGTATTCCTCCCCGGATTGCCTATAACTTTCTTAAAGGGTACAAAACACTTATGGATACCAAAAAACCTGATCTTGTTCCAGAACAAGTAGAACAAGAACAAGGAGAAGAAATCCCTACTCAAGAAGAACTCACTCAAGATTAAAAGTCTTTATGCTTCCCAATACCCTCTCCGAATGATACAATAAAGAAGGATTTGGTTAATATTTTTGCATAAGGACACTTATGAATAAAGCCCTTACATTAATACTTACTCTCACCATAAGCGTACCCGCGTCACCAAAAAAAACCCGCCCAACGACGCAAGAATTTGTCTTCATAAATGCCGCAAAAACCGGTAATCTTTCCGAGTTAATAGAATATCTAAATGCAGGATTTAAGCCTGATATTACCGATGAAACAGGGATGACCGCTCTCATGTATGCAGCCGAAAAAAATCATCCTGAAGTAATCAGACTACTGCTTGCTTATGGTGCTAATATTGAAGCTTCTCATTACCGAGCAACCCCTTTAGTTTATGCAGTTTTTAACGGAAACATGGCTTGCGTCAGAGCATTGCTTGATGCAGGAGCGAGTGTACACATCTGTCTCCGTTTTAATGGAGAGGAAAGTATTTTGCATTTGGTACAAAATGAAGATTCTGAAATTCTACACATGCTTATTCAAGCAGGAGCCCCTCTTAACCACACAGATCTCGGTGGATACACCCCTTTAATGTGGGCAATATCGAGAAAAGACCTTACCTCTGCTACTATCCTGCTCAATGCGGGCGCGAATCCGAACCTCATACTTGCTAACTGCTTTGGATACTACCCTATTACTCCACTCATGGCTGCTGCAAATAGTGGATTCATCGAAGGAGTGAAAGCTCTTCTTAAGGCAAAAACAGATATCAGCATCAAAGACAAAAATGGTAAAACAGCCCTTGATTATGCAGCAACAGAAGAAATTAAAATGCTTCTTCAAACCAAATAAGTAACATCAACATAAACAAGCTTAATTTTTTTATTTTAATGTAAAACCTCTTCTTTTTAAGCCTAGGCTTACATTTTTTTTCATGCCCTTGCAAAAAGACACCCACATGTTATAATTCAATTAGAAATAACGCAATATGAAAAAATGGAGAGTCTTATGAAAAAAGTACTAGCATTACTAACAGTTTTATTTTTTGGCACCAATAAAATTCAGCCATCAGATTATGTAGCTCTATTTGCTGAGAAAGCCCTAGAGTCTGCTGCTATCATTACTGTCAAAGCCATTTTAGCAAATGTAAGCAGACTTACCGGAAGCTTGTATCACAACGTTTCTGAGCGGGCAACCAATATGTTTTTCTCCACGAGAAGAGCACAAATCTACCACTCAGGATCAACGCTTTCATCAGAAGCTCATCAAATAATACCTGCTAAACATAAAATTCTAGACTTAGTAACTGCAGCCAGAAGAGGTTTAATTGAAACTGTTAAAATTCATCTTGCTACTGGCGCAGATATAAACGCTTACAATGCAAATGGCGATACAGCATTGATAGATGCTGTTTTTTATGCAAGCAACACGGAAATGGTCCGCTTTCTTCTTCTTCACAACGCAAATCCAAACCTACACCATCGAACCTCAGGAGAAACCGCTTTAATAAAAGCATCTTTAAATGGCAACAGTGACGCCGTATCCCTCCTTCTTCTAGCTGGAGCAGATCCAAACACAATCAACAACAAGAATTTAAAAACGCCCCTAATGTATGCTCACAATCAAAACGTCATTACTCTACTCCTAGCCAAAGGAGCACAGATAGATGCGCAGTGTAAATATAAAGAAACAGCTTTGATGTATGCTAGTGAGAACGGTTACGATCAATGCGTCATTTCTCTTATTGCTAACGAAGCAAATATAAACATCCGCAATGCAAACAATAAAACCGCCCTCATGATCGCAGTTAACTACAACCACCCAACCACAGTAACGATCCTTCTTAAAGCTGGAGCTGGCAAAGATCGTATAAGTTATAGAGCAGCTCTTGTATCTGCAAAAACTCCTGAAATGAGACAGGCTTTATTAGGAATAGAAAGAGACAAAGAAACAACAAAAATCGCTTGTAGCATTTGCTTAGAACCACAAGAAAATGATCCTATAAAAATTCTTCCCTGCAATCATATTTTCCATACAGCATGTGTTAATAGATGGACTGAAGAGGGAAATCTTACCTGTCCTCTCTGCAGAACTCCTGTATAACATTTCTCAGCAAAGCTTCACCAAAAATGCGCAATCGATTATGCAACAACTGAAGAAATTAAAATACTTTTACAAAGCAAATAAGGGTTTATGAAAAAATACCAAACAAGAACAAAAAAGAAACATATACTTTTTACGAAGGCCCTGAACTCTGCTATCGATAATGATCTCCTTTTTATAGATCAAGAGAAATTTCATCTTTATATAAATTATATCAAAAGCCTTATCGCAGCAGGAGCAGATGTAAACGCTTGGAGAAATGGTAGCCTCTTATTAGAAACCGTAAACTATCCTTCTTTGTTTGAACTCTTGGTTTCTGCAGGAGCAAACATCCACGTTCGAAACAACTGGGGGTGCAACGCGCTTAGCTGGGCAGTATTTAACGCAAACAGCCGCAACGGAATTCAGAGAATAATCAATGCAGGCGCAGCGGTGAATAACAAAAACAACTGGGGAATAACCCCCTTGATGTATGCGGTCACCGCACCCCAGCGAGGCCTTCCTTTAACTGACTGCCTCGAAGTCATTACTATCTTACTTGCAGCAGGCGCTAATCCCAGAACAAAACAATATTCAGGAAAAACAGCACTCGATTGCACAAAAAATCCAGAAGTTAAAGCTCTTCTACTTGGCAACTAGCATCTTGTAACTGACAACACAGCCATGCACCGTTACTGGGTTTTTTGCCTGCAAATTCTGGGTCACCTGTGCTCAAGGTAGTCTTAGGTTCAATAAGCAAAATCGATACTTCTTCTTCTGCCACGGGCCTGTGTTCAACCCCTTTAGGCATCACCACAAATTCACCAGCTTTTAAAACAAGAACCTTGCCAGAAACTTCCATCTTAAGTTCGCCACTCATGATAATAAAAAGCTCATCTTCATCATCATGTTTATGCCAAGCATACTTGCCTTTAAACTTAACCACTTTAACGTAGTTATCATTACATTCAGCGATAATTTTTTGGGACCAGAGATCAGAGAATTTTTCTAACTCTTGGGCAATGTTTGTAACTTCCAATTTATTTTTCATTCAAAATCCTTTTTATAAAATGACTTTTTCTTGTTACGTCTGGGTGCCCAGGCGTTCACTTCGCCTAGCCAGAGTGTTTTACACTCTGCTGCGGCTACCATTTTCTGGGCATGACATGGATTTTTATTTATTCATAATTGATTGTTCTGATAACCCATAAGCCCCTCTACAAATAAAAAATCCCACAACTTTTTTGTTTCTTTAATGAAACAGAGATGCAGGATTTTTTATATTTTTGAGTTACGTCTAGAGCGAATTACTTAGAAGAAGAAACTTCTTCTTTCTTAAGTGCCGCAACTTTAAGAGCCAGTCTGCTAACTTTACGGTCAACAGTATTACCGTGAAGAACGCCCTTGTTCTTTGCTCTTCTCAATTGAGCTTCAGCTGCTTTGAAAGATTCAACTGATGCTTCGTAATCTTGAGCACTGACAGCGGTCAAAACTTTTTTGATAGCAGTCTTAACTGCAGTCTTACGAGCCAAGTTAATTTGGCGTCTTACTACGTCTTGACGAGCTCTTTTTTTTGCTGACTTTATATTAGCCATGGATCTACCTTATAGAACTTTTGTAATTTTTTCTGCTTTGACACACTTTGTGCACACGCTTGCACTATGCACTTTTTCACGGCAGTCACTTGCCAACACAAAGCGCATCTTGTGGACGTTTGGGTAAACCCAACGTTTCACGCGGTTATTTGCTTTACTTACTAAATTTGCTGTTTGGGGCTTTTTACCGCAAACGAAACACATTCTCGACATTCTTGATTCCTTCGTCGCTAACAATCTACGTTCAAACAAGATCTTGGAAGATAAGGTATAAGTATAGCAAAAGTAGCCTGTTTATCAAACTCCAACTGTTTTTCCTATAACTTGAGAAAGTTCACGAAAAATAGGCTCATTCCCACCGACAAAACTACTGTTTTCCGGTCCAGGCATTCCCCCTTGAAGGGTAGCGCAGGTTCCGCCTGCCTCTAGAATAAGAACCATTCCTGCTGCTAAATCCCACCACTTGGTGCCTTCATAAAAGCATCCATCAAGCCTTCCTGCTGCACAATAAGCTATATCAAGCGCCCCTGCGCCTAAAGCTCTCACCGATGGCCATGCAGGATTAAGCTCTTGCACTATTTTTAAGCTTATCCCCTCATCCCCTATCCAAGTGCCTATAACCCCATTTTCAAAGGTTTCTTCTTGAGAAACTGAAAGTTTTTTATGTAGAGCACCCTGCTTTAAAAAAGCGCCGCATCCACGTTGAGCTGAAAAAAGCTCCTGTGTTGTTGGTTGGTAAATAACTCCAAGCACCGGTTGATGGCGATACGTCAAAGCAATCGCAACACAAAAATAAGGTAATCCATGCGCAAAATTTGTTGTTCCATCTAAAGGATCAATAACCCACGCATACTCATTACCTGCTTGTATTCCTGATTCTTCTGCATAAAAACCTGCACCTGGCACGAGTGGCCGTAATGCCTCAATAAGATATTTTTCACTTGCAAGATCTGCTTGGGTTGCAAAGCTACCGTCCGATTTATACGAACGAACCAAGCCTACTTGATTGTGGTACGAAAGCAGAATTTCTCCTGCTTTATACGCACACTTTTCAACTTTTTGTAAAACCAATGAGAGAGCTTGCTCGGTGAGCTTTTCATTTTCCACAGGTCACCCTTTTTATGTAATTTTTAAACATTCTTCAATTCTGTCATTCCCAGAGAATGCAGTCGCAGCAGAGCACTAAGTGCTCTGACCAGACGAAATGAACGGTACGGGAACCCAGACGTAACAAGACAAAGTCATAATAAATTACATGCGCTCCATACGATTCATATTTCTTATCGATGTTTAATTTTGATTACAAAATATAATGATTTCTTCTCGTTACGTCTGGGTTCCCGTACCGTTCAAGAGACTGACTCGTGCGTTCGCACGCGACAATCTCTTTCTCTGGGAATGACAGACTTTTTTTATTTATATCTTTAATGAACTGGATCCCAGGGGATGATTTAGGCTAGATGCTTAAATCAACTTAAAATCTTCTCGTGAAGCAATTCCCAACAATTCATAGATTTCACTTGCATACATAGTTTCTTTTTCAAGAAGGGCTTGTGCCAGAGCATCCAATTTATCACGATTTTCAATAAGAAGATTTTGTGCCTTTTTATAACAATCATCAGTAATGCGACGCACTTCGTTATCAATACGTTCAGCAGTATGTTGTGAATAAACAAATTCGCCATTTTCTTGAGAGTAAACAATTGGCCCTAAGTCTTCTGACATTCCATAGGAACAAACCATCTTACGAGCAATTTTTGTTGCATGAAGAAAATCGCTATACGCTCCAGTAGCAAGCTCTCCAAAAACCATTTCTTCTGCTATACGCCCACCAAGAAGACTTTGCAAACTAGCAAGCATTTCTTCTTTTGTAGTTGAATATTTTTCACGTTCAGGAAGATGATGCGTTACTCCAAGAGCACGACCACGAGGAACAATCGTTACCTTGTGAAGGGGATCACTATTTTCAGGAAGCAGCAAGCGAATCAAAGCATGACCTGCTTCGTGATAAGCAGTCATCTTACGATCTTCTTCTGTAAGAACAATCGTACGAATCTCTTTACCAATAAGTATCTTATCTCGCGCTTCTTCAAAATCTTTAAGCGTTACTAATGGTTGATTTTGTTTTGAAGCAATAATTGCTGCTTCATTAATCAAATTTGCCAAATCAGCGCCAGTAAACCCTGGAGTGCCTCGTGCAATTTTTTTCATATCAACTTCAGCATCAATTAATACTGTTGCCGCGTGAACTTTAAGAATCTGTTCACGGCTGATTAAATCAGGATATGGAACTTCTATACGACGATCAAAACGACCAGGACGCAACAACGCTTTATCAAGAACATCAGGCCTGTTTGTTGCTGCAAGAACAATAACCGGTTCTTTTGCTGTTTCAAAACCATCCATTTCTGTCAAAAGCTGGTTTAAAGTTTGTTCGCGTTCATCATTGCCACCACCGCCAATTCCGCTTCCACGAGAACGGCCAACTGCATCGATTTCATCAATAAAAATAATACTTGGAGCTGTTTTGCGCGCTTGTGCAAATAGATCGCGAACACGCGAAGCACCAACACCAACAAACACTTCAATAAAATCAGAACCGCTAATGCTATAAAAAGGACAATTTGCCTCTCCTGCAACAGCACGCGCAAGCAAAGTTTTACCATTACCAGGTTCACCAACTAATAAAGCTCCACGAGTAATTTTGGCGCCAAGGCGTTTATATTTCTCAGGATTCTTTAAAAAATCAACCACATCCATAAGCTCTTCTTTAGCTTCGCTAGCGCCTGCCACTGAGCTGAATTTTTCTTTAATAGTTGAAGGCATAAACATTTTTGCACGGCTTTTTCCCATGGTGAAAATATTACCACCGCCGCCGCCAGCGTTTTTACCAGGACGGAACATATACCAGATAAAACCAATGCCAAAAATAAATGCTAAAATCAAAAGAATTTGCGATAACCCCATACGAGTTGAAGCATCCTTAAAGTTTATATCAAGACCTTTTTTCTGAAGCTTTTCCCAAAGTTGAGGATCAACTGGAGTAATAGTTTGATAGATATGGTTATCATCAGCTTTCCACTGAGCAACGGGTCCATCAACTTCTACTTCTTTAACTTTGCCACTTTCAACCGCTGTTAAAAACTGTGAAAAACTTCGTTCGCTTTTTGAACGAACATCATGGTGAAGTTTTGTAACAACTAAAAGAGAGAGCACTCCCACCACAACTGCGATAATCAGATTGCGTGGTCCGCCGCTGGTATTGCGTCCTTTCATAACGTTCCTTTTACTGATTTTATAAATTTTTAAGAGGCGTTCCCCTCTCCTCTTTTCATCATTTAAGATAGCAAAAATGATCGATACTGTCGACCTTTAACCCTACCCTACAACCGGAAAGGTGCTGTAGAGGGACGACCAGCTTGGATAAGTGCACGTTTTTCCTTCAGGGGTCAGAAATTTATTCTTTCCTGTCAAAAGAGAATGGGAAACAATGCGCTGACTTTTTCCATCAACTACTGCATAAGCAAGATAATTACCACAAGCAGACCAGGTACATTCCTGTTTATGGCCAGCACCAGAAGTAATCTGCTTTTCTTTTTTGCTTGAAAAATCATACAGATAAACCTGCATCACTCCTTTTTCTAATTTTGAATACGCTAATTTTTTAGTCGCATCACAATACTGAGGAGACGTAGATGCACCACCTTCAGTTAAACGTTCAATAGAATCATCTTTTCTGTTCATGTAATACAATTGCGGACGCCCTAATTCAAAATCAGAACAAAAAACAATGTCACCATTCGGAAGAAATGTAGGGCAAATATTGTTGCCGGAATTATAGGTCAGACGAGTATATCCTACTTTTTTAAGCTCTTTATTATAACCATAATGATACAACTGACTACTGCCATCACGCGACAAACAAAGCACAACCTCTTTTCCATCAAATGAAAAAGTTGGCAGCATATTCAATCCATCAAAGCTTGACGCTATTACTTCAGAACCATCTAGCGAACAGGAAATAAGTTGAATGTTAAGTGCCGTGTATTTTGAATAAAGAATTACTGGGTTTTCAGGATCTCTGTTCCAACGTGGCGCAAGAATTTGACGGCTTGATTGCTTAAGGACTTCAGGATGAGAACCATCAAAATCTGCAACATACACTATCGATTCTCCCTTTTTCCCAGTCTGACAATACGTCAATTTTGAACAAGCAAAAGGTTTATTATTCGTCAATGCTGGAATCACAGAATCAGCTAACAAATACCCCCATCCACGAGAAACTTTTCCTTGTTTTGGCACTCTAAATCCTGCCTGCATCACTGCTTTATGAGTATCATACAAGCGCCATTCGTAGACCTTGTCATTTTTATCTTCAGTTAAAAAAATAACAAAGTGATAACCCTTTTCTTTCAATGCAGTAACCTGCTTTTTTTTATACGGCTCTGTTTTATGTTCTATATCGATATCCAACTGCTCTGTATAATCCAATGCACGTTTAAGCGCCTCACACACTTCTTGAGATGTGGCATCGCTCATAGAAAGAGGCACCAATAACAGGTGTCTTTTTTTATTGGCTTGCGCATCAACTTCTACTTTTAAAGAAGATTGATTTTCAGCTGACTGAACTACTGGCTTAGCTTTTTCTTCATGTCGACGAGCATAGGTTAAACTTGAAAGGGAAACTACCGCTCCCACTAAAATCCATGTTTTTTTTAGTATCATTGTTTCTTTCATCAGTGTTGTTGCCCCGTAGTACTTCTAGGAAGGCGTTAGTTATGGTTTAAATGCTATCGTTATCTGCTTGCCCCACACTTCATGCGGAAAAGCAACCTGTTCCAATGTTTCTTGCACCGAAAGATCGTACATTAAGATTTCTGTTTTTTTGAGAAACTGAGTTTCAAGAATCGCTCCATCCCATCCAACGGTAATCAACACTTCGCACAATACTCCTGAAGGAATACCTGCTGGCGGAGTCCACAGATCAAAAAGACATTCTTTTAATTTTTGCTGAATCTGGAGCCCATCAAACTCTTGCTTAGTTAAATACAAAATTTCTTGTCCTTCAGGCCCTACCAAACTTCCACTCGTTTTTCCAAGCGTTGCTTGATCGATAACAGGCTGTTGCAAAGCTTCAATTTTTTGGTCTTCTTTAACTAATTGTTCTACTGACTTACTTTCTTTTTCTGCCACTTCTTTCTTTTGCTTCAAAGCCTTGGCCGAATCAGAAGCTTTTTTTTCTAACTGAAGTTTTTCATCTTGCTTTAGCTTTTCAGCCTCTTTTTTCTTTAATTCACTTTGTTCTTTTAGTTTTTGCTTGTCCTCCTTAGCCTTGGCAAGGGAGGATTTTTTTGTTTGCGCCGCCTTTTTAGCCTTTTCCAAAGCTTCTTTTTTAGCTTTTCCAACTTTTACCGACTTGCTGGTAACAGCCTGTTTTACTAAAGAAGTAGGCGATTTTTTCTTTTTTTTATTACTCGATACAGCTAACGCAGAAGATTGTGCGATGTTTTTATTGCTAGATTTTTGCCTGCCCTGCTTTCCCTTGGCAGAAAAGGAAATGCCCCCTTTCACTCCCAAAATGTGAGAGGAAGGCCGCGACGCAGAAAGAGGCAACAGCTTTACAATTGTATTAGAAGGAATACGCGAAGAAAGGTCGATAACCAATCGCTGGTGATAATCTTTGTAGACAAATAAAAGAGCAAAACAAACAACTACATGAAGCACCAGCGATATAAGAAAAACTGAACGTATTCTAAGAGAGTTTTGAGGTTGCCAAAGCAACATACGTAACCCCTCCTACATACTTTATCTTATCAACAAGCTCTATAACTTTTCCGTAATGAGCAGCGCTATCAGCTTTTACAAAAACTGTTTTTTCATTTCCCTTGCCAACTATTTTTTTAAGTTTTTCAATAAGATCTTTTTCAGCAACTTTTGAATCATTCAAAAAAATCGTTCCAACTTTATCAAGCACTACGGTGATATCTTTTTCTGTCATTGGCTTTGTTTCTTGCATATTGCCTTTAGGAAGTTCAACCTGCAGACCTGCTTCTTTTTTAATAGTAGGACTAGCGATCATGAAAACAACCAGCAACACCCATGCAGTATCAATCAGAGGAGTTAAACTAATTTCCGGGGACGAAAGACCTTTTCGGCGTCTCGTTTGATAGTATCGTTTCATGTTTTTCTTCTCCCTCTCCCATTACACGGACAACAACATTATGAATTTGATCTGACAAGTAACCAAGCGCATGTTCAATATGACGAACACGCCCATTAAGGTAATGAAACATAACAAGCATAGGAATAGCGATCATAAGACCTGCCATGGTAGTCATCAATGCTTCTGCCATCCCAGGAGCAATAGTTACAATATCTGCTGATTGTTTTTCACTGATACTAATAAACGAATTGGTCAAACCCCACACGGTACCAAATAGTCCAATTAACGGCCCTGAAGCTGCAGCAACAGAAAGAACCGAAAGGTATGATTCTTCTTCGTACACCAATGAATCAACAACGGAAAAACGTTTTGCATCAAGATAATCAATATCTCTGTCAGAAAGCCTTCCCTTTTTTTGAATAATTGTTTGCATTTCTTGCACATATTCAAGCAACACAAGACCTGAAAGTGTATTCGCCTCTTCATTGGTCAATTGCAGTAACTCTTGACGAGTAGTAACACGACGAATTTTTTTTGAAGTTTCACGCAACTGTTTATCTTTAAGATTAAACAAATTCAGCTTATAAAAAATGAGAGCCCAACACGCAACAGACGCTATCAAAAGTGCTACTAAAATACCTTTTATCATGAAGTCTGATTGCTCAATCAAATGCCATAAGGCATTTCCAAAGAATAGTCTCATAATCTTCCTTTTCTTAGAATGAAATAATGACGTTTAGCATACCCGATCTTTGCTAAAAATAACAACGGAAAAAAGAGAGGTTTTTATCTTTTTAAAACATATTTTTTTAGCACAAGATGCAAATGTGCGCTCCACGCGCAGTGCCAAACAGGTTGCTTCCATCCTTCGCATAAAGCTACAGAGGACAGGCTACCCAACCTGTTTGGAAACAAGGGTGCAAACATGCTGTTTGATCGCTAACGACCACACTAAGAACACACAGAAACCATCGCCCAAAGGGCGTCCAAAGGGCGTGTGTCGGAGAAACCACCCGCCGTCGCCAAAGGCTATGGCGTGATCTTCAAGGTTTGGGGCCGTCCTAGGAATCGAAGGGAACCATTCGTGCACGAGTTTTTAGAGGGTGTGCAAGCACCCCGTTTGGTGCCACGCGCAGAGCGCAACAAAAAACTAAGTTATTGGAAGAATAAAGATTCTTGCGCACTCTCTTCTCTGGATATGACAGAATTTTTTATTTAATATTTTTATGCATAAAATTTAAAGCACTTTTTGCCGCAAGGAAACAAGCAAGGGCACCAACACCATAGGTGCAAGCTTTATATGAAATGCGACGTTGATTGTCAGCAATTAGTTTTTGTAATTCAGCTTTTTCAGCTTGAATTTCTTGCTCTGCCTTATCAAGATCATAAGAATATTCTTGTATATTTCCTTTGGCATAGAGTGAGTTATAGGGCAAACCGTACTGTTTATAAAATCTATGCACAGCCTTTAAATAAAAATCTTTATCATCTCGAAGAGAAAACGGATGCCTACCTTGCGGTATTGCAAGGTGCACATTTTCAAATCCTTGCTTTTTAAAAGCTGTATACAACCTTAAGCCATTTGATGCAAAAGGAAAAAGTTGATCATTTCTTGAATGCAAAAGCAAAATTGGTAATTTTTTATTTTCAATTTTTTCGAGAGCTTGAACTGGTGGTAGTGAATCTTTTTTGTATCCAGACCATAACGTTGTAAAGAGGATTTCTGATAGACGAGCTGGGATGCCTAGACGGCCAAATTTAGTATGATACATTTCCACCATATTGGCAGGAGCACTATCAACAACCACAGCTTTAACGTTCTTAGGATTATAATCAGCCATATAGTTAATAGAGGCAGATCCACCACGACACACTCCAAACAATACAACTGATTGATCAGGCATTGTGTTCATTTTTATATAATCATGCATGATCTCTAAATCCGTACCTGATGCAAAATGAATATGAGATCTTGAAACATTCTTATCCCAGCCTGTTTTTGCTAAATAAGCAATCAATCGGCTCACTGGATTTCGACTATCCTCTTTTTTCACATCTGGAAAATCAATGGCTTTAAAGTTACGTGGCTCAACAAAGGCTTCCGTATATTTTTTAGCTTGACCAGTGTGAGCTGTCCAACCATGTCCAAAAACAGTACAAATCCTATCCGAGGCGTTACTAGCGCCAGCCAGAGATATCATTGATAAAAAAATGATAAAAAATGTGTTTGTTTCATAAAACCCCCCATTATCCTTTACTGTTTATATCTATAAATAGAATATCCTATAGGGATTTTTCGTCAAAAAGATGGCCTGACATTTTTAACGTCTATTTTTTAAAACCGCCTCCTTGAGCTCATTTTTATCAGCAATACCTTTTTCCAATTGAAGATCATAAGCCTGCTGCAAAAGTACTCCCAACTCCGGCCCTTCAGGCACAACATCTAAAAAATCCTTCCCCGTCAAAACAGGTGCTTCAGGACCATCCAACACTCCATACTTTTGTGCTTGTTCAAAAAACTGATCAAGCAACGGCTCAGAGCAACTTGGCAACGGCTTTCCCCGTTCAGGATTACGAGCTGATTTATCAAAAATTGCAAGCTGAAAAAGGTGTCGTAACGTTATCGGAGCAAGATTGCGAGCAAGCGTTTTATACGCACCAGCTTTTGCATTATTTTTGACCATACTCACTGGTACCATATGATAACGAACAAGACGAAGAATCGGTTTTTTTAAAAATGTTTTATCTGAAAGGCGATCACATAAACGGTCCGCCAAAGGGACTCCTGCAATATCATGCCCGTGCGAACGCAACACTCCATCAACCATGCGGGTTGTTTCAGCTTTCCCAAGATCATGACACAAAGCTGCAAGTATCATCAGTAACCGTTCATCATTATTTGAGTACTCAGCAGTCGCGGCTCCATCAACCGCTTGCTTTGTATGCTCAAACACATCACCTTCTGGATGATATCCTGGATGCTGCATCGTCCTTTTGGTTGCATAAAGCTCTGGTAATAATGCCTGTAATCTACCAATGTCATCAAGCCACTGCAATGCCAAAGAAGGCTTTTTTGATTTAAGAAAGAGTTTTTCAAACTCCTGAAAAACTCTCTCTTTTGAAATTTCAGAAATATTCATTGTGGCGCAAAGCTGATTCAGTTGCTGATCAGGTACCATCTCAAAACGTCCCACAAACTGCATAACACGATAAAAACGCAAAGGATCTTCTACAAACAATGCTGGATCAGGAGTTCGTAAAATTTTTTTCTGTATGTCTTCATACCCATTAAATGGATCTATTAATTCACCTGTTACAAGATCTATCATCATTGCATTCATGGTAAGGTCTCGTCTTCTACATGCATCAATTAATGACAGAGAGGAATTCACAATAACGTTTGGCTTTCTCCCTTGAGAATCTGTTCGGGGCAACGACCAATCAATGTCAATTCCATCAATACGCAAAACTCCAAATGCTTTTCCAACCGTTCTGACATGACCATATTTTTTAAGAACTATTTCAAGAACTTCAATCGAAACCGCATGTACTTCTATATCAAAATCCTTCGGCTCAAGCGAAAAAACAATGTCACGAACCGCCCCTCCTACAAGAAAAACCCGCGCACCATACCCACACAAATCATCAACTACAGAAGAAATGCAAAAACCCTTTTCTCCAAAAAGCCCTAAAGATGATTGTATTGATTCCAAAACCTTCGTATACTTCATTATCTATCACCTTTAAAAAAAACCGCCTTAAAAACCCGACACAAACCCCTATTTGCTATTTTTTAAAAATCAAATAAACTTATTAATACAAGTAGTTAATATTAAAATAATTTAAGCTTATATAAACAAGGAGCATAGTATATGTTAAAAAAAATAATTTTAGGGCTTTCGTTAGTCTCGGTTAATTTTATAGCACCTTCAACAATACCGGCACTAGAAAAGGATCTTTTTATCTATAATGACGGTACATTAATTTTAGAAGGAGCCTATAAAGAAGATTTTACATTTGTAAGATTAGGCGAGTATGAAGGAAAAATATGGTTATCGAAAGTTGATTCTTACCAATATTTTTCTAATGAAAGAACAAAAGAAGTAACTGTTACTTTTACTAAAGGTACAAAACATACTGTTAAAATGCCAGAAAAAGTTACCCTATTTGTTATCGACAATTTTGATGGTAAAAAATATCGAGTAAATACTAACGCTGAAGATGCTAATCAATTTACCGAAGAAAAATTAACTGCATGTGAATGCACTATTAGCTAATGATTTAAAGCCTTACAAAATAACTGTTAGATTCAACATCTTAATGATTATTTTTTAAGGCTTTTTTTATTTCTAAATTAAAATTTATCTTTACTCTGGTTTATGCGTGTTCTTTTCATTTTCAAAAAATAAAGCTTAAAACTTTTTGAAATATAGTTTGAATTTTTGTACATTTTATAAATAATCAATTTTATAATTGTAAAAAAGGCTTTCTATGAAAAAAAATATA